>Ga0114951_10000956_pt1 | contig 38031 bp, 38 predicted proteins | sample AM7aDNAmetaG_FD_88677 | JGI IMG/M metagenome (GOLD analysis project Ga0114951, IMG submission 88677) | Freshwater microbial communities from Finland to study Microbial Dark Matter (Phase II) - AM7a DNA metaG | ecosystem: Environmental > Aquatic > Freshwater > Lake | place: Finland: Lake Alinen... | reverse complement strand
TAAGGTCAATCATGATTGCCCCAATGGATGAATCGGTGAAATCGCTCAAAATCTCCGGATAAGTTTGTCTTATCATTGTTATAAGATCAACCCTTATTTCGCCAAAGGTTCTTGAACCATATCTTATTACATTTGTAGTTGTGTCTGCCATGTTTTTATGTTTTTATCTAAAATTTCGTTTATATTTTTATATTCATCAAATCTAATTCTCAAAAGATTAATATTGTTATTTTTTGCGTATTCATTTTTAATATTATCGTTAATTTGTTGTCTATTGAAACCTTCTTCACCTCCCCAATATTTCAATGGTTTAAAATGTTGTTCGCCATCATATTCAACCAATGCATTATAATCAGGCAAATAAAAATCAAAAGGCAGTGTCCTTTTATACCCTCTACAATTATCATACTTTTTCTCCCTAATAAACTCAAAGCCTTTTGTTTTTAAATAGTTTGTAATTACCAATTCGCCTTTAGATTCGTTACAATGTGGGCAACCTCTTCCAACTAAATGATCGCCACTCCTTTGCATAAAAGTACCGTGTTTTGGACAAATAATTTTTATTTTTGTCACGGCATTAACATAATCAACCAAAGAATAATCATATTTATCATCATGAACCAATTTGGCTCTTTTAATAAAACTTTTGGTGTTAACAAACATTTTGTTACATTTAGGACATTTATAACCAAATAAATGTTCGCTAGGTCTTATTGTAAACATTCCATGATCACAACAAACGATTTTTATTTTTGTTATCGTATCTTTATAGTTAACCAAAGAATAATCATATTTATCACCATGTACTAATTTGGCTTCATAAATATAATCATCAGTTGACCTATTCTTACCCGCACATTTTTGACAACCATACCCGCACAAATGGTTTTTCGGCTTCTGTAAATATTCACCATGTTTAGGACAAACAATAACCACATTTTCATCCGATTTAATATATTTAATCAAAGAATAGTCATACTTATCTCCATGAACTAGCCGTGCTTTTTCGATAAACGTTTTTGCATCCATTTTTATATTTGGATTTATTTCATTGGCACATTCGGGACATTCACACCTACTCAAATGATTCCCAGCATTTTGTTCAAACACTCCATGTTTTTCACAAATAATTTTAACTTTATGATCACGTCCCACATACTCAACCAAAGAATAACCATACTTATCCCCATGCACTAATCGTGCCTTTTTAATATATTCCTCAGTAGTTAATTTTTTCATTTTAATTAAAATTGTAAATCAAGACTTCCTTGCTCACTAAATGCATCTTCACTATAAGTAAATTTAATATTTACATTTAATTGCGTCTCTGAAATTGGTTGTCCATTATCATCAAGATTCCAATTGAATGTTATTTTATTAATTGTAAGTGCTGGAATGTATTTAGAAACGGTTGTTTTTATTTCTTGTTCAATATCGTTTGCTGTTAATGTATCATTTGGCTCGAATATATACTTAAGCAAATTGCACCCATATTCGGGATTATAGTATCTTTCTCCAATTTGTGTTAACAATAGAATTAGCAAGTCAGAACTGAAAGCAGTTTTGGTTACTTTAGTCATTAAGAAAAAGGTGTTTGTTGAAACATCATCTCTTAAAGGAAAATTTATATTATATGAAGCCATTATAACGAATTTTACTATAAATACTTATAAAACAAAAATCCCGACCAATTGATCAGGATTTAAGTAATATTCTATTTTAAAAATATTTCTTAAATATTTTTTGGTTTTCTGCCACGTTTTCCGCTAGACAATGCTTTGGCTTCATCTGCTTCTTGTTTTTGTTTATCGAATAAACTTTTAACTGATTCGTGAAGAACGATAGGTTGATTTCCGTATTTGTTTAATATTCCAGAATAGGTACTAATATCAGGTTGTTCATAAGATACCGTATCTGTTTCAGATACCGCAACCCCTGCAAGACATTCCTCTATTGCAATTTTTTGTAAGTCTTTTGGCAATTCATCGAAAATTGATTCGTTGATGATAATTGCAAAATTAACACCATCACTAAGTGTCTCAACCAATTCATTTGATTTAAATGCTTTAACAACGCTTTTCTTTTGTTTGTTGTTACATAAGACTTTGAATTCTACCCAACTTTTGATACTTGTTGTGTCTCTTACCTCATCAAAAATTTTTACTACTTCTTCAGATGCTTCTACGAGCTTTGCCATAAAATTTGTTTTTAATTGTTAATATATACTATATTTCGTTTTTACTTCTTCGATTTTTTTAATTAGTTCCACAAACATTGGGTTTGGAATAGAGTTGGGTATTGCAGGCTCTTCATTTCCTAATTCATCTGGAAATTTTTCTTCAAGTTCATCAATAAATGTCAACATATCAACAACACTTAACTTAACCATGTTCTCAATTTCAACAAGTGTTGCTAGTTGTACGTTTACAGCATCACGTTTTTTAACATCTTCCATATATGCTTCATATTCAGCGTTTATTGCTGCTGCTTCTTCCTCTGTAACAGTAACCGCATTATCACCAACCAATTTTTCCTTTACGGTGTTTAATTTTTCTAAAAGTTGTTCGTTGGTTTTAGGAATAAATTTAGTGTCAGCTAAATTACCAATTTCAATAAGTTTTCTCGCTGCTTCTGAGTTGAAATCTCCGTTATCAACAGCGTTTTTTAAGTTGTCCAAAAATGACGTTGCCATGTTTATTAATTTTATATTTATTTATTTTTAACATACTCTCACATTCTCCATTTCAATTCCTTCGAATTTCCATACTTCATATGCATTGTTATGTTTTATTCTTTTACTAAATTTGATAATACCAAATCCCATTAATTCTCCGTATTCATTTTTCACAAAGATACTATTAAAATTCGTAAGATCAAGGAAAATTTGAGAATCTTCTTCAATTTCTTCGGTTTTATATTTTAACGGTACAAAAAACTCTAACAGTCTATATTCAAAACCAATTTTCTTAATATGCAAATATTCGGTTAATTGTTCAATTTTGTTTACAATATCTTCATTATCACGAGATGCCTTAATTGGGAATTTAAATGTTTTTGATTTACTTAATATATCTAAAACCTCAAAAAGTTCATTGTTGGTTGATTCATCGATTAACGGGTCTTCGGTAATTACTGGTTCTACATTATCCTCAATTTTCTTTAACACATCAAACGCTTTTGAAAATCCCACCTCAACTGGATTGTTATCAAAAATGTATAATAATTCATATGAATCATCTTTTGTTCGTCTTTCTTCAAATTCCAAAGCAACTACCTCGCCAATAGTTTTACCAGCATGTTTGTGTTTATCATCGAAAAAACCATAGTGCTCATATCTTCTACCATACTGGTCTTTCATTCCATAGTTCATTCGATGTTTATCAGCAGTAACAGCAACCTTGTGAGGGGTTGCTGTTCTAACGAATTTGTCTGCTTTTTTTAAAATCTCGTAATATCTTTGGCTATATTCAGAATCTTCCTGTCCAGCATAAAATTTCTCAAGTAAATTGCTTCTATGTAATTTCCTTGTGGTTTTTTTATCCTTTTCTGGAATATCCAAAGTGCCAGCCCTAAGTATTTCATTATCAGTATTGACCATAGAAATGCCTAACTTGATTAGAAAACTATGGATAAAAAGATATAGCCAAAGAATTTTTTTCTGAAAGAATCTCTTCATTATGTTGTTTTAATTGCCATTAGCTTTTTATTTACTTTAACTGATTTTAATATGCCCAACGCTGTTTTGCTGGATAATTTCATGTCAGGAAATAACTTTTTAATTTTTCTAATTTGAAAATATAGCCAAATTTGATAATAAATCAAACTTAGTTTAATTTTTATTTTAGTGATAAAATTGTAATAAAAACTAAATTTCTTTTTTTTCTTTATACCGTATTTCTCAAAAAATTTCTGAAATGTTAAATATGGGCTTTCAATCTTTTCTTCTCTAAAATATTGAATAAGTTTTATTGTGCTACATTCTCTAAAATATTGAATAAGTTTTGTTCGATATGGCTGTTCAACCCTTTTTTTCTTAGTACCTAGTTTAAGATATTTATCATATAGATTTTTTTGATAAAAATAAAACACTTTCTCAAATTCCTTTAAAAATTTTTCTTCGTTTTTCTTGTCTACATCCAAATTATCAACAATAAAACCATTTTTACCTTTTTTCGAATTAATCTCATCTCTAACAGTTAAAGCAGATAAAACATATTTTCGAATATCTTTTGCCTTTTCATCAACTAATTTATCAAATTCTTTAACGGTAAGGACTTTTTTCTTTTTTAAAAAACTAAATATTTTCCACATGATGTTTATTTTTAAATTTTATATTATTTCTAATGTTTTTGCAACCGCTGCCTTATAAAAATCTGCACGTTTTTTTGTAACGTTTTTCAGTGAATATTCTTCTTTAAAATCCTCATATAATTGTTCGCCAAGTTTTTTTCTCAAATCAGCATCCAAAATAAGTTTTTTCAAATATTTCTTCCAATATTTATGAGCATTTTTCTCCGATGGAATTAATACACAATTTTCCATATGCCTACCGTGAATATTATATGGTGGAATGTCTGAACAAATAATTGGTAATTTTCTTGTCCAACACTCTACTTGCTTGAGGTTGCTCTTCATATAGTTAAATTTATTATCTGCCAAAGGTGCAATCACGATATCAGTTTCATCTAAAACCTGAGCATATACGTTTGCTTTTTGTGTCCAACGTCTAGCAAAATTACCTTCATTTTCATATTGAATATTTCTTTCATAATTCGAAAGCCATTGAAGATAATCTGGATCGGTAATCATCTTATGATTATTTGTCAATAAATTTTCGTAATGAAGATAAACACTTTCCTCAGATTTAATATCCCTTTGTTTTTCACTAAAAACATTTCCCCTATATTTTTCTTTCAAAGCATCTGGAACATCATGCATTAAATCCACATTACCTCTCGAAGTATTAATCGATTTCAGAATTTTATTTGTCCACAATCCTTTTTTCTTTAATTCTTCACCAAATTCTTCGTTAAATGTTACGTCAGTTGTACTACCCTCAGCATCCCAACCAGCAACAATCACTTTAAACTTATCCTTTAACTCATAATCGTTTGATATTACATTCATAACAGTTTCAAGCTGTATTACATCACCCCTATGCGAATTTCCACACCAGTACGATTTACCATTTCTTCTTACATATAATATATGGTTTGGAACAGTAACACAATATATGTTACCATCATACGTACCTTTTATTATATTTTTAGCTGGTAATGTTGGCGTTAAATTATTTTTATTTGATTCTAAATAGAAATTAATGTCATATGCATCATATCTTTGATTTATTAATCTACCTTTAATATATTTATCACCATTGCGAAAACCTCTATTCGTCATCGTTGCAGAGATTCCCAATTTTAACGCAATCTCATTTAAATTATTTGCCAAATTTTTGGATGATGAATATCCAGTTTTTCTACCGTTTTCTCTTATGTGTCCATCCGCCCTTAAATAATATTCCAAAAATATTTCTAATTTCTCTTTAGGTAAATTTAAAATATGTTTTGGGATATGCTTATCATTTGCACCGCCAAACTGATATAAATAATTATATAATGGTCTATTAAAAAATCTTAGTGTGTTATTGCCATTATACGTTGAACTAATATTATATTTATCAAAAATTTCTTTAATTTCTTTCATCGTATCAATGCCAATTTGCTTATATCCACAAACACCCACATGGCGAGAATTATCATTAGTAGTCCACCCATCGCCCATCCAAAATCCAAAAAATTTCAACCAATCACTCATTTTTATTTTAACTTCACCACACATATCCGTATGTTGTTTTGTTGTAATGTGCTCAGGAATTATAATATATTCTTCATCGTTTCCAATCCAATCACAATTCTTCTTAAAAGTCAAATCATAATTTTCCAAATTCTCCATTTTATTTAATTCAAATTTAAACGGTTTTTTTCTGCGCAAATGTTTTGATTTACACACAAACATGTTATGATTTGGGGTAACTGCGAAATCAATTAGTGAATTTTTTCCATAATACATATCACCAGAATACGATTCATTAATATATTCCGTAGGTTGTTGATATTCAAGTTGGTTGTTATCGGAATTTAAAGTTGCAACCCTTTCGGATACATCCAAATCTTTAAATAACTTCCAACCATTTTCGGTAAAAATTTCGGTTTTATCGTCATAGCACGACCCAGCCATGTACGTTATTCTAACTCTTCCATCTGGGTCTGGCTTCCAATTATTTTGAAATTGTTTCATCCAAATTGGGTCAATAGAGTTATAAAATACCATAACATTATCTCTACCAGTTATTTTGCGTATTTCTTCAGCAAACAAATCGGTTGTTGTTGTAACATAATCAGCAATTTTTAGATTTTCAATTATTGATAAATGTAATTTCTTCTCTTTGTTTATCATATAATAAGGATGATCTTTATGTAACTCCCAATAGTCATCAATATCATTAATTAAAACTGTGCCCGATTTTCTTAATTCAATTGCTAAATTATACATTTGTCTAGTGTCATCTAAAAGCTGACGATGATAATGTATTACATGAAATGTTTTTAAATAATCAACGATGTTTGGATCGTTAAAATCTAATTGTGGGTTAATTTCTACATGAAATTCATTTGAGTGATTTCTCTCAAGCTCCATTGCGGGAGTTAGTGTGCGAAAATAATTGACTCCTGCGGAATCTCTATTGTAAAAAAGTATTCTAATTTTTCCTTCCATGTTTTACTTATAAAATATTATAAAATAATGTAATTTATTATTAAATACGTAAATGAAATGAAAATCTTGAATTTTAAAAAATTATTTATTAAAAAAGCCAACAAAATGTTGGCTTAAATTTATCTGCTATTCAATTAATTTTTATTTGAATTATTCTTTCTTCTCCGTTACTTTTTTTTCAATTTTTTTTTCTTCCTCTTTTTTTATTTCCACTGGAGTAGCAATCGTATTTTCTGGCTTTGGCGCTACTTCACTAAAAGCTTCATTCACTGGAAAATCATTTACCTCTGAAACGGTTATTAAATTTTTAACCCTTAATTTATGTACAGATAATGGTAACCCCGCAATCGATAAATATGCACTATCGTTTGGTTTTAATGTAATGGTTTTTTTTACCATATTATCCACAAATTCAATATCTAAATTTGAATTAAATTTGTAATCACGTTTACCTAAGTAATTGGTAATGTTTGTTATTTTGTATATGCTCATAGTTTTAATTATTTTAATCCTTGAATTAATTTATCACCATATTTTACGCCATCGTAACCCAAAGTCATTGCCTTTTCTGCAATTGCCTTGTTCTTTAGATTGTTTACTGGTATATCATATTGTTTGCTTATTTTTTCGAAATTTACATGTGGAAACCATATTTTTGCTAAAATATCAACAGGTTCTTGACTATCTTTATATGTTACGCCAAGTGCATTTGTATCGAGAAGATTATCAAAATCAATCTGATATTTACTATATCCATTAACGGGGTTTAAAGTGAAAAAATTACCAACCGATGAATTTTCTTTAATTGGGTCTTTTCTATAACCAACAATTGTTTGTTGATTAGTATTTGGTGTTTCATATTCAATATTATTGTTATCTTCTTCCAATGCATTTAAAAATTGATTCTCATCATCACCATAATAATTTATTGTATCTTGCATCTCAACTTCTTCTAATCCTTGGTGTTGTTCATATTCATATATGTCTTGTATTTTATTTAAAAGTCTACAAGCATCTTTGAACTCCACATTTAGTTTAACTACAAGAATTAAATTATTGCTAGTCAGAGACTTGATCCATTTATGATGACCATCAATTATGTTTAAATCGTTATCAATCCATATTGGGTGCATATCATCTAACACCGAAGTATAAACATCATCAGACAAAGTAAATGGTTGAGATGCCTTTAAATCATTTGGATTCATTTGAATATATTCATACTCAACATCACTATTAGATACTTCCTCAAGTATTTTATCTATTGGTGCAATTAACTGTGGTAAATAATTTGGTGAGATTCTGCTCATATCATTTGTCTTTTTTTAAATTATTTTTACCTTATTATCGTACCCACCATATTCAACCAAAGAATAGTTAAACTTATCTCCATGAATTATAAGGGATTTTGCATTAAAATTTTCTTTTGTTGATCTAACTCCCATTACATTAATTTTTATATAAATACGTTAGTTTTAATTTCCATTAAAATACTGTTTCTTTTATCATTTTCTTTAGATATTCAAAATTAAATGGTATTTGAAAAATTTCATCGAAAATATTTTCATTATCCGTACTCAAAATTGCAATACATCCAGCAGTAATTGCAAATATTTTAATTTCCGAATTTTCTTCTTTTATTATTGCAGCAGCCTCATCACCACTCATTATTGGCATGCGAATATCCATTAATACCAATGAAATATCTGGATTTAATCTACAAATATCAATGGCTTTAATACCGTTCATAGCATAATGAATCTCGACATTCATTTCGTTTAACATTAAATTTAATATTTTAATATTAATTTTATTATCATCCACAATTAAAATTTTTTTCATTATTTCATTAAACTTAAAATTTCTTCGTTGATTATGTTAATTAATTTATTTTCAGATTCAACTAAACTTAATTGACCACTATTTGCACGAAAAATTCTAAATTTAATTTTTTCTGGAATTGCAGATTGGACTCGTTTATATGCATCGATATCACTATCTCTATCATCATAAACATCGATTTCTTCTAAATCTGGAAACTCCTTAATATAATCAAGAACTTTTTCTCCTTTAGATTTTTCGATTGTTTTCATGTCAAGCCTATCAACCTTAATATCGTTTGCATCCAAAACGGCTTGTACGTAAGGACGCAATCTCTCCATTCGTGATGTTAGAATAATAACATACGTATCTGGAGATTTTTTCTCCATTCTTACTAAATTTAACACACCCTCAAATGGTTTAATGTCAAACACATTTAAGTCTAAAGACTCAGGTTTACTCCACCAACCTTTAAACGGATAATCCTGACCAGTTTTCTCTTTCCAAATTTTCATGCCTTCTTGTGGCTCAGGTGTAGCCATTAATGTTCCGTCTAAGTCGCAGCAAATCAGTCTTTTTATCATATCCATTACTTATATATTCTTTTATAAATTAAACCATTAAAATCACTGAAAGATGCTTTGACAGTTCTATCATTGCGACCACCTCTTCTATATCTTCTATAAAAACCTAGATTGGTTTTATCTTGATATACAATATTTCCATTTTCGTCTTCTAGGTCAGCCTGCACTATCCTTTCATTAATAAATATTGCCAGTTTATCTCTCATAACCAATTCAAAACAATCGTCCCTTTCAAAAGCAATAATATCCATTTCTTCGGAATATAGCCAACCGATATCACCCCTAACATTTTGCAGTTCCACCCACGTATATCCTTCTTTATGTGATTCCTTATTACTTTTAACATCAATACGTTTAAAAATACTTCCCCTTTCAGTATCTTTAACCGCTAACACATCCCAGTGTTCTTTCATGTTTTGGTTTTTGGTTGCATCATAGCACCTATAACCCAGATTTGTCATTAATTCTTTAAATAAGAATTCACTTGGTTTACTTTTTTCAGTATCAATATTTATTTTTTCAATAAGTTCTTCATTCATGTTTTATTTTTTAATTTCGGTTATTATTCCTTTTAATTCTATTTTAAAGTTAATTTCTTTCCAATCAGTTAAATTGTTTGACATTACTGGCTTACCACCAGCACTTCTATTTACAGCTATAGTTATATGTGCCTTAGCATTCGTTGTTGGGTATCCTTCAACACCAACAGCCATGACTTTATCATCAATTGCATAATCAAGAACAGATAAGTCCACCACATCACCCAAATCATCTTTAAATTGAGGTTTAATTGCACCTAAATTAATGGTCATGTGATCTGCAAGAACTTCCCAACCCTCTGGAATCATTAATCTAAAAACTTTAAGCAATTTAGCTCGTGATTGCTCATCAAGAACAACTGCACTGTAAAGTACGTTATTTATTTCTTCCGTTAAATTTGGTTTAGAAATTGGTTTAATACCTGTTCTATAATAATTAACAATATCATTAAGAATCCTACTCACATTTGTGCCACTTTGATACTCAACAGAATGTTCAACACTGTATTGACCCTTTTTAGAAAAATCAACTGTTACTTCACCATTTTTACTACCAATAAAACGTCTTAACGTATTAATTTGTTCCCTAGTTGGTTCTTGGGTTAATTCAAATCCATAGCTTTGCATTCTAATGTTACCTAATGCCATAAATTCAACCATGTCAGTGTCAATAATATTTACTTCTCTATGATCCATATCACGCCTATTTGGTGATCCGCCAAATTTCTGACCAGAGAAGTTCAACATTGTACCATCCTGTAAAAGATATCCTGCTTCACTAAACATATTAGTCATACCAAAATATCTCTTAGCCTTTGTAATAATATTTTGACTTTCACTTGGCTTTTTATTTGGAGTTATCACTTTTTTTATTGCAGCAATTTTAGTTGAATCACTTGAATCAGTATTTCTAAGTATATCATTTGGTATTGTTCCAGCACCTTTCTCAAGAAAGTATTTTTTCCACTCAATATATGGTCTTGCTTGCCAACCCATTTTAGTTAAAAGATTTGTTAATACTTGCCACTTAGCATCCGATAATGTTTCTGGATCAAAATAAAATGGTTCACCATCATATTTATAGTTAACCCATTTATTTTTTGCTTCGTCAATTGGTTCACTATCTTCATTTCCACCAACTAAACCTAATAATTCTTCTTTATCATTCTTAACCTTATCTCCATAAACTTTAAGTAATAAAGATTTTTGCATATCACCAATTTCTTTGCCCTTTAAACCAGCATTAATTAAATCATTTCCATTAACAGCCAATTCAATACTATTCTTAGGATATTTACCCTGTAACAATTCTTGTGCTGCTCTTTGTACAGTATTAGGAATTATTTGACTCTGTAATGATTGCGGTGAATAGAGATACATATTATGGGCAACCGACCTAGCTGCGATTGGATTTGTGCTATCCATTTCAAATGCAGCGTTCAATCCCTTTATTTCTTTATAAGTGTCAATATCGCCCTTTAAATTGCTTTTATAGAACTCAGCAGGACTTTCAACAACATCTTTACTTAACAAGTAAATAAACTCACCCATTGTTTTTACTTTATCAAAAGGATATATTGTATTTTCAAAACTATAATATGGTGGTCTGCCAAATATTTGTGAAAATAAGCCCGTTTTATCCAAAAGCACCGCACCACCTACGCTAAGTATCTGTCCTCCAAGGCTTTCTATTTCACTCTTAAAAGGTAAATCCTGTAGTGACATTATTTCTGCTTCGTTAATCATTTCATTTATTCCATTTGGTTCTCTATACATATCAAAACCCTCGTCAGGATATTCTCTAACATAATTAAGATATTCTTCTTCTGTTTCAAATTCCCCGTCAAAGATACTTAAATCAGCAACAAATCCAAACTTTTTATAAAAATTTATTAATGGAAATAATTTTAATCCATTGGGATCATTACCAAATGGTTTTGCTGTTAACGTTAATTTAACATTCATTTCATCTGCAACATCAATAATATCTTTCATCATTGAGCTGCCAACACCCTGCGATTTTTCATAAGCAACAATATCGGATAATTCAATTTCGTTGGTATTTTCTTTATCAAATCTAGAAAATTCTAAAGAACCCTTTTCACCATACATTAATTCTCTACGTATGAACGGGTTTCTTTGTAATGGCTCTTTTTGATTTAACTTATTTAAAAATGTGTTTAATAAAGCATCGTTTGTAAACTCTATTTCATTCTCAGTTTCAATATTTTCATCTAAATCGAAATCTTCTGGTGATTTTTCGGGCATTACAGGTACTTCGGGTATTTTCTTATCAAATTTATTTTTTATATGATTTTCAATTGAATTTTCAGTATATCCAAGTAGATTACCAATTTCTCTTTCTTCGTTAGGTGAGTATGCTTTTAAATATCCTTCACGACTTCTAGCAATATCGTATAATCTCATTGCTCTTTCTCTATTTAATGCATCATTATAGTAGACAATGTGCATGTTAAGCTCTTGATTGGGTTTTTGGTCAACTTTAATTGTTCTATATCCATTGTTTTTTACTATATTACTTAATTCGGGTGTTAAATTTACGAAGGCAATACTTTTCTTTCCATCTATCATTGCTTGAATAGATTTTTCATTACTATTCTCACCATATAATTCATTCGCATCAATTTCTTCGTTTAATGATACAACATTTTTATTATACTCTATAATTGCTTTGGCAATTAAATAATACCCATACTCATTAGAATCGTTAGATGTTTCTTTATATTTTAAAAATTTTTCAGGATTTTCAATAAATTGACGAAGATAATCATCATCCATTACAAGATATTCAATGTTAAATAATTGTGGATTATGAAAAGCCAAAATTTCGTCAGAAGTTACATCACGATTAACCATCCCTGAAACAACCTCATTCTTTGGTATTTGATATTCAATAGTGTAACGTTCTTTTGGTGAACCGTAAAAGCCGTTTTCATCTGAATTAGTAATTACTTTTCCCCATATAGCGGTAGGCTCTTTATTTAATTTACCTGTTGAGTTATTTATATTTATTTTTCTTTCTTTTTTTATATTATCGAAATTTTCTTTGTCGGTTTGATGATATAGTCTAACATTACCCGCTTTAATTGGTAAGCTTGCTGGTTCAATAACATTATTCAAATCAAAATAATTGATTAAGTATTTTCTAATGATTTCTAATTCTTTCGCATCAATTTCTTCGTTAATATTATTAGATTCTGCATTATCAAGATAGAACTTAAATAAATCCTCTCTTCTACCAGACTTCATGGTAATCTCTTCCTTACCACGTTTCATTAATTCGGGTGAAGGTATTGCATAATTATCAGTATAATTCAAATTTACACGATCTGGATTAATGTCAATAGGTGAATATCCCATGCTTATCCTATTTAAATATTCTTTCCAAATTTCTGGTTTTAGTCTATTATTAACTACATTAACATTAACGTTTTTATTCTGTAATCTTGCTGCCAATACTCTATGATGACCATCATTAAACACAACTTCACCACTTTGGTAAACAGACACATCGATAGGTTCTGATAAATCAACTGATTTTGCCCATTCTATCATATATGCTTTATTACCATTTGCGCTGTTAAATAAAAGTCTTTCTAAATCATTAACATCTTCCATACCTGACATATATTTTGCTGGAAAATTTAATTTATTTTCCTCTTCGTTTAGTGATTTAATTTCCAAATTACCAATATCTCCTTGATTACAAGGAGCACTGGTATTACCCAAGCCACCCAATCTACATTTTTTCTTTACATTAACAGTGCTACTACCTTTCATTGAGGATAATACTCTTTCATCGATAATATACTCATCTTGTGTTGCATCACTGGCATGATTATATTCCAAATCTTCATTATACATTGCAGAATTTGCATTTAAATCATTTTTAATAGAGGGTGATGTATCATTTTGGTCATAAGCAGGAAAATCGTCTCTACCAATTGAGTCAGTTTGTGAGAATTTAGAACTACCGTCTTCATCAATTTCCATTTCTTTTGGAACACTACCTTGAGTATGTACATCACTACCAAATCCTACATCAAAAAAAGCTAAAGCACCGCTTGGTTTATACCCAAGATTTTTAGGATTGATATAGTCAACGCTTTCAATGTCATATTTTTTCAATTCCTCAGCAATTCTTACTATTCCATAAAAAAATTCGGCATCTTGTGGATTTTTTTTCAAATAAGCATTTACCTTATCATCATCAACACTAAAATCTGGTTGGTCAGTATAATGTAAAATTACATCATAATAATCAATTCCCAATATTTTTTTAAATGCAAAATTCATTCTATCGATTAGTCTTTCGAATTCATTTACATTAGTCTGCAATTTTTCTAATATAATTGCATATGTTTCAGGCATTTGTTTGTTTTTGGAAGTTATTTTGAGTACAACATATGGTTGTGCAATATAATTTAATTTCTTCCCAATAAGTTTAAGATTTTCAACTGCTTCACTTTTATCGCCAGTAATTTTTAATACTTTACCGTTACCAGCATCATAAGCAACACCATTTTCGCCACTATCAATATACTGTAATGTTAAATTAAATTTTTCTGCAATTAATGGTGCGATTTCATCTGCAAGTTTCCTATCATAAACTTCATTTACAACACCAGTACCATCTTCAACACTATAAGGAGTAATTGCCCACATTCCGTGTCTTATATTATCACCGTCATCAATATCTGAAAGAATATCATCGTTTCCATCTGCATTATTAAAAAGTTCGTTGGTATTACACTTCTGTTCCTCTGGATTATATGCCATATTTTTAATATTATAATATTACATAAATACAGAATTAACCATAAAAAAAGCACAATTGTTATTGCGCTTTATTTTTACTTTTTGCTTGAAGCTCTCGAATGGTTTCAAAAACAATTGTTTTCACCAAATCTTTATTTTCATGTAAAACTTCTTTAATCCTATCAACAGCATACATTTCAATAATTGTGCTTTTTATGGCTTCCTCGACCACAGGACCGAAATTCTCGATCAAATAATTATTTACAATTTTCTTTACATTTTCAGTTAAATATGCTTCATTAATTTGCATTGGCACTCCATTTTGCATTGGTGCACCCATTGACGGTATTTTTGAGTATCCCTCAATTGATTCTGCCAACGTTTGTTTTCTCCTAGATTCCATATCTCGATATAATTGCTCGTCTCTCTCAGGTGACATGTCAAAATTTTCACTAGTTGGTATTGGTATTCTTGGGGGAGCTTGTGCTGTTTCAGATATTTGCAATCTACTTGATTCTCCCCTTTTTGTACCAACCTTATTATCAACAGTTTTGATTAGCGAACTTGATGCGGTTTCTCTTCCAGTGTGTATTGCTTCCAATAGACCATTTAAAAAAACATCTTTTGGTGCAAGACCTGAACCAACATTTTCACCTAATCTGGATGAAACAATATTTTTACCACTCCTACGATTTTCAATCTCGTCTTTGAGCATATTTAAATTAATATTACCTTTAGCCATTTTATAAAATTTTACTATTTTTTATAAATACGTTATTGTTTGAAAAAAGTCTTCTTTTCAAACGGAATTGACGGAAGTTTATTTTCTTTCAATTCACTATCTAGTTTATTTTTACTTTTTCTAAAAAAATCTTCTGGTGGTGTTTTTCTCACCAATGTATCATAAAGATTCGCTAGACTACCAACAACAGCATTTTCGGGAACTTTATCTTTATTTTTTGCATTTATAATTTCAAAGTCATTATTATTATTAATTACAACCAAGAAACTCCCAATTTTTTCTTTATACACTCTACTTGCAATATCACGTAATTTAACAACATCTTCGGAATTAATTTTACGGTTATTTTTATTTCCATTTGTAAAATTATCCCATTTATTTGCTTTTGTTTTGGCAACTTCTGGTGAGGTAACTTCTGGTGGTTCAACTGGTTCTGTACCTGTTGAAACATATGCAATTATGTTAGTCATATTGGCATCAGAACCCTCATTATATTTTGGTGGTATCATTACGCTACCATCAGTATTATTGAACTTCTTACCAGTTGGGTATATTTTTTCAATTTTATCGAGACGGAACATTCTCCACCCGGGCACTGTCTTTCCATCATCAGTCCAATAATCATGTTCATCGCCACGATTTCCCATACTAAAGCTCACACTTTTCCCCCTGTCTTGCCATGCCCTAACAACCAAATTACCTGCCTTTGAAGTACCTAGCACATATGGTCTAATTGTCCTATAACCTCTCTTGTTGTTTTCGTCACCACCATAATAAATATAAATATATTCATGATTTTGAAGATATTTTTCAATATCACCCTCACCAACACTCTCAGTTATAAGGTGACGGAAATACTTAATATTTTCGAATAATTTTTTAACTTCTGATAACATATTCATATTATGCAGTGCCTGCGTTATATTCTTTATCCCTATTATATTTATTTTTTACAATTTCTTTTTTTCTTTCCTTAATATCAGTAGCACCACCAATTTGTCCGTTTACTTCACCCTTACCTTGTTCATCACCTGTTGACAATGCGTCAGGATTACCCGCATTATATTCATCATTGGTATTATAAGGATTTCTAGCAACATTGGTTTTTCTGAATCCTGCACTATAATCTTCTAATTTGCTCATTTTTTTTATTTTAAATTTTAATTATTATTTATTATAAATACGTTTTATTCATAACTTTTAAAAGCTAATGTTATATATTCAATTAAATGAGGTACAGTATCCAAAAATTTCATTTCTTGAATATCAAACCACCCATAATTTGTATTTTCACCATCTAACGTAATGTCTGTTAGTTCACCCTTATATCTACAAACAAATATGTATTCAATGCTTTTTTTATTTCGTTGAATAGCAAATGAATTGATAAATTTTTTAATTTCAAGACCAGTTTCTTCTTCAATTTCTCTTTTAACGGCTTTTTCAGGTGACTCGCCCTTTTCAACACCACCACCAACTAACGCCCATTTTAGTGGCATCCAAGTGTCCTTTTCTTCTGCTCTTTTCAATAACAATATCTTGTTATCTTCATTAACAATAACCGCAATTGCATTTTTTGTTAATTCTTCTTTTTTAGCTTCGGTTAATCTTGGTGTTTGATATGGTTTTAATTCCGAATTTGGATTACTTGTTATATCACGTCTAACTTCTTTAGATGTTTTAACAGCATTTCTATCGGCATTTAACGTCCTCTCAATAAATCCTTTCATTAAATCACCACCAGCTAAAGCATATTGTGCTTTATCTCCAGTTTGTGAATTAAAGTAATCAAAAAAATTCTTTAATCTCTTCAACGCTTGATATGTTAATGCACCGTTTTTAAGCATAAATTTAGCCCTTTTTACCCCATCACCATTAGGATTGGATACCAAGGTCGCCTGTATGTATTTTAACACATCAGAGGGCACAGAATATGATTTATTATATAGTTCTTGGTTTGCCATTAGTTTATAATTTTAATCTGAATTTCATTTCACCACAGTCATAAATACTTAAAAATCTTCCTTTGTGCTCTTCTTGATTTTCAGAAGGTATTTTTCCTCTAATTAATTCATTTGTATTAAAGTGCCAACAATTCGGTTCGGTGTTTTCAACAAAATCAAAACCAATTTGTTTTAAATATCCACCATTTGAATATCTCCTATCAACGGACGTTAATATTGATTTGGGGTTATATTTTTCAATAAAATAACTCAGTTGTTTTACTTCACCACCCATTACTCTAGTATTAAGCCTATTACAAACCCTCAATAACTCATATTCACCATTAATTAAATCAAGGCACATTAAACTAACCAACTCATTTTCGTATATTAACCCAATGTTAATTATTGTATCTATTTTTTCTTGAATATGGTTCTGATTTAAAAATTCGGAAGATGTTTTACCGTCTATTTCAATGGCTGTGCATTTAAATGCAAATATATTATAATCAAATATACCTAAAGTAGATTTAATTATTGATTTAACGGTTTCTTTTCTATATGTCCAATCATCTTCAAATACATGTATTAATTGAATACCCTGTTTTTCGCATTCCTCAGTTTTATTTAAATGATAATTACTATTTTTATAAACAGTGGAATGCCAATAAAGACCATCAAACTCAATTGCTAAATTATTCTCAGGTAAAAATATATCAATTTCAAACCTATCGCCCAAAATTTTCTTATTGTTGTTATTTTGTTTAAAATTTAACGATTTAACAAAATTTTTGAGTTCAATTTCAGAACCAGAATTTTGTTTCTTCATTGGGTAGCATTTTGTACAGATTTTATTATCATACTTAAATCTTCTTTGATGAAATTGATTTATGGTTATGTTAAAAGTATTGTGAAGATTACAATAATTATTAACTGTTAACATATCTCCATCATGTAAAATGTTTTCAACATCAATACCTAAATGTGTTGCAAATTCAATTATTTTATTTTTTCTTTTAGTAACACATTGTTTTTTTCTAATTTCTAGCGATAGTGATGTGTGTTCAACACCATATTTTTCAAGCGTTGTGATTTTACTTTTTATTTTAAATTCATCTGACATTAAATTACATTCAACGCCACAATTTTTTAAATTCGTTTGTTTCTTTTTTTCTTTAATTATTTCGGATTGAGAATTATGCACAGCCCCAAATATTCTCAAGTTTGTTTCCTTAATCTTTTTTCTAGTATCATCATGCAATAAATTGGTAATAACACCACATCTACTCAAATTGGTTAATCTTCTTTTTTCATTGCCAATAGTCGATTGTGTGTTATGACTTTTATTAATTTCATTGCCTTCCATTACCCAATCTCCAATAAATTTTTGAGTTTATTAATATCTTCTTTATCTAGCTTATTTATTAAACCAGCAATCTTTTCTAATCTCTTTTCGGTAAAATCATTATCATTACTCTTCTTACTAATCTCATCTTCTTTTTTACTATTAACCATCTTATCTTCAACCACATTAGCTTCGTCTATCTGTTCTGGTTGTTTAAACGCATTTTCAAAGTGTTTAACAACAATTTTCATTATCTTGTTAGCATATTCAGAATTAACTTCTTTATTAACATCACTATCACCATCAGAAATTTTACGATAATCAGATTTCAACTTATTTGGGTTTTTATAATAGAACCTTAGAATTTCAACATATCTATCATACATCAACTCACCCAGCTCATTCAAAAGCTCATTTTCACTTTGATCTTCCTTTCCCTCCATGAATGGCATCATTGAAAAGCCAAATCTTCCGAGCATGTCATATCGGAATGGCTGAGTACCAATCTTAGCGTTATAGTCTGTTGTATTATTTGCTTGTGATTCTAAATCAGCACCTGTTGTGGGAATGGCATTATTGCCTATTAATTCTCCGTTTGAGTCAATTATCTCAAATAGGTCTTTTTTTGTTATATTCATAATAATATCATTTTATATAAATACTATAAATTGTTAATAAGCATCGTCATCAATATCACCATCAAAATATTCCACTGCTTTATTCTCAACCTCACCGTCTTGTTCTGCAACATAGTCTTCAAAGACATTACTTGAATTTTCAATTTCGTTGAATACTTGTCCCATTGTTGCAACAAGCGGAATTCCGAATTTTTGTTTGAATTATATGAAATATTTTATTCTTTTTTCTGATTGTGATTCTAAAAATATCTCTCTATCGGTTTTTGTTGTTAACTCACTAACTCTTAATTCCTCAATTTTTCTATCTTTTTCTTCTCTAATTCTATCTAATTCCAATTCAATTTCACTTTTAGGCACTTGAACATTTTCTCTGACGATTTGCATATATTCTCCATTATATGCTGCAACATGGTATTCACTACCATCCTTAATTAAAACAAAGTCACCATTCTTATAATTATCGTTTATTGATTTAATTCTAGGTTTATTATTTTTGGTCATCATTTCATTTAAATGATTTAAAGCATTCTCGTATATTTCATAATAAACTTTATATTCTTCGTGCAATTTAAATCCATCCCATATTTTTCTTGGGTCATAACCAGTTTTATTCCAAAAATCAACTTCCATTTCTTCTAGGTGCATTGATTCATCGTAATTATCATTGTCGAAGTTTTTCAGTGTTAATTCATCTGGACCGAAACCCTCTTTAATCAAATCACCAATCTCTATTTTAACATCCCCCTTATCAATATTTTTCTTTGCAATTTTAACTAAAATTTTCTTTTGTACTTCAGGTTCGAATCCAACTAATAACGATTCGACACGTTCATTAAATGCTGCCAAATATTTGTTATAATTATATTTACCTGTCATATTAGGATTTTCAAGTAAATCTTCGGCACTAATTAATGTTGCACTAAATCTTTCTTTACCTGTAACATCATCCATAATAACACTTGAGTCTCCATGTGCCTTTTTATAGCCTGAATTAACATAATATACCATACTATCTAAATCAGGTTCAGGGGGCATGTAATTAGAAATTAGTTTTGTTTTGGTTTCAATTGTTAATTCTTTGTTAAGATATTTTGGGTCTAAAGTATGTTTATGTTTATCAAAAAGTTCTTCTGCAATTGCATTTCTCTTTTCAATTAATAATTCCATATGTGCTTGTTTGCCCTTTTCTCTTCCATTTTTATCGTTACCTCTTTTCTTATATGCGCTTAACGTAGTTTTTATTCTGCTCTTACTTGCAATCTTTTTCAATGGAATTTGCATGTAACGAATATCATCACAATAATCATAATAATAGTCAACAAATTCTTTTCCTTGACCATGAAGAATCATATTCAATCCTTTATCGATAAATTCTTCAATATATTCTGGCATTGTTTTAGACTTGATTGTATTGCCTGTTAGTTTGATCTTTTCTTTCATCTCACCAGTCTTTTTATCTTTAGCCAATGATAAGGATGCGTAATTAATACGTGAAAGATTTAAACTTGAAATCGAGTCTCCGTCATCGTCAACAGACATATATTCAGAAGGCATTTCTTCTTTGTTATATTTTTCAATAAGTGCATTTAAACCAATCTTACCATTATACTGCCACATTTCTTCAATTACTCCCTCACTTACTCCATCATTTACACCATCATTTACACCATCATCAGTAACCCTAATTTTAGTTTTCTCAGGATAATTAAAGTTTATACCATCAGTTACAGCAAGCAATGCAACACACCCATAATTAGTAAACCAATCAATGGCATGTCTTAAATGTAACCTGCCTGTACATGTAATTCTAGCTGCACAGACATTATCTGACCAATTAAATGATATTGCCGAACCCAAAGCACCGAATAAAGAGTTATTCAAAATTTTGATAGGTAACTGTTTTACCTCACACATTGCAATATCTGCAGATGTTAAACTATTGTTAATATATTTAACGTGTATATCGGGATCAATTTCTCTTAACAATGAAATTTCTTGCTCTTTTAATCTACCTCCATTTGCAATTTTCTTGTAAATGTTACGTGTGGTTGTGAGATAAAGTAATAATTTTTTTAATACGTTTGTTATATCAAACATTGGGAACACATCATTATCCAATTGAATCATTGGGTATAGTGACGCATAGTCAATCTTCTTACTTCTTTTTGTAAATCCAACTTTATAACATCTTGCCAAGCCACCAGAAAATCTATCTGCCTTATCTGGATGTGGAATAGCTAAATTGTTTTCATAACTCCACGCAGTCATTAACAAATTCCAAATAGATGCAGTACCCATAGTACAAACACGTTGGTATGTGGTAGGAACAATTTTAGCCAACATAAACGATGATTGATTGTATAACTCATCAACCTGTTCAGTTTCCCATAAGTCATCCAATAGATATTGTTTAACCAACTTTTTACCACCCATGAAGCTAACATTTCCTTTTGGTAAAGGACTTTTCTTTAACCAATCAACAAATGTTATGTCTTCATCTAAATATTTTTTTCTAAGCGTTTTATACTCTTCCTCACCTATTCTATCTTTATTTCCTTGAAGAACATAAAGTTTTTTTGCGGTATCTTGGTAATCATTTGGCACTTGAATATATTCATTTGTTTCATTGACCAAAAATATTTTATTTTCAGCATAAAACTTACCAATAGAATTATCTTCGCCTTTTATATATGTTCTATTCGGTTTTGCAATCTTTTCGAATTTTGCAACATATTTTAACTTACTTTCTTTTATATCACTATTTACCGCCATTCTTTTTTTAACAGCATGCATAATGTCAATAATAGAATAACCCCACATTTCAGTGGCAGTATAAGAATCTGCCGTATTTCCATATTTCACACTAGTCCCACCCCTTCTGTTTAATTTTGAGTCTGTTTTAAGTCCTTGTGGTAACTTTTCTATGTCAACCTTAAGCATTTTTGCTCTACCCAAAATAAATTCAAAATCAAACATTTCTGAATTATATCCAGAAATTACAGCAGGTTTTTTAATATCAATTAAATTAAAAAAATCTTGTATTAATCTTGCTTCAGCTTCATCGTCATCTAACTTATCTACTTCAAGTATTGTTTCAAAGCCACGATTATCTCTAACACCAATTGCAAACATTCTTGATATTTGAAATCTTAAACCAGTTGTCTCAATGTCGAATGTTAATTTATGAACATTTTTATATTCTTCAAAACCTTTATATAATCTTGTTTGGTTTGAAATAAAGAATTGTTCGGTTGTTCTTGGAGAATAAAAAATATCACGATTTGGGTAGACAAATTTTCCTTTTTCATCTCTAAGAAAATTGTCATCAGAATCTACCGCCTTTTCATATGGATTAATACCGCCTTCTTTTAAAAAGTTAACAATCTCATTATAAGACTTAGAACTTGTTATTTTATAACAATATCCATTTACTAATCTTTTTTGATTACCAGTTTTTAGTTTGGTGATTGTAATGCCTTTTTTAATTTTTAGTCTATCTACATATTCTTCATTCTGACCATTATATAAATTAATATTAAGTTTAGATAAATCCTTCATATACATGAAAGGTTCGTAACGTATTTTTTGAATTCTGGGGTCTTTGTTTGGTTCGTGTATAACACATTCAGCAATACAATTACGAGGATCAGTTTCAACATTTACAAGATATTTTAGGTCGTTGTTGTAACCTTCTAAAAAACTTTTTATTTCCCCCAATACATTTACGTTATCCATTATTAATTTTTTACTAATTTATATTTCAATTCGTTTGTTTTTTTATTGTAAGAATATTCTTTGTCACCAATAATAAACTTATTGTCTTCCATGACGGTATCAACATCTCTTGGTAAGATACCTGACAGCCAAATAGATGAAATAGCATTTTTACCAATAATCTTATAATAATTTTTCTTCTTTTGTATTTTAAAGTCCAAATATAGTACATCTTTCGGATCATTCAAAACGTTTTCCAAAATATATGCAAATGTATTATCAATTTCGTTTTTAAATCTTTTCTCAGATACATCAATACCATGTACTAACGACATTACCAAATAATCCCTAAAAGGATTTTCATAAAATTTATATGTACTTCCCATTGATTATATTATTAATTTTGTTACAAATGATTTCAATTTGATTTTCAACATCTAATAGAAATTCTTTTTCGTTTATTCTTATGATATGACAATTAAAATTGTCCTTAATGAATTGTTCTCTGATTACATCCCTATCCTTAATTTTTTTATATTTATGATGTTTCTCGTCCCATTCAATGCAAATGTTATGTTCTTCGATATAACCGTCTACCCAATATTTAATAAATTTCTTTTCGCCACCATTTAAAGCGTGTTGAATTGGGGTTGAAAGTTTTTCTGAAATTATATCTAAATAAAAAATCGATTTTTCGTTATGCTTAGGAATAATGTAAAAATATGCCTCTCCGTATTTTTCAATCATTGTTTTTACGGCTTTTCCCCATCTACACTTAGGACATCCACTTTTATTATTAACAAAAATATTATATGTAGTACACCACTCGTTATCGTCAATATCGCATCTTAAACAAATTTTTGTTTTTTGAGACCCAATATATTTAAACGTACCAATTAATTTGTAATTTGTTTCTAAACATCTATTTAAAACATTAGTTTTTGCATCGTTTTCATCAGTCATTTTCATTTTTTTACTACAACTCAAACAATTATGATTCTGACCAATGAAACTGTCATAAGTAGTTTTCCATTCATGATCACAAACATTACACCTTAAATGCATTTTATTGCGAAAATTTTCATATATAAATGGCTCAATTAACGTATAATTTTTTTCTTTACATTTAGACATTATTTTTTCGTCTATATCTTTTTGGTCAAGTTTTAAATTTCCTCCACATTTAGGACATCCCGCGTTTTGGTTGATAAAATTATTATATTTAACGTCCCATTCATGGTCATCAATATTACATTTTAAAAAAATTCTTGTATTATCCGACCCAATATATTTAACTGGTTCAATTAATTTATAATTTTTTTCTTTACATTTCTCCATTATAGTGTTTTCAACATCTAATTGGGTTAATTTTAAACTACCAGAACATTTAGGACATCCCTTATTACTATTAATAAGGTTATAATATCTGACATCCCACTCATAACCATCTAAATTACATTTTAAATAAATTCTAGTTTTGTTATTTGTATATATGAAGGGTTTAGTTAATTGATAATTTTTTTCTTTGCACTTCTCCATTATAGTGTTTTCAACATTTAATTGGGTTAATTTTAATCTTCCTGCGCATTTAGGACATCCTGTTTTATTGTTAATAAAATTGTCATATGTTAATTCCCATTCATAATTATCATGATTACATTTTAACCATATTTTTGTTTTATTGTTTTTATAAATAAACGGCTTAATTAAAGTATATTTTTTTTCGTTACAAATATTATTAATACTTATTTCTGCTTCTTGTTGTGTATGTTTTAATGTTCTAGAACATTTTGGACATCCCTTTTTATGATTAATAAAATTACTATACGAGCAACGCCATTCATGATTATCAATATTACATCGCAAATGCAGCTTACTGTACGAATTTATATAAATCAATGGCTCGATTAACATATAATTTTTTTCTTGACATCTATTTAAAACAATTTCTTTAACTAAGTTATATGATAATTTTTTCATTTAACATTATAATATTTATACCATTAATTTTTAATTTCAATTTTACTTTCAATATCCTTCTCAATGAAAAACCTAATTCTTTTTGATAATAATAGCCCATTATTATCACAATGTTTTTTATATTTATTCAATAAATCACCAGATATTCTAATCGTAAGCGATTCAACTAATTTTTTCTCTCTTTTCATGTTAATACATTGTGTTTATATATAAATACATTATTTTTTATATTTATTTTTTATTTTTTCAATTACATCACCAAAAACAGATTCACCTGCTTTTGATTCGTATTCAGAATTATCAAGTACTTTTGAGACCTCTTGCTGTTTGGATTCTATTAATTCATATACATAGGAATCTATTGTATTTTGAAAAATCAGTGGATATATAATTACATTATTCTTCTGTCCTATTCTAAAAATTCTCGCACTCGCTTGTGAGAATTCTCCCAAAGAATATGGGAGTGTTAATAATAACATTTTTCTCGCTTCGGTTAATGTTAATCCAAAATTTCCAGATGAAAAGGTGCTTAAAAATAATTTTATTTCACTATTTTTATCTTGAAATTTAATAATTGCTTCATTTCTATCCTCAATTTTAATGTCACCAGTATGTAAGACCGATATTTCTGGATATTTATTATGTATTGTGATTAACGACTCTTTAAACACATCAAATATAACCAATTTCTCTCCGCTTTCAACAATACTATCAATTAATTCATAAATATATTTTATTTTATTGTGTGAGGTATATTGACGTAATCTTAACATTATGGTTAATGCTAGTCTTTCTTCTGATTTAGTAAATTCATTATATGCCCCCAATTCTATTTCATCATAAATTTTTTGTTCTTCATCATCAAGTTCCAATATAATTTTTTGATACGATTTTTCTGGTAGGTCTTTAATAACATCTTCGATTTTTTTTCGATAAACAAATGGTGATATTTTATGATACAATTCTTCGAATTTAGTATTAGCCTCATCTGTTGTCCACCCATATCCAGTTTCGTAATTATAAGTCATTCCACAAAAAAATTCATAAAAATATTTTTTTGTTGCAAAATCAATTGGGCTTATTTCATGCAATACGGTATAAATTTCTTTTGCCCTATTTACGATTGGGGTCCCAGAGAGGTATGCTGAAAACCTTTCATTATTTCTAAATATTTTTTTATTAAATATTCTTTTGTAATTCTTATATATATTTGTATCGCTATTTTTAATTTTCTGACATTCATCCAATATTAAGGCATCTATAACCCCAATATTTAAATTGTTCCATTTTTTATTACAATAATCTTTATTCGATGAATTAAAGAAATCGTAATTTAAAATTATGTACTTAGCATCAGTAATACTACATTTATTCTTCTTCCAATTTACAATATGTGCTGTTGAATTAGAGAATTTATAAATTTCGTTATAATAATTAAACATTAAAGATTTTGGGGTAATTACGACCACTCTTTCAAATCCATTCATCTCACATGCAGTAATTGCAGCTAGGCTCTTACCCGTTCCCATATCTAATGCTAATAAAGTGTTTTTAACTGTTGTCATAAAGAGTGATGCAACAATTTGATGTGGATATAACTTAACCTCTGGTTTTAAAAAAGAGTGTACTTGTTCCGAATACTTTTCGTATGTCTTTTCTAACTCCTCTTTATATTTAACCCACTCTTCTTTCTTAATATTCAGTTCGGTAATGAACTTACGTTTTTCTGCTTCGCCTACTTCAAGTTTTTTGATTTGTTCAATAAATACTTTACGTGAGTCTTCATTTCCAAAATCAAAATGAATCTTATTTGAACCTTTGTATTTTTTAATTAAAAGATATAGTGAATGTGTTGAGATTTCCCATGCATAGTTTAATGCACTCCATTTACGAGTATCATCAGGTAATTCCCTGATTCTTTGTGCTAATTGATCGTTTGGGCTGAACCTTAGAAAATATTGTTGTTTTCTGCCTATTCTCTCACAATGAACCTCAAAAACATAAGTCTCTCCCATAATTCAAATCATTTGAACCACAAAGATAATTAAATAATTTGAACAAGCAATGGTAATTGTTAAACGGTAATAATTAAAATACAGTAGTTTTTGTGATTGAGTCTGAAATGACAATATTAATATATGTGTTAACTGGTAATGTTAATTTAAAACATTCTTCTCCTAATGCATCTATCTTAAACTCTCCGTAAAATCGTCCTGTTTTTTTTGTGTCTTTTAATTTAAATCTATATGTTAATGTATATTGTTCTTCATCGGGATAGTTAACTCTATCATTATTAATAACTAAATTTGCTGGAACATTGGCAATACGATATAAACCACTATCAGCATCTATCATTGAAAATGTAATTGCTACATTTTCAAGCATATTATCTGAAATGTCGTATTGTTCCCTTATTTTTTGAATAAGCGGATATTTTAATTCGGGATATGTACTATCCTTCTTAATAAAAAAATTGTTAATATCAAATGTTGAGTAGTTCATTATTGTTATATTTTTATAAATACTTTAAACATTTTTTCCGCCATCGTCATTTCCACCATTTCCACCATTTCCAGTATTTTTTAATGTCATAGCAGAGTTGCCAGAAATTAATGCAATTAATGAATATATCAATTCATTCTGTACTTTTATTCCATATAAAATTCCTCCAACAACAACAACTAGTAATAATGTTCCAATTATTGCTATAACTCTTTTAGATGAAACTTCATTACTATCACTAACCATTTTTCTTATAAAATCACCCATAATTTAATTTTAATATAAATACATTTATATTTGATAACTTACGATCACAATTCCACTACCGCCAGTACCTCCAATGCGTGTGCCACCGTCACTAGTTCTACTTGAGCCACCGCCACCAGTTCCCGTATTTGCTGCAGCACTCACACCATTCACATTACCAGATACACCACCAATACCTCCCACCGCATATGTTACTGGTGAGCCACTAATGCTTGAAGACTTGCCAATACCTCCTGTTGGGGAAGTACCAACACCACCTGCACCACCACCACCTCCAGCACCAGTAGTTGCATCATTATTACCACCAGCACTACCCTGACCACCAGTACCAGCAGCACCAGTAGCATTACTATCGCCACCACCACCACCACTACCACCAATAGTTGGAGCACCAGTAACATTACTATCGCCTCTACCACCGCCCGTTGCAGAAACATTTAAAGATGTACCAGAAATTCTTGAAAGTAAACCAGCCGTACCTGATGCTCCACCAGTACCAACGGTTATTGCATAATTACCTGCTGTCGGTGTAAGCGTTGTACCGCTTACAAAACCACCAGCACCACCACCACCACCTTGACCAGAAGTCGTTCTGCCACCACCACCACCGCCACCAGCAATGATTAGATAATTCATTCTAATCACCCCTGATGGTAACGTAAGTGTGCCACTAGCAGTAAATGACTGTATTGTAGTAATAGTACTATGTTGAATTTGTACTGTGCCGAAAAATAAACTCATAACTTTTATATTTTATGCTGTAAGGTCTCCGACAGCCACCCAAACATTTGAACCCCTATGATATGCAGAAGCTCCAACCCATTGGGTAACTAATCTTTTATTACCTGCTTTCGTATTTAATGTTGTTGTTGCTGCCAATGTAATTGCACCTGCACCAACATTTATTATATCTAAACGCATACCAGTTACCATGCCATCAGGTAATGTAATTGTAAAAGTTCCATTTGCTTCAATTAATTTATCTGCATATGTTGCGTTTAAAGTAGTGTTACCAGTAAGAGTTACAATTGTTTTGGTCTTATCTGTTTTAGTGTTTATTTGTGTTTGGATATTGCTTGTAGCACCAGTAAGATAATTTATTACAGTTCCTGTTGAAACAACACTTACAGCACCTAATGTGAATGGTGTTGGCATTGTAACTGTTCCTGTAAAAGTTGCACCACTTAAGAACGCTTTCTGACTTAATTTAGTTTGTGTCGCTCCAGTATAGGAATTAAACACTGACTTACTTGCAAATGCTGCTGGTGCAGTAGTTCCAGTATAAGTATTAAACACTGACTTACTTGCAAATGCTGCAGGTGCTGTTGTACCAGTGTAAGTTAAAATACTTGAGTGAGATTGGAAAGTAGCTGGTGCAGTAGTTCCAGTATAAGTATTAAACACTGACTTACTTGCAAATGCTGCTGGTGCAGTTGTACCTGTATAACCATTAAATACAGTTGTTGCTAATCTCGAAGTATCTGTTGGGTGTACGTGATTTTGTCTTGACCAACATGTTGAATTACCACTAGTAGCAATACCATCCATTAATGGATTTGAAGTAGCACCTTGACCAAAATACCATGCAGTTGTTGCAATACAAGTATTATTATCATTTATAGCAGGAGTCACCGATCTAGCACTAACTGTGAAAGTAGGACTAATTATTGGTGCTTTAGCATTCAATTGTGATTGAATGTTTGATGTAGCACCAGTAAGATAATTTATTACAGTTCCTGTTGTAACAACACTTACAGCACCTAACGTAAATGGTGTTGGTATCGTTACCGTTCCAGTGAAAGTAGGTGAAGCAATATTTGATTTTAAATTAATCTGTGACTGAATATTGCTTGTAGCACCAGTAAGATAATTCATTACCGTTCCAGTTGCTACCACACTTACCGCACCTAATGTGAATGGTGTTGGCATCGTAACAGTTCCTGTAAATACAGGGGAAGCTTTCGGTGTATAAATATTTGGTGCTGTCGTACCAGTATATGTACCAAATACAGTTACAGCTAATCTTGAGGTATCAATCGGATGCACGTGATCTTGACGGGCAAATAAATTTGATATTCCACAAGCAGCAACACCATCCATTGTTGGATTTACAGTTGCACCCTGACTAATATACCAAGAAGTAGTTGCTACACAAGTGCTATTATCATTTTGAGCTGCTTTAGGTGTTCTAACAATACCACTAAAGGTAGCTCCGCTTAAGAACGCCTTATTATCCAGAATGATTTTAGTTGCACCTGTATATGAATCAAATAACGAATGGGCAATAAATTGTGCTGGTGCTGTTGTACCAGTATATGAATCAAATAATGTACGAGCAATAAATTGTGCTGGTGCTGTTGTACCACTATAACCATTAAATATCGAACTTAATAATCTACAACTAATTGCTGTTGCAGTTGTGCCAGTATATGATTGATATACACTAGTATTTAGTTTAGTATTTAAAACAGTATTTAATGTACCTGTTGATGGATTAACATTAAATGTATTGCCACTCCATAAAATTGAATTACCAGCAAGATTTGCACCACAAACGCTTAAGACTCCCGTACTATAATTTAAGCCAGTGCCAGCAATAGCTGAATTAACATATAAACCCGATGAATCAGAACATAATCCACAATTATTCGCTAATTTTACACTAACATCATAATTTCCAGCAGTTTGTGTTACATTAATACCATTACCAGCAACCACTGCGGATGTTTTTGAGAACAATGAAAATGTCAATGTATCTCCACTTACAATTGGGTCTGGTGTTGTTAATACCCATATTGTATTACCGTTAGTAGTGCCTGTAACAATAGGAATTAAATTACCGTTACTAATTTCACCCGCAGGGCTAAAATCATAATCTACAGCACGATGCCATGTAGCACCAGTTGCAATATATATACCATTTTGGCTTCCAGTATTTTGGTCTTTAACAAGTACCCTTGTACCATTTGTTAATATAATACTATCAACAGTTGTTAAACCACTTAACGAAACATTAGCAGTTGTTGCAACTTGTACAGATGTTTTTACAACAAGACCAGTAGCAACACTATCAACATATCCCTTATCAACCAATGAACGAGCAACAAAAGTTCCAGCATAATTTTGATCATATTCAATACCCTTTGGAATTACTCTACTATCAGTAAATGTTGCTTGTGATTGATTTATAATAAAGCGCATTGCTTCTGTTCCACCAGATGTTTTTCCATATAATGTAACAGTACCACCACTACTATAAATATTAATATCATTACCTAGAGCATCGTAAATATCAGTACCACTATGTGATGCAATTGTAAATTTTTTGGCGCATAATGTGAAATTTTTTCCACCAGCCCCAACGGTTGTATCTTCGGTTAATAAACCTCCAAATTTAATATCATGTGAACCCGATTTAGTTAAACCGTTACTTGCACCAGTTATCGCTATATTTATTGTTGGTTGAGTATTTCCAGTATAAGCATTGAAACTACATGTCTTAAATAAACAAGCGTTATTAGTACCACCAGAATTCCAAATATAATCATTAAGATTAGCACTCACTGGAATCAAACAAGTACCAATAGGTAATTGAGGAGTTCCAGTAAATATTGGACTTTCTAAAAATGCAAATGTTTTTCTTGTACTACCAGATGTGATTGTACCATAATAAGCATCATTATTAAACTCAACAGCACCTGCTTGTGGACTACTAAGTAAGTTACCACTATTAAATCTCAATGGAGCAATACTTGTTGTACCTTCTTTTAAATGAACAATTGCAGTTGGGGTCGATATCCCAAAACCAGTTGTTCCAGTTGAAGAAATTCTAACCACCTCATTTAAAATATTATTATCTGCAGTACTAAGCACCAAATCACCTTCTTTATCACCACCAACGCCAGTATATACCGAATTAATACGTGATAAGATTTCTGAACAATTATTAAAACGACCCTTAAAGTCTATTCTTCCAAGCGTATCACCATATTGAGTACTTGCTGGGGTATCCAATGTGCCCCTAGTACCAATAAAAGTAATACCAGCACCACAATTATCATTCGATGATAATTTTAATTTCATATCAGTAACACTACTGTTTTCACTATCAATTTCAAAAAGACTTTCAGTAACACCACACGAAGCTAAAGTGTTGGTAGCACTATTAATCTGTAATGTGTTTTTACCAGTTATATTACCACCACCAATATTAACACGACCTAACGTATCGACATAATAACTTGGACGATAATCGTTAAATGAATCATAAATCGCAAATCTCTTATCGTTACCAATATTAATACTTTTCGCAATTGGTGCTATTGCTGGATTGGTTGTTGTTATTAATCTAATCCAATACAAATCATAATTAGTTTCAACCAAATCAGGAATATATCCTTTATCCCAACCAGTCATATTTTGTGGCTGCCAGATAATACGACCAGAATTTTCTAAATTATTAGTACCGTCAATATAATCATGAATAGTGCTGAGAGTTGTCCAATCACTTATATTTGTATTCCAATATTGAGCAACCAAGGTAACATCACTACCATATGTCGCCAAATTAATAAACATCATTTGTGCTTGAACTGTGAAACCAAAATAAATTGATTGTGAAGTTCCTCCAGACCCAGAGCTAAAAATTTCAAATTGGTTTTCATACACACCACCATTAGCAACAGCTGTAATATCTTTATATATAATTGGGTTTGCAAAATAATTGTTTGTTTTCTGTACCTCTTGAATTTCCATTGGTGCAAGAGTTAATGTTGCTTGGGGAATTTGTGAAAATCCAACAAAACGCCATTTTGCTCCAGCACCATGACCTGTAAGGTGTTTAAAATTTACAAATATTCCATTCTCTAATTCAACGGGAGTTAGTGTTGCACCGCTTGATGGTGAATAGCCACCGTATGTTATACTAGCATCAACTGATTTTCTCCAATGCCACGTATCAAACGTTACACCGCTTGCAACGATTTCAAGCTCATAAACAGTATTATAATTTTGAGTATATATTCCACTAACAACTAAATCATCCAAGCCAGTTACCGTAACAATCTCCGCTGCATGATAATTAGCGTAATTACTTTGTTTATTAATACCAATCCCACCAGTTTCCATTACTGTAAGTGGATTATTTTTAGATTGGGTATTTGCTAAATACCAAAACACATCATTTTCATTACGACATGTCTGTGCTTGCCATTTGGGTACGCCGTTATTTGCCCAAACAATTTCTTTATCAGCACCAGCAACACCATCTAAAGTTAAACCATTTGTTTGAACCGCACATTCAGAAGTATCTGTTGTATCAGTACCAAACAAATGGACTTTATTTTTGGGCGCAATTGTACCATACCCAGTAAATCCACTAACAGTATCTACATTAATAATATTGGTTATTCCATCTGCTTTATGTATTTGTATTGCAGTTGTGGTATCACCAGTTGGTCTGATTTTATTGGTGATTAATCCACCCCTAAAAGTGCTTTCGTTTGTAGTGGAGGCATTTATATCAGTTACTTGTTGTAAACCAGTTGTGGTAGTATATCCAGTATATGTTGAAATATCTAATTTAGTATCGGTTACACCTGAAATATAATTAATATTATTATTGATTACAGATGTTAATCCTGTAACATATCCAACTGTTGCCAATGCATCGGCAGTTGGTGGTATTGCTATTTTTTTCTCCCATAAAGCAATGTGAATTTCATCGTTAGGGATAGCACTTGTGGGTAGAACTATCTTCCAATAATATATTGGTTGAGTTTCTGGAATTAAGAATGTTGGCGAAATCAAACTTTTCAATATTGATTGTTCAGTTCCACCGCTTGCTGTGTCTGTTGTGGATTCTCCAACAATTGTGTTGGCAAAATCAGTTCTGTATATTAAATATGCCATATTTTTTACATTTCTTTAAATACTGTTATCCATGATGCATTTGGTGTGGTTAATACTGAGCCTTCGTTGCCAATTCTATATGAAATTAATTCAATATAATCACCTGCCAATAAATTCATCTCATACGATGGCATTGTATTTGTGCCCGAAGCAAATGGTGCACTAATTGAAAACGCAATGTTTGTTGATGGCGTTATATAAGTATTATTATTTTTTCTTATAACTGCGCCAATATTTTTAGTACCACCAGATTGGCTAATAAAATTCAATACATATTGAATTTTATATACACCGTTGGATAAGATTCTAATTTTACTGCCCCCAGTAAAATTAAGACTTGATCCAGAAAATACTACTGAACTCCAAGTAATGGGTGATGCGGGGATTGTGTTCATTTCAATACCACCAACCGTATCCAACAACTGTAGCGTGGTTAATGGTGCAATCGAATTGATGGTATTACTATCAATTGTAATACCTGTACCACCACTTAATTTATTATTTAAAGCGTTATATGAGTGTGTATGCCCCGCTTGAAAGGCATTTAGCGTTGTGCCTGACAACCATTTGGGTTTATTGGTTACTGAATTCCAGTTGGTGTTTGTGCCACCACTTCCACTAAAATTCCCATTAAACAGATATTGTTCACCCGATAATAAGTCAATTGTAAATGTTCCCATTTTAATTCGTTTTAATATAAATACTAACGAAGAATCAATTTGTTAGAAAAATTTACCAATAAAAAAGGAGAAACGTTATGTTTCTCCTTTTTTATCTTATTAATATTATTTTACAAATATGTATATGCACCTATTCTATCATCCCAAATAAATATATATGTTTGGTCGCCATCTGGGAATTGGATTTTCCATACAGTACCATCTTTCCAAATCTTTTTTATTCTCCAATAAGGCTTACTTGTGTCTCTACCATTAGTTGAAACGCCAATATAATATTCTTCGCTTGATTGTTCATCAATTAATGTTATTGGTTCAAAATTTTGTTGTTGAACATTTATATCTGTATTAAAGTCTGTCATAATTGGTAATTCTTAATATTAATTATAATATTTTTTATTATTTAAACATCAACAGCTTCTGTAAATTCTGGTAATGTTTTTGCATATGCATATGCTTGTGTAAGAAAATTATCTACAGATTCTAAATCAGGTACAAATTGGAAATCAAAATCTTTAAACTTATTTTGATTAGTATTAGCAATTTCTCTGTCTTTAAAACAATTCATACGTACTCTTAGTTTTTCCTTACCACCTGTAAGTCCATTATCAATTTCTATTTTCCAATAACAATCAGCAATTGTTATATTAAATTGGTCATTAAAATATTCTTTAATTAAAGCCATTTTTAAAATTTTAAATTTTAATATTATTTTTATTATAAATACTCAATAATTTAAATAAATATCACCATGCTTTAAAATATTATTCTAATCTCACAATTTCATCTTCAATAAGTACCAAACATTTTTCAACAGAAACAGAAGACGTGTTTAATGTTAACACATCTATAGGTATTTCAAATTCTTTTAAATGAAAATTTTCTCTTCCTCTTATTTCATCATAAGTAAGATAAATCCATACAACATCTTTACATAAAGAGTTTAAATAATCTCTGGTTTCCTGATAGGGGTATATTAAAGAAAGTATAACATCTGAATGTATAGAATTTATGAACACAGCAATATCACTAGCTCTATTTAAATTTTTAATTCTTCCTTCTCTACTGTAATCTTTATTTTGAAATAAATCCCTTAAATTATCTCCATCTATATGAACACTTGTCAAAAACCTATCTTTAGTTAATAATTTTTTAGCAAGTGTGGTCTTACCACTATGTGGTTGACCGAATAACACTATAATCATAATATGTCATATTTTATCTTTTATTCCATATCTAATCCACCTATACCATATCCTTTCATGAATATAATACTGTATAGGTTTATATAATAATTCCACAGCACCAAAAGCAGCACCAATTTTAATAGAACCACTAATAAAATACATAATTAGAAAGCCAATGAATGTACTTATTATTCTATAACTAATTGTTTTGGCTAAATGCCGTTTTCTTTCTACTATCATTTGTTATATCCAAATATATCAAAAAACCATTTATAGTTTTTATATATTATATCACAAACATCACTACCCAATAACTCAATTGACCTAGATTTAACTGGTTCAAGTTTAGTCCTGATAACATGGTCACCAAAAGTACCATAAACCTCATCATCTTCCTTTGTGATCTGTTGAATATTATTGAAGTTATGAAAATAAATAGGAATTTCCAAATAATTATAAATTCTTTCCATTTCTCTATCAGGATAGAGACATAAGTCCTCAAACCTTACAAATAAGATTTTATCACTATACCCCATTCTAAAAATTTCAGAAAGTCTTTCTATTGCTAACCCAACAGGGGGGCTTTGTGCCCATAAATCAACTCGTTTGGGAACTGTTGTACCTTTACCTGTAGTCCAATCCAAAACATCGCTTTGTTTATCTGGATGCTTTCTAAAGTTATTCTCCATTGAGGCGAAAATGTCTCGAAGGTCTCTAACGATACAAATAATTTTGGGTTCTTCTCCTAAAACGAATTGCAGAAAATCTCTATGAATTCCCCAACCTCTTGATTTATCGATCACATACTTTTTATCGGTAATCGCATTATAATATCCAAATAAACCTTCTCTACAAAAAGCCCGAAACGCTGTTTTCATTAATTCACCGTCTTGTGCCCTAAACTCAGGACCGGTTGTGTAATTGTTTCTTGACCCATACAACAATTCCAATGTACCAGACGTAGGGGTGGGGTAAATATCAGGACATTGCCCTAACAGATTTTGAAGCAAACTACTGCCCGATCTGGGTAAAGAACTTTGAAAAAATATTTTTTTTACCATGATCATTTATTTTTATAAACATTATTCTGCAAATATATGAATATAAAAGTTTAACTAAAACATTTTATTAATTTAATTTCAAACGGTTAATATTTCATTTGCACGTTCTTGTGTAATAATTCCAACAGCAACCCATATATCAATTGCCTTCTTGGTATTTGGGTGACTTATTAAAATACCGTTTGCCATTCTTAAACCATCAATACTAATATGAACCATTAGACCATCATTGGTAATTTCTCTCTCTTTAGAATATAATGTAATTACTTCTTTCTCTGTTAATCTTCCCCCATACATAAATTCCAAAAAAGTATATTCTTTTTCAGGAATTGGCGATTCTGGGAAAGTAGTTGGTGTCCAATAATATTTAGTCTCTGTTGACCCATTATCATATGTTATAGTAATTGAATCTCCATCAATAGGGGTTTCTTCTGGGTGGGTATTGTTAATTATTTTCATGGTTATATTAATATGTATCGAGTTGATATTGAGCAGAACAACGAGGGTAAGGAGCAGTTACCACGTAAGCAGAGAATTTAACCTCAACTAAAAGCGAACTTTCAAATCTCACCAAAGGAAATTTATATTTTAAAATTTGTTCGTTATGAAGCATAATTACTCCACTAGTAGGAACTCTTACAATCCCTCCTGATGCGCTATAATTACTATAATTACCAAAGTTACCTACACCTATAGACACTACCTCAGTTGTTGCGGTTTTTTGTGTTTGACCTTCTGCAAAAGAGCCAATCATAAAACGATTCGCAGATGTTATAACACCACCAGTTATTGTTGATGGAGAAGTTATTGTATACACGATGCCATCAACAGTAATTCTAAATGTCGCAAAGTTAGTTGAACCTGCATCACAACAAGGAGAAATCACACCAAAAAGGAATCCACCTCCACTAAGACTTGCGATTGTCACATAAGTATCCGCAGCAATAATATTTGCAATAGCACCTTGAGTTGCTAAATACGTAGTAAATGTCGATTCAAGATTCAAGGAGTTAGGTGTAGCTTCTCTGCCAAATACGCTAGCTGCACCATAATTCGGCATGTTATATCTACCCAAAAGACGAGGGTCTTTGTTATAATTATTAATATTAAATAATCCAGATAATGTGCTCATATTATATATTTTTATTTATTTGTTTTGTTTATATTATTATCCATCCATATGTTGCATTTGAATAGATAAGTTCCATTCCTACATTTAAGGTATCAACAGTTAAATCCTGAGCCAATCCCATAATATTCAAACCATTTCTTGCAACAATACTTGTTTTCGTGTTTGACATATTCGATATTTTAACAGAATCACCCGCCAATGGTGTTGCTGGGAGTGTTAATGTTAACGATGCTGTAAACACATATAAATAGTTCTTTGCAGCATTTGTAGCACCACTAATAACAGAAACCGAGTAACCGCCACCCGATGATGTAGCTCCTGAACTTAATTTACCCGTTGTACTAATATAAACAACACTTGTTTCAGAAGATTTGGTCGGTAATTTGGTAATACACATACTACCATCAATTTTTAATAATCTGTTGTCAAATTC
>Ga0114951_10000954_pt1 | contig 38089 bp, 46 predicted proteins | sample AM7aDNAmetaG_FD_88677 | JGI IMG/M metagenome (GOLD analysis project Ga0114951, IMG submission 88677) | Freshwater microbial communities from Finland to study Microbial Dark Matter (Phase II) - AM7a DNA metaG | ecosystem: Environmental > Aquatic > Freshwater > Lake | place: Finland: Lake Alinen... | reverse complement strand
CACTCACTGACAACCTTGACAGAAAGTTACCACTTTCATATGAACATACCGGCCAGCGTCGCTACGCTCCGACCTCTGGTAACTTAAAACCGAAACCGGTGGTAACAATCACCGAAATACGCAGTCGGCATAGAGCTCGTCGAAAAGGGGCGAAAGCTTCTTCAGCACGGTATCCACGCGGCGCTTGATGCCGCGCAGCGAATGATCGGCAGGCACACAGGCGTTCGGGTTGATGACGGTCAAAAATTCAGGTTGAGCTTGAGGTTTCCCACGCATGGTCGTTCTGACGCCAATGACTGCCATCGTGTTCAATTTCTCGAAATACCTTTTTCAACAAACTGGTAGTGTGCTAAATAAGCTCTACGGCAAGAAACGGCCGCACAACAAAGATATGATGGATTGGTATTGCGTTCACACGAAACCGAAGAAGGAAGCGATGGCCGAGCTCTATTTCCGCGAGAAAGTGGGCTTGGAAGTTTACTATCCACGGCTGAAACGGCGGAAAACCATCCGCCGGGTCAAGCGGTGGGTCGTCGGCCCCCTGTTTCCCCGGTATCTGTTTTGCCGGTTCGAGCTGGCGGAGCACTTCCGGACGGTGCGCTACGCGCGCGAGGTGATTGACATCGTCAGTTTTGGCGATCGCCCTGCTGTCGTCGAGCCGGCGGTTATTGATCAACTCAAGAGTTGGGCCAATGAAGCCGTGGATGTGGTGACCATTCACCCCAACCCGAAGCCAGGCGACACGGTGGAGATCAAGGACGGAGCGTTTCGAGGTCTCAGGGCGGTGGTCGAGCGCGACATGAGCGACCAGCAACGCGTGTCCCTTCTGCTGACCACGCTGGCGTATCATGCCCGCATTGTGGTCAACCGGGACCAGATTGAACCGGTTTCGTGAAGCGTCTGCGCCGCCGCGCGCGTTCCGGTCGAGGCGCAGCCTTGGAAGACTGGACACGTGGAACGCGTCACTGGCAGGCCGGTGCACGTTCAAGAAGACCCTCCGTTGTCCACACGGGCTCACATCCACACGGCGCGCAGCCTCTCATCTTCAGTGGGTGCCAGTTCGTGCTGCCCAAGGGTTTTGATCCGTCGCGCTCCGAGCCGCGCGACCGATTGGAGATTGGCAACCGGGGCGCGGGCGAACCGGCGCGGATGAGGCGAAGGCGGGCCGCGGCGAAAGAGGGCTTGACCTTTCTGCTGCTGCGGGCGTTATTACATCTGTAACAACGAACGGATTTGTATGGTTCTTGAACTCAAGCTTCGCAAGGTCGGCAATTCGGTGGGCATGGTGTTGCCGAAGGATGCGATGGCCAAACTCAATGTGCAGGAAGGCGACTCGGTCTGCCTGACGGATGCGCCCGACGGCAGCCTGCGCGTAACGCCCGTGACCGAAGGACGTGAGCAGTTTGCCCGACAGATGAAGGCGGCGGAAAACGTCATCCGGCGTTATCGAAACACGCTGCGGGAGCTTGCGAAGTGAAAGAGCCGCAGTGGGTGTTGCGGGAGGCGGCGCTGGCCTTGCAAGAACGGCTGCAGGCGGAGTTCGGCGGATTGAGCGGTCTCCGTGACGAGGGGTTGTTCGACTCCGCGCTGGCGCGGCCCAGGCAACTCTTCGCCTACGGCAAGCCCCGCCTGTTCGATCTGGCAGCCGCCTATGCTTTCGGACTGGTGCGCAATCATCCATTTCTGGACGGCAACAAGCGCATCGGGTTCACGACGGCGGTCGTCTTCCTTGAACTGAACGGCTATCGCTTTGCGGCTTCCGAGGTGGACGCGACGATCCAGACGCTTGCGCTGGCCGCGCGCGAACTGGATGAGGCGGACTACGCGGCAGGGTTGAAGGCCAATTCCCGAAAAGCATGAGCCGATGGCAGGCGGCAGATTAGAGATTGGAGATTGGTAATCGGGGAGCAGGCGAACCGGCGCGGATGGGACGCGGTAGTGGTATAGTTTGAATCCTGACGGGCGGATTTCGGCTTGCGGCTGGCCTGCTGGGAAGATGCCGCGCCACATCCTTCACGATGGTGTCCCCCCCCCGTGAATCCCTCGGCCAGCAACCGTTCCCAGATCCGTTTGGCTGTGTGTGGCCGTCAACGACAATTACTTTTCCCCAGCTGAGGAAGTTAATCGTCGCTATACGGTGTGGCGTTGTTTGCGAGGCAGAGCCTTGTCCTCCCTCAGCCGGAGCGATTCAGATTGAAAGAGCAAGCACCGTTTGGCGGGCTTGTGGGTATGATGAAAACACAAGCTCCCATGCCTCGACCGGAGGCGAACCAAACGGTGCGGCTGGATGTTGATCGAGCGGCAGGCACTTCGGCAATCCGAATTTCCTTTACCGACCAGCGGTTGACCGCTCACGGTGGCCTGATTGTCTGGTCTCACTTCTTGCATCAGAAGCGTTTCCGCGCCGAGTTGGCGCAGCGATTGCCGCACGCGCCCACCAGTCCCAACGCTTACGTGCCCACCGACATCGCGCTGGGCTACGTGGGCGGCATTCTCGCTGGCGCCGACAAGCTCTCTCGCGTGGCCTGGCTGCAAAACGATCCAGCCATCGCCGAGGTGCTCGGCATCGAAGCCGTCGCCAGCCAGAGCACGTTCTCGCGTTTCTTCAGCGCGTTCGGTTTCCAAAGCTGCGAAGAACTTGCCGAGCTGCACGCTTGGGCGCTGCGGGGGCTGCCCAGCAGCGCGCGACCGTCGGAAGGCTACACCCTCGACTTGGACTCGTGGGCGTTGCTGCACGAGGACGGTCACCAGCAAGGCGTGGCCGTCGGCTACACGCGCCGAGGCCTCAAGCCCTGTCACCGTCCGCTCATCGCCGCGCTGGCCGAGCCGAAGATGATCGCCGGCTACGCGCTGCGCAGCGGCAACACGGCGTGTGTCAACGGCGCGACTGAGTTCCTGCGTCAGACGCTGCGGCGGCTGCCCGCGCAAGTGCGTGTCGGGCTGGTGCGCGGCGACAGCGGCTTTGGCGACGCGGGCGTGCAGCAGGCCGCCGAGGATCTCGGCTTGAAGTTCATCTTCGTGGCACGGCTCACGCGGCCCGTGCAGAGCCTCTGTCGTCATGAGGACACGCACGGGCAGCCGACCGAGGTGGCCGGCATCGACGTGCAGGAAACCCAAGCCATGCGGCCCGGACGGCGCCTCGTCTTAATCCGCCAGCGCATCGCCGAGCGCCCCCAAGCTGGCGGCAAGCGGTTGCTGGATGTGCCCGCCTACAAGTTCCAGGCGTTGGTCACCAACCTGCCGGTCAGCACCGACGCGCTCGGAGTATGGCGGCGCTACAACGGGCGGGCGGACATTGAGAACCGAATCAAGGAACTGGGTGCACAGTTTGGGATCAAGGGCCTGTGCTGCCAGAGCTTCTGGGCCACCGAAGCGACGCACCACCTGGCCATCGTCGCCTACAACCTCTGCGTGCTGCTCCAGCGGCGGTTGGGCCAACTCCAACGCTGCGAACTGGGCACGTTGCGCTGGCGGCTCTTCGCCCGCGCCGCGGTTTGGAGCCGCGCCCGCGGCAAACCCACGTTGCGGCTGGCCGTGCGCGGCCTGGAGTCACGAAGCTGGTGGATGCAAATCCTCGAAAAACTCGGCGCCCCACCCAACTGCCATGCAGTTGACTGCCTCGCCGCATAAACTTGGAAACTTATGCAAAACTCACGCTAATATCTGAATCGTTCCGGCTTAGAATATGTTCGATCTTGGAAAAATAAGGCCCGAGTTTCTTGCGTGGTCGCCTCTGGCGGTGCCGGTAGCCCGGCAGTTCGCTGTGCTCCAGTATCTTCTTGAGCGTCTTCCAGTGCATCCCCGTTTCCCACAGAACCTGCCGCTGGCGGACGCCTTCCACCCTGATCCGTCTACGAATCTCGCTCCATTGCTCCATGTTGACGTACATCCCTTCATTGTTGATGAAGGTGCTACACTTTTCGACCGCCCCGTCACACCCATGACCCCGCTACACTTTTCGACCGCCGTTTACAGATAAGTGCGATTTCAAGACCGGCGGGGAAGGCATAGTGCATAGTTCTGAAGTTCTATTTGCCTGCTACAGGTTGATCAGTAGAGCCGTTCTCTGCCTGCGTCCTCGGCTCGCGTTGCCGCTCTGTAAGACTACCGATTTGATGTCAAATAGACGATTCTGCCACTTGCTATATGCATAATAACAGGTTATACTGTTCTATATGTATCTCAAAAGAACAGCTGAGCAACCTCTGAAGGACATTCTCACAGGCGACAAGGTCGGAGTCATTCTAGGCGCACGTCAGGTTGGCAAAACGACTTTGGTGGAGCACGTTTTATCAGGGCAGCCAGCGGTCTTCCTCAATTTCGATGTCGAGGTGGACAAGGCTCGTTTCCAAGCTGCCGCCGCTTTGTCACCCAGCGATGGCCTGCGTTCTCTCGGCAACCCGACGGTGCTGGTGATTGATGAAGTGCAGCGTTTGCCTGAGACATCCCGCATCATCAAGGGATGGCATGATGCGCATCTGCCTGCTAAATTTCTCCTGCTCGGTTCCTCCTCGCTGGATTTGCTCGGTCAGGCCGCGGAGAGCCTGACCGGTCGCAATCGGAAGCTGGTGCTGCCGCCACTGCTGTTCTCCGAGACGCTGGGCACACAGGTTTGGGCCAATGCCGACGCCACATCCAGCCACTTGTGCCAGCACTTCGCGCCGCAAGTGCGGGCCTATCTGATGCAACGGCTGAGCTTCGGCAGCTATCCAGAGGTCGTCACGAGCGATCAACCCGCGCAGTTGCTGCGCGGATTGAGTTCGGATTATCTTTGGAAAGACGTGCTCCAAGCCGGGCTGGTCAAGACGCCGGACCTCATCAAGCGATTGCTGTTGTTGCTGGCCCACCAAGCCGGCTCGGAGGTGTCAGTGAACGAACTGGCAACCCAGCTTCAGATGGCGCGACCCACGGTGGATCGTTATCTGGATCTGTTGGAACAGACGTTCGTCATTTTCAGGCTGCCCTCTTTCAGCACGAATCCCCGCAAGGAAATCGCCAAGAGCCAGAAGGTGTTTTTTTGGGATACCGGCATCCGCAACGTCCTGCTCAACGCCTTTTCGACGGACGAATTCCGTACCGACATTGGCGCGTTGTGGGAGAACTGGGTCATCGCCGAGGTCGCCAAGCGCAATGCACTGCTCGGCTCGCCGGCGGAACTGTTCTTTTGGCGCACGAGGTCGCAGTCGGAAGTGGATCTGGTCGTGAAACAAGAGGACAACCTGCAAGCGTTTGAAATCAAATGGTCGCCTCGCCGGGTGTCGGGCCGGGCCTTCCGCGATGCCTATGGCGTGGAGGTTGAACCCATTCGCTCGGACAATCCTTTCGCGGCGGACATCTTCAAGACAATCGCCCATGTGAGTTAGGCCAACCCCTGGGTTCAGAATGTCCGGCGAACGCGGGCAAGCCGAATGAAAGGAGGAGTCCATACAACCGGCGCACAGCACGCGGTGGCCACTATTCGCCGGCGCGCTCCAGGACGCTGACAACGAGATCGTCGGCAAGATGGAACCCTGCCGAATCCCTCAACGTGCATGGCATTGCTCCCGAATAACCACAACGGAGATTTCAACGCGTTTTGCACGGAAGCTCGTCACCGAGCAACCACGCGATGGCCGGTTGCCAGCGCAAGGGCTTGGGCAGAGGTGAACTCGGTGGCAGCGTGTCAAACGTAAGCAGCAATGGGAGCGCGCCACGATATTCAGCTGCCGCTGCCGAGAGGGCGCGGACTTCGCGTTCGTAGGTGGCGGAGTCGCTGACATCGGTGCAGACCTGGATCAAGGTCGTGCCGCCTTCAGGATTGCGCGCAAAGAAATCCACCTCGTAACCCTCGCGTGTGCGAACGTAGTCGGTTTCACAGCCGCGCCGTTCCAGTTCGAGGAGGGCGACGGTTTCAAGGGCGTGGCCGAGACTGGCGCGACCGGTCCGCTCGTAAAGCGAGATGAGGCCGGGGTCTATCGGATAAGCCTTGCGGGGATTGACCATGCGCTGACGCTCGGAGGCCGTGTGCAGGAAAACGGTGCGCACGAGGAAGGCGTCCTCCAGGTGGGCAAGGTAATCGTGCAGGGTGTTCTTGCCGACCGGCAGACCCTGGGATTTCAGCGTGTCGAAGAATTTCTGCACGCTGAATGTCCCGGCGGGATTGCCGAGCAGGTGGCGTTGCAGCCAGCGCAGCGCGGCGGTATTGGTGACACCGCGCCGCTCGATCACATCGCGTAGAATGGCCACATCCATGTAGGTGCGCAGCAGGCTGGCGCGGTCGCGCACGGGCACGCCTTGCGATTCGGGGAATCCGCCCTCGGAAAGATACGCTCGGAAGTGTTTGGCAAGCGTCGAGCGGACGGCCTTGGGCAAATCCGTCCAGGACGACATCGGCTCAGCCCCGCGATGACGCAGGGCTTCCCGCAGACTGAACGGATGGACCAGCACCTCCATGGCCCTGCCGCGCATGCTGGTGGCGACTTCCCGGCTCAACAACCGGGCGGATGAACCCGACAGAAACAGTTCGACCTTCTCGGTATCCAGCAGACGCCGGATGAAGGTTTCCCATCCGGGCACTTCCTGAATTTCGTCGAGAAAGAACGTGACCTGCTTGGCATCGCGTCGCTCCGGGTGCAAGCTGAAGTATTCCTCGACGACCATTTGAAGTTCCTGGGCCGTCATCTCCTCCAGCCGTTCGTCCTCGAAATTGAAATACAGGAGCGCGTCGCGCGGGGTGCCGGCCTTGAGCCGGTCGGCGAGGCATTGCCAAAGGAACGTGGTCTTGCCACTGCGTCGCATGCCGGTCACGGCCATCGCCTTGCCCTTGATGCCGGGCAGGTGGACATCCCGCCGGGTGTGTGCCGGCACAGGCGCGGCGAGCGCATCGATGATCTTCTGCCGGATGACCTGATTAAGTTCTCTTTCCATAAGAGACGAGTTTATTTGTTATTGTCTTTATTAAAAGGATAAAATGACAACACCGGAAGCAGCGGGCAAGCGCCGAGGATGTCCATGTGACCGGACTCGTCGTTTCGAGCCACAGGGACGGCGAGACGGCAGCTCGCATTTCAAAACTACCGCGAACTCGTGACGCCGCGCGATGCGGCGGCAGGGTGGGTGATCGTGCCCAAGCGGGCAGCCAACGTCATTCCGATGGAGCAGGCGGGATGAGCTTGTTGTAACACTTTTCGTTAACACCACCTCCAGAACGGTTTTCCCGTTGCCCCCTCAAAACACCGGCGTAGTCTGTGCCTCTGATCGTTCAGGCATCGTGTGAATCGTAAAATGAGAAACTCCATCCTCCTGCTTCTACTCGCCTTGGGAACAACCGTGCCGGCGCATGCCGGCGGAAGACCGTCCAGAGATGCGGACCGCGTGCTGGTCATCTGGAACGAGAACTTTTCCAACAGACGACGCCTGTGCTCAGGAGGAGGATGTGGGGGCTGTTAGAAGCGGACTGTCAAAATCCAGTGTTTTACTAGGTGTTCGTGGTTCGAGTGCAACAGCCGAACGGGAATTCTGACGGAGAGCGGGACGCAGAAAAGGAGAATCGACCGCGCAACCTGTTCAAGAGGTCACCAGCACCTCTGGCTTCTTACTCGCAATGTCCAACAGCCGCAAAGCCGCGCCGGTCGGATGACGCCGGCCTTTTTCCCAGCTGATGGCTGTAACACGAGGAACATTCAGCAGCCTGGCAAAGACCGACTGGCTGACTTTCAATTTCTTGCGAATCGCCTCGATGTCCTTCGGAGCCAGTGACTGGACCGGCTTCGGCAGAGCAAAAGTCGTGCTCCGCAAGGTCAGTTTGCGTTTGCCCGCCACGTGCTCGGCGAACGCCTCGACGCTGCCGACCAGTTCTTCAGCGTTAAATTTGATTTCCTTCCGTTTCATCGTTTGAATTCCTTTTTGATGACTTCAACCGCTACTCTCAATTTGCGCAACTGCTCGTCGCTGAGGTTCTCGCTTTGCGCCTTCGTATAGGCATAGAAGAGAACAATCGTATCGTGCAGCGGCAGGTGCAGGTAAATGACCCGTGCGCCACCGCGCTTGCCCCGACCCGAAACACTCATGCGGACTTTTCGTAGCCCGCCAGAGTGGGGAATCACATCACCCTTTTCAGGCTGCTGGAACAACTCCTTCTGAAACTCGGCATAGCTGGCGTCAGCAACCAGATTAGTAATCTGCCCAGTAAAAATCGGTAGCTCGATAAAAGTCACTATCTAAGTGTATTACATTGTAACACAAACGCAAGAGTCGTTTCTCGTTGCGGTTCGTTTCTTGAACTTGGAGGTTAGCTGGCCACTCATGGGTGTCGTGGCTTTTGCGTGGGGTGAGATGAAGGAAAGAGCCCTCTCGTAGGTGCCAAATCAGTTTATCCACTGGAAACACAGCAAGCCAGGCCGGTTTCATGGCTGAAATGGGAAAGGACAGGCAGATCGTGCCCCCCCCCGCAAAAAAAGAGGGGGCACGATCTGCCTGTTCCTCCCAGGGCCGTCCCTTCAACCGTGCCCCCTGTCGTGGCCGTCCCCTGGATCCCGAAACCCCGGCGGGTGCGATACGCCGCCGCGCGACCGGCCTCGCTCACCGCAACCGGTGCCGTTGCTCTCCCCTCCGCTTCGCCTGCTCCGTATAGAATCTCACTTTGTTTTCCGGGGACATGTTCGTGGCGGGTGCTTGTTTGCCCTGCGCATCGACCAGGTAACGGAGGGCATCCAGCGCGTGGTTGTCGCGGTTCAGAGGGATATCCACGCCCGGCTGCCACTGGTAGCTCTCGAACTCGCCGAGGGTGTTGACGCAGCCCGGGTCGACCACCAGCCGCGCCCGGCCGTCCCCCAGCACCTCCAGCCGGTCCTGGATCTTGTGGATGCCATCAATGATCCTGCCCTTGCCGGCCACCGCGTTCATGCCCTTGTTTGTCAGGGCGGCAATCAATCCGACTGCAGCGGCATCCACGGCCACCAACTGGCACTCTGCGGCATCATACCAGTTTTCCGCTTGGGCCACAACATCGATCTGCGCGATGCCTGTTTTGTAAAACTCCTGGGCGACGTACCACCGTCCGTCCGCATCCTCGCCGACCAGCAGGAGGGCGCACGGGTTGGTGTAGCCCTCGTCAATGGCCAGGTACCACTTCTTTATCGTGGCCGGATCCACCTCGCGGACATGCGGTCCACCCTCCTGCGGGTTGAACTTGTCGTAGACGGCGCCCTCGGCGCTGGCCCAATCACCCAGGAACAGCCGCTGATAACGGACGCCGCTCAGCGTGGCTTTGAGTCTCTCGATGCGCTCGGCGCCTTGGGGGGTGAGGTTGCCCGCGTCGTCGTACAACTCCGGGTTGTCCCGGTGGGTGGCGTTGAGCAGGGTGAGCTTGCCGGCCGTCGCCCGCTTCCGGATCCAGTGATGCGCACCGCCCGGGTTGCAGTCGCCGAACACCTGCGGATAGGCGGCCTGGGTGCCGCGGCCCGTGCAGCGCGTGAGCAGCATTTCCCAGTCGTGTTCGGTGAGCTGTTCGGCTTGGCAGACGTAGATTGCGCCGAACTCGGCGCTCAGCAGTTTGTCCGGATTGTCCAGCCCGGCGCACACCACCTCGCTGCCGCTGGGGAAGACCCAGCGGGTGGTATAGTCGGCGCTGCCGTACCGCCGCACCGGCAGGTCCGCCAGCAGGCGCTGGAAGGTCCGGCCGCAGGAGGCGTGGAGCGAGTGAAAGGTCTTGCGGCACATCGCCACCTGCAGGCGCCGGGTGGGATCGCAGCAGAGTATGATGAGCTTGGTGCAGGAGGCGACCGTCTTGCCGCTGTCCGCGCAGCCGCCAAGGATGACCTCGTGGTCGTGGCAGGACAGCAGCTGCGCCGGTCCGCCGCGGAGTTTGGGCAGGGAAAACCGCCGGCCCGGGGGCGGCGCTCCGGCGGGCGCCTGGGAAATGTCAAGCGACATGTCGATTCTCCTGGACGGCCGCGAGCGCGAGCGGGCCCGTGGCGGTGTTTGCCGGTGTCGTGGCCGGCGGGCCCGTGACCTCTTGCGGGTCGACGGGGCAAACCAGCGTAATCGAATTTGCCGCAAGGCCGCGGCGGCCCTCGCGGAGGGAAGCCTCGACGCCGGTCAGCCAGGCAATGTCTTTAGAGATACCTTGGAGCAATAGCATGAACCTCGCATCGCCCGTCTCCGTCCACTTCGCCCAACACGCGGCGCGGCGGGCGTAAGCGTCCTGCACCAGTTCGGCGCGGATCTCGTCGCACGGGCGCTGGCTTTCTTCCCGCCACCGTCGCCGGACTGCCGCCTGATCGTCGCGCACCTGCGAGCGGGTGATGTGGTTTTCGGGCGGCCGGCCTTCGTTAATGAGTCGCGCCATGTCTTCCTGCGCCAGCCTGTCGGTGATCATCAGTTTGTCGATGAGCAGCCGGTCATGAAGGACCTGCGCCTTGGATCGTTTGTTCCGGAACTTGGACGTGCCCGGGCGAGGGGCCGCGTCCGCCGGTTCCAGCTCGGTGGTCGGAGGCACCGGCACCGTCACGGCTGCGTCGCTGGTGGTTTCGTAGTTCAGGATGCCCCCCGCGCATTGTTGCGGCGCGCGCCCGCCCTCCGGCGGTCGGCCGGACATGGCCGGCACGCGGCCATGGAGTCGGGTCGGTGCGCGAAGACGGCGGCGGGCGCACCCATCGCCAAGCCCGGAACCTTCCGGGTGACTTCCCTCGCGCTGCGGCTCAATTCATCGTTGCAGTTCATGAACATCCATGCCTTTTTTTCAGGCGGCGACCATGATATGATGATGGATCAGAAGTTGCAAGGGACCGCGATTTTTTACGGGGCGTGTGGAAGGTTTCCGCCACCCGGAGCCGTTTTGAAGGTGGAGCGGCGTCGGCACACGGGAGTGGTGAAGAAAATTTCTGTCTCTATTGAAGAGACCTTTTCGGGAGGGTCTCGCCGCCTCCGCGCCTCCGCCGGGTTCTCGAAGCCGCGGGCTGCGGGCGTGGCCGCTGCTGCGTTCTCGCGGCGCGGCGGTCCGTGTTTTCCGGCCGCGAGGAAGACCGCCCGGCGAGGTTCACGTTTTCAGGAAACCGAAGGCGGCGTCTCGCCCGGAAAGAAATCCTCCCAGTCCTGGGCCAGCAGGGCGGTGGCCTCCCTCCGCAACCGTTCGCTCAGCCGGCTGCGTCCGGCCGCCTCGGCGACACGCGCCTCGGAGAGTTTTTTGACGGCGCGGTGGCGCGCGGCGCGCTCCTGGCCCTGGCGGATCCGCTGCCGCAGTTCAGCCGTCAGTGTCCGTTGCTGCCCGAAGAAGTCGGCGGCCGCCTGCATCTCGGCCAGGATGCGGTGGACGCTCGTGACATTGCAGATCCGCCGGTGGAGGGCGGCCTCGAGGTTTTTCAGGTGCGCGGCCTCTTCGATGGCATCCGCCACCGCCAGGGCTTCCCGCCGGATGGCTTGCAGCCGGCCCGAGCACTGCGCCTGGGTAGTTTCGTCCCACGCGCGGTCGAGTTCCGCGCCTTCATCCCGGATTTCCTTGGCGTCCCAGGGACTCAGCTGTTCGGGATGCCGGCGGAGGTACTCCCGCCGCTCCCGCGCGCGTTGCAGAAAAACATCGAGTCCCCTTTCGATGATCCGCACGGCCAGCTCCTGCGCCTCGTTCTTCGCCTGCTGCAGCCCGTCCGCAAGGGAGCCCCGCGCGGCCTCGGACCAGCCGGAGCCCAGCGCCTCCGACTTGCGGCGCAGCTGCTGCGCTTCCCGGACCAGGCCCTCCATGGCCCAGAGATCGAACGGCTCGAAATCCCGGTTTGCGCGCAGCTCATCACGAAAAGCCTCCAGCTCGGCCTTCTCGGCGCCGGCATCCGGTGCCGGCCCGGCGGCGGCGGAGCGAGCCCCGGCATCGCTGGCCCGCGCAGCGGGGTCCGTGTCGGCGTCGTCGCTTGGCAGCAGGAGCGTGTTCGTTTCGGCCAGGATGATCTGCGCCAGGTCGCTGATGCGCTCCAGGGCGGCGCGGAGTTCTTCTTCCGGTTGGGCGTTGCTCATGACACTGGCACTATACGTGGTGTCTCGCCAATGCGTGATTCCTCACTGTGTCATAAACCCCGCCGCACGGAGTGAATCCGATGGCGTCCGCGACGGGCCGATGCAGCACTTGGTCCGCCATTTTTTATGACACGCAAAGCGATTTGCAAACGCGCGGGTCCGGATGAGATGTCCACCCTGAAAACGCATTCCGACAGATTGGCCCTGGACAGGCAACAGCGTCGAGCTGTTGTGGCTGGTCGACCCACCGAGGTTTCAAGAGATCCCACGGTGGTCAGAGCCGGGCGAAGTGCGCCCCGGTTCGATGCGCGGAGGCCGAGGGCCTCCGAAACAAAAACCCTGACGGTTCAACCGCCAGAGTCACGCCGGTGACGAGGGCGGTTTTCGCTTGTGGCCCTCCTGTGCCGGCGCGTCAATCAAAGAAAGGACGGGCGTGCCGTGACCAGGAAGAACCGAAGCCATCGCCGAAAGAGCGGTGGCCCGAACCACCACCTGTGGAACAACCATGGAATGTGGTTCATCCATTGCACCACGTATCCGACGGCGGCCGCCAAAGAGAGCGTTCGCTGTTCGTTGCAGACCCAGGACGTTATCGAAGCGCGCAAGCACTAGGACGCGTTGCTCCGCCGACTCGTGAACGGCAGGCAGCCGGTCTGTCTGGCGGCGACACTTTTGGCGGCGTGACGATGACAATCGCAGGGCAAACACAAGGCAACACATCCAGGAACCCGTGTCTCGCCCTTGCCGGCAAACAGTCCTTTGTCCGCGCCCATTGCGGAAACGTGCAACGGGCCTCCGCCATGGCTGTGGAGGCGTTCGACAGCGGAGACCTGATCCGCTCCGGCTCCTGCAGTGTCTGCGTCGTGCAGATCCACCCCGCAAAGCCAGGCAATGGGCGCTTCGCGCCAGGCGGCTCCAATGCACTGCTGCCAGAACAACCTTTGAATCATGACAGCGTGGTACGCTAAAGGATTTACCCAATGTAAAGTAGGAGATCGCCAGCATCGGCCCATGGTCTGCGGGTTGTCGTCACGGACGCATTGACTCCAGCCAGTGACGACAACTCTTTTTCGCCATCCGCGTGATCCACCAGCGAAAGCGCCGGGTCTCGCCTGCGGCAGAACCGGCCCTTGTGCCGGTGCAGGAGGTAATCCAGGTCCGATCGGGCCCGGAAGTCGCGGATCCAATAGCTCGCCGCCATGAATTCCGCGCCGTGATCGCGGACCCGGCGTTGCACGAAGGCCGGACGGATCGCCCCAGCCTCCATGAAGTGCCGGATAGCCTCCCGTTCGTCGTCGTTCAGGCCCGCGCCGCGTTTGCGGAAAACCCGCCAGCACATGTTTGAAGCCCAGCCTGTATTCCTGTCCCTCCGTCCGGTTGTCGAATGCGCCGGTGCCTTCGCCGTGGCCGGGAAATGGCCGGGGGAACCTCATGGGCGGACAGGGCCGTTGGAGGCCCCGTTTGTCCATCCACGGCGCCACCGTTTTCGCAGGCGCAGCCTGCCAGTCGGCCTCCGTTCGCTTTTGCTCGGCGGCGGCCAGAGCGAGTCCATCCGGAAACACCGCCAGATCATCGCCGAAATGGGCGACGAACTGGGCGTGATGCTTGCCGGCGCTTTCTTGCGCCTCAAGGAGCAAGCCCGGGCAATAACGACAGACGATGGACGGGCGGCGTTGCAGCATGTTCTGCTGAAATTCCGCGATTCCCTCCGGCGGCATGTCCTGCCATCGCTTCTGCTCGCCCGGCCAATACCATTCGCCGCGCCACGGCACACGAGGCTGCCGGACACGACGTTGCACGGCTGAAATGGACACTGCAGGGCGTTCATGCGCACGGTGCAGGGCGGGTGGTTGACCAGGTTGAGGACCCCCGACGTTTCGGCCTCTCTCGCGTGGTCGTGCCGCGATTCGATACGGAACAGGGCCGCGTGCCGTTCACACCAGCGTCGCAGATCGGCGCGGTCGGCTTCGGAGATTGCCAGCGTGCCGGCCAAAACATCCCGCGCGCCGAGGCCGGACCAGGGTGTGCATGGCCGGCAGACGAAATCGTCCGTGGTGTCAAAATCCGGCTTGCCACCATGCCCGGCCACATACGCTGCGAAGAGATGGCGGAACAGATACGAGTGCGTGCCGAGCCAGATCAGCTTGCGTTTGATTTTCCGGCCGTAACAGTAGGGACCACCGAGGAATTTCTTCACGCCCGAGTCGCACGGCAACCCCGCGAACCGCCCGGTGAGGCAACGGCTGGCCGCGTCCGCCAGACGGACGAGGTCCGCATGAGTGGGGGGGGGCTCGGTCGCGCCGTGATCGCTGGACAGTTCGCGCGCCTTTCCCGCAGCGAAGGTGCGACGGCAGGCAGGATGTCATCTAAGGTTTTTCCCGATACAAAAATAGGGTTGGGTCTTTCTGGACTCCCATTCGTCCACGGATACACTTGCCTCGAGGGTGGCATTGTTTTGGGTGAGCCACGGATAGGGTGCGAGAGGATTTGCCAACGTCTGCTGAATCTGTTGTAGCTTGGAAGAAAGTGTCCGACTTGACCCCGTCACAAAAGGACTCGGTGCAACACTTGCCTGACCCAGCGATCTGTCGGGCCACAGCCAACGTCCCCAGCTATCCGAAGTGTCTGGTGAACAACCCCGCTCACTGCGACTACGCGCTCGGACTGGGCAGCGTCTATTTTTGCCAGCATCCGCAAAAGCAGGAAATCATCGCCAGGACCGTTGCCGAAACTCAGGCGGAACAGCGAGGAATCAACTTGAACTTGTTGGTGTTTGACAGAGAGCACCGACAGGAATGCCGTCTGGCCCTGGGTGACACACTCGACACGGGTGCGCTCTTGAGCGTTGGCTTCAAGCCGCTCGGCCTGCGGGCCAGGCCCTTCATTCGCATCCCAACCACCCGGGGCCATAGCGCCTACATGACCAGGAATTGTGGCATCCGATGTTTCTCCCAGACACCGCATCCCTTGGAACTGGGGCCTGACCAGGGACCGGGAGGCTTGTGGGAGATTTCGTCTCTGGCATTGTTTCGTGACGATGTGTTGCGCCAGATTGCCTTCCAGTTGCGCTCCAATCCCTACGCAGTGGAGTTCTACGCCACGAAGTTCAGGAAACTGGCGGAAGACGCAATTGGCTTTCCCCAGGCTTTGAGCGGCAAACTGGTCACGTGGGAGGACGGAAGGAACGTCCTTGTTTCCCGGCTGAAGGGGCACGACACGTTTGTCGTCTGGGTTTTCCAAGTCTGACCGGGACACCGCATGGAGTAAAACCAAACTGCATCCGAAACAAATCAAGAAAATGCGCGTCCTGATTGCGGACGAACACCCGGTCGTGCGCTACGGTCTCAAGCAATTGATCAATCAGCAGCCGGACCTGTGCGTTTGCGCGTCAGTCCCCGGCATGACCAAGGCGTTGCAGATCATCGAATCCAACGGGGTGGATCTCGTGATTACAGGCGTTTTCCTTAGAAGCGGCAGCGGCATTGATTTCATCAAGCATGTGAAGATGCAGTTCAAAAAGCTGCCGATTATGGTGCTCTCCATGCAGGACGAGTCCCTCTTTGCCGAACGGGCGTTGCGAGCCGGAGCCTGCGGCTACCTCATGAAAAGCGAACCGGTCGAGAAGATCCTCGCCTCCATCCGGCGCGCGCTGGACGACAACATCTGCGTGAGCGAGTCGATCCTCAACCAGTTGCTAAAGCATCAACGCGCCGCGGTTCGTTACACTTCAAAACCCACCTGCCGAGTCCGCTCCTTCTCCACTGCGCCGGCCGCCGGCTGCCGGTAAATCTCTGCTAGCGAATAGTCCGCCTGCTCCGGCAGCGTGATGCCTCTCGCAGCCGCGATGCGCTGGGCCTGCTCGGCGCTCAATCGTTTGAACTCGCGAAAGGCCAGCAGCCGTCCGGGCCGGACCACCGCAGGATCCAGCTTCTCGATCGGCGCGTTGACCGTGCACAGAAGGTGCATTTGAAGAAAGTCACCGAGCAGGCCGTCGGCCACGTTGAGCAGAATGGAAGCCTGTTTGCGGTTGTCCACATCGCGCTGCATCAAAACGTCTTCCGCGTCCTCCAACACGATGACTTTTTTCGTCTGCGGTGCGCTGTCGCGGTTCTCGTGGAGCCAAAATCGAACCACATCCGGCTCGGAAAGAAAACGCATGGCGTTCATTGGCAAGAAATAGAATTTGTGCGTCCGGCACAGCTTACTCATCACGTGACGAATGTAGGAGGTTTTGCCGGTGCCGCAGGCACCGCGCAGAATCGTGGCTCCACCGTTCTGGGTGCGAAGCGCCTTCATCAGGTTTTGATTGAACTCCACCGCGTCGGCGCCGTAGTGCAGCTCCAGCGTCTTCCCGGACATGACAAAGGACCGCGCCATCTTGATCGGCTCGGCGTTAAGACCGTCCGATCCTGCCGTGAGCAGGTAAAAACACGGCACACGTTTCTCTGACGTACGGGGCTTGGAGTATTGGTCCGCCAGACGCTTCAGGGTGTCGTTGGCCAGTTCAACCGTGGGTGCATACACGATCAGGGTGTCGTGTTGCAGGTGGCAGAACACATCGCCATCCAGACGGAACAGAAGCCGCCGGATGTTTTCGCGCCGCTTCTCAGGGCTCTCGGGTTTCACATCGATGTCGGAGCGGATCACGGCACCCGCCATGTCGCGATAGAGCTGGTGGCAATCCCACTCACGGCTGATCGTCCTCCGGTGATACGGCAACTTGTTGAAGTGGTCAAAGACCGGCATCCGAAAGTAGTTCACGCCTTCGGGCACAATGCCCTCAAAAATATTTCCATCGGTTTCTTCCATGTTCGTGATCTCCAGCAGCCTAGTGTGGCGCAAGGCGGAGATGGTTCCTAACCTGTCGCGCCGCCTGTCTTCGCTCCTCGGTGGGCTCCGCGCCCTGCAACAACCGGCGGACAAACTCCGCCTCGCCCGGCAAGGCGATGTCCGCGGCGATCCGCCGCGCCCAAGGTTCCTCGCCGAAATAGTTCCTCAGCCACGGCAATTGAGGTCCGACCTCCTTTCGCGGCAGCTTGCGGATTTCGGCTTTAAGTTCGTCAACCGTCATATGACGTTTCTGTTGGTTCGCCCTCATGCGGCCATCACCTGAACGCATGTGGCCGGTAGTCGGCCTGCACAATGACCGCTGTTCACGACGAACGGAACCTGATCGGGCAGGCATCCTCGGAGAGACGTGTCGGTTTCATCCTCGTGGCTTCGTTGTTTCGGCGGCAGAGAGATTGGCGCAGAGTGACTTGTGAAGTGTTTGGCGGCTTTGGCGTTATTCTTAATCTGTTCGTTACGCGCGGCGGCTGCGGCGACTTCTGTTTTTCGGAAGCCCTCGCGAACGGCATTGATCTCCACGCCACATGCCGCGCAGGTGTCGGAGCGGATCATGTCTCCGCCGTCGAGCACCTGCATGGCGAAGGCGGAGGCGTGTTTCACGTCACCGCAACGGGCGCAGACAAACGAATGCTTCTGGGCGATGGTGAGATTGTGGTTTCTGGTCATGGATGTGTTGCCTTGTTGTCGTTCTGCAAATCTGATCTTCAGGCCGCTAGGCGCATGACGGGCAGACCGGCTGGCTGATTAGCGTTCATGAGCTGGCGAAACAACGCGTCGCGGTGCTTGCGCGCTTCCGCCACATTCTTGGTGTTCAGCGAGCGGCGGAAGCGCTCTTTGGTGATCGGCGTGGGATACACTGTGACGTGGACGAACCACGTCCCGTTGTTGTTCCACAGGTTGTGGTTCGGGTTGTAACCCTTGCCACGGAAGCGAATACGTTTTGCATTCATGACACGCCAGTTCCTTTTCCTTGGTTGACGCGCCGGAACAGGAGGGCACCAAGCGGAAAAACCGCCCTCATCACCGGCGTGACTTTGGCGGTTTGCTTCCGTCAAAGTTTTTGTTTCGGAAGCACACGGCTTCCGCGCATCGAGCCAAGGCACACTTCGCCTGGCTCAGGCCACCGTGGGGTCTTTCAACCTCGGTTGGCCGATCAGCCACAACAGTCCGAGACCGTCATCTACTGGGGGCTAACCTGTCGGAATGCGTTTTCATGCTGGCAAGTTTACCTCGAACCGCGTGTTTGTAAAATGTTTTGCGTGTCATAAAACACACGCGCTGGGAGGCTTCATTTCAGTCCGGCACGCAGGAGAACGGCTGTGCCGGCAAGAGCAGGATTTATGACACGAAGATGAAATGCACTCATCCGAAACGCCGCCATACTGAAAACATGTTTGCGGAAATGCGCGGAGAGAACCTGCGCTGGGTCCGTGCAGTTCACAGAAGGAAGGGTTGCCCCGTATGGGCTTAAACGCCTCACGGATGGTTTGGTGGACTGCAAAGGAACGTGACATGAACAAAGACAGGCCGAAGACAAGCCGATGCAAAAAGCCGGGCCTGAAAGAACTCATGGCGCTGCAGGGGCGGAGGCGCGAGGAATGCGACCTGCTGTTGAAGTTGATGAAGGAACGGTTGCCGCTGCCAAGGGCATTGCTGGCGGGGATGTCAAGCCACTGGGGTGTGGGGGCAGGGCGTTTAGATTCCGAGAAGTAGTTTTCCCATAGTGGCGACATCTTCCCGGATGCGGACACGGTTACCGGCGTTGCCAGGGTGAAACTCCGCCGCGCGAATCGGACCGTCCTGGTTGGGATCGGAGAAATCCTTTTGCAGCGACTTCAGCGCACACTCATAACCCGTATTGCCGGCCTTCTGTTCGGCGCGGAACGCCGTCACCGCCGCTGGGGGTCCATCCAGAAATCCTGTAACTGCGAGCAGCACGTCATACGCATCCTTCGGCAGCCGCCGCCCGGTTGGCCCGCCAAAGGCATTCAGTTTGAGCACGAGCAATGGGCCGATATCCGCCACAGCCACCTTGCATTCCTGTTTCGCTCCATACAGGTCGAGACCTTTCACGTTCACCATTCGCCGACAGGCCAGAGCGCGATTCACTCCGGGAATCACGCTCGCGACCACGTCATCCACCATGCGAGCGCCAGTCAATGAAGGCGGGTCTTCCGTCAAAAAATCGAGGTAGAGATTCAGACCGTCATATTTGCGAACCAGCCGGTGGCCATCGGGCTTGAAATCCAACCCCGCCAAATCGGTTTTGATCGTTCCATACTGGTCGCCGGACGCGGCCATCGAGATTCCAAAATCCACGTCCATCGTCACCGCTCCCGGCAGACTGGTCATGTTGCGCTTCGTGAGGTAATGCACGGCCAATCCGCCCACGAGCACGAGGTCGTCGTGGTAGCGTTCCAACGAGCGCCACGCGGTCAGCAGCGCCTTTTCCGCCGATGTCAGACTGTTTTTTGGATAATCTCCGAAAGTTCCGAACTTGCTCATTTCCACCCTCCCGCAAAGTCCGGCCAGCGCCGCAACTCATCCGCCTGATCCTCGGCACGCAACCCGGCCCGCTGTAGATCAAGGTAAATCTGCACATCGGACACCAGTTGAAATCCCCGCACACTCTGGGTTGGATGCAACACTCCTTCGTCCTTCGGCAACACCAGCCGCAATCTTCCGCCACCAGCCGAAACACGCCGGCCCAGCAACTTCTCCTTGATGAGCCCCTCGTCCGGAAACTTCTTCACGTAGGCCGTCACCACCACCGGCGTCGTGTAGGGATGCCGCAGCCAGCCGGCGAGCCATTGCGTGAACACCGGCGGCTCGCCGGGCAAAACTTCTTTCAGCGTCTCCGCCAGCTCCAGTGGTTCAGTGAGCAGGACGGAATACTCTTGCGTGCGCGTCCGCTTTTCCCAATCGTCCGCCTTCACCCAGGCATCCAGCACCGCGCCCGGCTTTGTCACTTGCAGACCGCCCGGCGCTTTCGCCGCCCACTCGCGCGCGAGCAGTTGCTGACGCACCGCGCTTACCCAACCCAAGCTTACTTGTGCCGATTCCGCCAGTTCCGTGACCTTCCACGGACGCAGTGGCCCTTGCAGCAAGACCCGCAACACCCGCGTCGCCCGTGGCGCGAAGAGCGAACGCACCTCGCGCTTCTCGCGAAAAGGATTTCCCGCCCCGCGTGTCTCAATGAACACCGGGTCGAACGCCAGCCGCGCATTGCCCGCCAAGTCCGCATAACCGATGCCCGCCTCCGTGCAAAGTTTGGCCGACTCCTCCGAGATGAATGGCGCGAGCAACACGCCGTAGCGCGGCGCCCTCCCCGGCAATTGCTTGAGATGACTCTCCAGTTGCAGCACCGCTGACCGCACTTCGCGCGGCTGGCCGAGCCGCTTTTCCTCCACCACCAATGTCCACTTCCGCCCGCCCGCTCGCACTTGTGCCAGCCGGTCCGCACGCGCCGACGAACCGGGAGAAATGCCCGCTTCCCGCTTGAGCGAAACCAGTTTCAGGGACGGCACGCGCCCCAGAAGTTCGCGCAACAATTGCTCAAAGTGCTCGGCAAAATCACTCTCTTTCAGTTGTTTAACCGTTTTCATCGTGCGGTGAAATTGGCATATATAATGAAAAATGGCAATGGGTAATTTCAGGATTTTGGCCTATTTCACCGCTCGGTTAAAACAGAGCTTTTGCTGAAACATCATCGATGATGGCCTCGGGTGGCAGCGCGGGATTCAACCACGCCAATGCCGCGTGCAACCGGGACACCAGCACCACCTCGCTCTTCGTCTCGCGCCGCAATGTGCCGGTCGCTCCGGAGGTTTCCTCCAACGCCGACACCGTGGTCCAGCCAAGCTCCGCGAACAACCCGATGCCAGCCGTTATCGGCCCATTGTTTCGAGCTCATGTTCGGTTCCTGTGACGAAGAGTTTCGGTGAATCGAGAAAGTTCGACAAGAAATGATCGCCAGCGGCCTTGCGTTTCTGGAATTCCTTGATCGTCATGATGTGGGGATTGACCTCCCGCCCGATGCGCCCGGAAACGCCCGACAACACCGGGATCAGCTTCCGCAGGCCCCTCTTGCCGATCACCATCAAGTCCACGTCGCTTTGGGGTTTGTATTCGCCGCTGGCGATGGAGCCAAAGACAAAAGCGATGACGATGTTTTTGTCCTTGAGCGCGTCACGCAGAACCTCAACGAGGCCGGTGCTCTTCAGGACAAGGTTGCGGATATCGGGATGGAGCGGATGGTCGCGGTTGGAGCCGTAGCAAAGGCGGTTGCCGTCCTTGCGAGCCACGATGAGACCGAGCCTGGCCCGCCGCTGCAATTCCTGGCGCACAGTTGCGTCGGCCAATCCTGACTGACGTTCGATCTCCCGAAAATGCAATGCCGGGTCGGATGGACCAAACAGCAGGCGGAAGATTTCCGCTTTGACTTGGGAGGACAACAGCTCGGCAAGAGCTGTTCATGTTGCGTGGTGATACCTCTCAATGTTGAGGTGTGGTTTCAAGGCGTGAACTGCCACGGATCCGGGTTCGGAAGTTGCCCCTCCGGGTCCACGTATTGCCTGACGTCCATCAGGCGAAGTAAGCATTCACCTCAACGCTCCTCCAATTCAGCCGCCCATCGGCAAAATCCAAACGCTGTGCTTGATCCGCAAGTCCGGCAGAAATCAAAAAGGAGAATGGCTGAAGAACGGCAACACCGCTGTCGCTGTCATTGTTACGCGCCAGGGCCGGGGCGGAGGAACGGGCCGCACGGATCATCCAGGTGGGGCTCGAGGATTTTCTCAAAAGGACCCGGGACCGGCTCGAGTATCTCAAGAAGCATCCCGACCAGCGGAGTCCTTGGGACGCCAGGGCGATCCGGGATGAAAGCGAAGACCTTGACAGAGCGTGGGACGAGGCCCCCCCGGGCGAAATGCGCCGGCGGGTTGGGGCAGGCCCGGCGGGAAGCCCTGGCGCTGGCGGACGAACTCGAAACCGCAGCCCATTTAAAGAACATCGGGGTGGCCCTCCATAAGCGAATCGGCAACATCCTGAGTGTGCACCGCATCCGGGAGGAGATGAAGGAGGCCGCCGATTCTCCGCGCAACAAGGGAACCTGACGCCCGAACTGCAGCGGCGCCTCCGCCAGGGCCGGGAGCGCGCCGTCCGTTACCGGGCGGACAGGAAACTGGCGGACGCGCAAGTGGCGGAGGCTGCCGGACGCAGCCGGTTGACCAAGAGGTTGCGGAGGGAAGCCGCCGCGATGCTCGCCCAGGACCGGGAATCCTTTTTTCCGGGTGAAACTCCGCCTCCGATTTTCTGAAACCGGCAGCCGTGCAGGCCGGCAATGCACCGGCACTGAAGGGCACTCGCCGTCATGGCTTCCTTCTCAACCACCCCCCATGCGGAAGCGGCGGGTCAACAACGGCGAGGGTGTTGTGAAAACCACATTCGGATGGGTGCCGCCGCTGCTGCGCCCCGGGCATCGTCTGCGATGCGGCAGAGGCGCATCGCCTGGTTGGAAAGGAACTTGTTGCGCGGCTGGGATCAGGAGGAAAGGCACAACGATCATCCCTCCGTCCTCACCACCGCTTGTCATCCTCTGACCGTCCAATCCCACACGGGCTAAGCCACAGGAGGAGACGCAACAGCGGACATGGGCTGGGTTTGGAACCCCTCTGCTTGGATTTTCCGGCTGGTCACATCCGCAGCAGTCTCCGGGCTTCCTCCATCCGTTCGTGCTCAAAGGCGCTGGCGTAGGCGTCGAGCGTGGCCGCCTTGATCCGGAGCCGGCCGGCCATTTGTCGCCATTGCGAAACAGCAGCAAAGACTTCACGCAGGAGGGTTTTCGCTTCGCCGGCCTTGATTCCAAAGCGCGCGGCAACCTCCAGCGCCCCGGCGATGCTGGGTTCGGCGTGATCTTCGCTGATGGGGGTCTTGCCCATGCGGACGCGGTCCATTTCAGGCACAGGATTGAGGTCATACGCCGGAGAGAGCGCCCAGCGTCCGGCTTCGAGCATGAGAAACCCGTGATTGCGGAGGTGGTCGTCGTGGTTACTGATCAGAAGCGAGAAGATGAGCCGCCGCCAGAGTTCTTTCAGGTCGCCTGCAACATCATGGCCGAACTGGCGGATGCCATCGGCCAAAAGTGTATAAGCGCCGGGTTCTCCTTGGGGAAGTCCCAGCAGGCTGGCTCCGGAAAGATAGGGAATACGGACCTGTCCCGCGCGATCAAACCGGGTGATGACGGCCACGCCGTGCTTGTCCACGGGCACCCACCGGTGCTCCGCCACACGGATGCCAGAGGCCGCCGCAAGTCCGAGGGCGAGGATTTCGCCCGCGGCGATGTCCCGGATGTCATCGGGCTTGGGAAACTTGGCCAATGCCAGCCGGCCATCAGGCAAGGCGACAGCCGCTTTGGGGCGGGCACCACCCAGAGGCGAGCCGGCACCCAGGAGGAAGCGCAAGTCCGCTGCCGTGTCGGTCTCAGAGTGGACGGCGTCGGCAGCACGCAGCAGGGCTTGGAGGCGAATCAAAGGTGGCAGCTTGCCCGTGCCGGCAGCCAGAAAGGGGCTGGCTGCATTCTGGCGGAAACGCAGCGCTCCGAGGCGCGAGGAGTCATCGAGAGCGAGCACATAGTCAATCTCGCGATACGGTTTCTGCGCGAGCACTTTTCTGCGGACGGCACGTTCAATGAGGATTCGACCCCAGCGGTCCGGCCCGCAATCCAGAATGGCGCCAGCCAGCACCGGACTGTGTTGGGGACCCGGCCGAAGCGGCAGATGGGTGGGGTCAATGGCAAACGCGCTGTCTTGTGTCAGCCATTCAGGCGCATACTCAAACGAAACGGACGGACCGCGTTCGGCGGCGCGCAGCCGCCCCACGAGACAAGTCTGTCCCTGCCACTCGATGTGAACTTCCCAACTCATAAGCCGGGGCGACGAATACGCTGGGGCAGGCGGCGCTCGTCCAAACTCAGTGCGAGAGCGTCACTCGCCGGAGCCGCGAGATTGCCTAGCCGGTCATGCAACTGGAGCACAAAGGCGGCCGTGGCCAGAGTGCCCAGGGAAACCGTGGGGTCGCCGCGCTCCAACCGCCAAAGCGTGTCACGGGCGACAAAAAGCCGGCCCGACATGTCGGCCGTGGAGATGCCACGCTTGCGCCGGGCCAGTGCAAGGTCGCGGCCCAATTTGCGCAGCGCGTGGGCGGCAGGCAATGGAATGGACGAAGGAGCATTGGACATGGAATTATTATCTGACATATCGGACGCTATGTCAAATACCGTCTGTTATATCGGTCGTTATATTCACGTTTCGGTGGCACGGTGACGGGCCGACAACCACGCCTCGGTGAGCCGGGCCTGTTGAGCGGCGTGGGTAATGGGAATGGGTTAGTGATTCAGAGTCGGTAGCGGCGATGGATCCTCTTGAAGGAAGTGGACCTAATACGTCCACTTCTGTTGTGTGAAGCGCCAGAGATGAAGCCTGGTTCCGTCAATGAGTTCGTAATTGAAAGCGCTGCTGGCGGAGATGTCGAGCCGGTGGGATTCTGAGGAGGCCGTGTACCGGTGTAAACGGCGGTTGAAAAGTGCGGCGGGGTCACGGGTATGACAGGGCGGTCGAGAAGTGTAGTGTAGCCCCTTCATCAACAAGGGAGGGATTCGTGCAAGATACGCTTTCTTGCGTTTCGACGATCGGCGCCTCCAATCGTCACGGGTGGTTTCCCGCAAACCAACATCCGCACGAGGTGAAGAAGAAAACGCGGATCAGAATTCCCGATTTGTGACTGCACGCGAACCACTGTTTCCTAATCCACTTCTGAGGCAAAGATCAGCCGTCATTGCCTCCATTCGGCACCAGGCATGATTCGGCGCATGAACTCATCGAAAAGGGGCACGGTGAATGCGGTGTCGCCGTGACTCGGGCTCCAAATCATGCCTTTAGAAATCAACTGACTCCTAGTCGGTCCGAGGGAAGTTACTTGGCGGGCCAATTGTTCAGCGATGTCGCCGGATCGATGTGGACCTGGACCAAGCTCGGCCATGGCGCGCATGTATCTTTTCTCGACGGGGGTCAGTCGATCAAATCGGACCCGGAAGAAACCTTCGTCGAGCGCTGTGACGGCTGCCGTTGAAGCCAGTTCGACGTCGCGCAAAGTGATGGGTGACTCGGATGCTGTGTTCCAAGCGTGCTTGCCCCATTCCTGCAAGAAGTAGGGATACCCCCGGGTTTCTTGGATGATGCGCTGCAGGGCGTCTTCATCTATTCTAATGTTCTGATCTTCCGCGGGCTTGACGATCGCAATTCGAGCTGCCGGTGGGGGGAGAGGGCCGACCTCGGGGAAGTCAAAAAGCCGTTCAGCGTAGGACTTGGCCCAGCCCATCCGTCCCCTGAGCTGTGGCAGCTCGGCACCCACCAGCACCACCGGTTGGCGGCGTAGTGCCGTTCGGTGCAAAGCCGTAATGAGTGCCGCCAGTTCATTCTCCTCAACATATTGGAGTTCATCAACAAACAGCGTCAATGCAGTGCCCGCCTTCTGTGCAGCCATGCCGGCAGCTTCCAGCAAAGCCTGCAGATCGTGCTCCAAATCACCGTTATCAGCTAGCCCAGGCTCGGGATCGAAATCGAAACCCACCTCTATGTCTTGATACTTCACCTTGAGCGCCTTGGCGAAGCCCGCAAGCCCGCGGAGGGCACGCTGCGCGAAGTTTTTCGCTTGCTCATTTCTCGACAGTCGTATCAAGGCCTGCCGCAATTGAGGTGCCAAAATGGCAGGCAGGGATCGATTCTCAGGAGCCTCCATGCACAGGGTCTGGATGCCGGATGTCTCCGCGTCGTCGCGCATACGGTCCAGCAGCACCGTCTTGCCGACTCCTCGAAGCCCAACCATCAAGATGCTTTTGGTTGGGCGACCGGCTCGCACCCTCTCCAAAGCGATCCGGATAGTCTCCCGCAATTCGTCGCGTCCCGCCAATTCAGGTGGGGGGGTGCCCGCCCCAGGAGCGTATGGGTTTTTGACTGGATCCATTCCAGAGATTTATAGCAATATTATCTCGATTTACAAGAAAAACATAAACTAGCTAAACTCCTTCAAATAGCGAGGACCCGATACTCACGCCTTGAGCATCTTGGCCAGCCGCGCGGGCGTCCGCGGTTGTCCGGGGAGAAACTTCCCGTTGATCTTTCTGCGTTCATGGAGGACTCAAGGGACATGGCGTTCAAGCTCCGCATGGGGGTTGCCCGAGATGCAAGCCACAGGGAACGATCTCTCGCGACCGGAAGTGGGTTCGGCAAGGATACGTGCGTTTTCAAGACGGGCGGGGAAGGCATAGTGCATAGTTCTGAAGTTCTCTCTGCCTGCTACAGGCGGCGTGCAACCCCCTGCGGGTGCGTCGCGCAGACGGCCGAAACCGGCCGGAACCAAGCTGGCAACGCAACGACCGCGCCGTAGGCCGCCGCCGTCAACCCGCAACCGGTATTGACAACGGCAATCATGTATAACATGGTTGTAACACAATGAAGACGGCTACCGTCAGAGAGTTGCGGCACGCTTTCGGCAGCGTTATTCGCTGGGTGGAAGGCGGCGAAAGCGTCGCGCTGAAAAAACGCGGCAAAGTCATTGCCGTCTTGCAACCGCCGAAACCGGCCAAGCGTCACAAGATGCAATGGCCTGACTTTGAAGCGATGCAGCGTGAAATCTACGGCGATCTTCGCAAACGCAGACTGTCGCCCGGGGATTCCGCCGCGCTGCGCGAGAATATGCGGGGCGACCGGTGAAAGCGTACGCTGACACAGGCTTGCTCGTTTCGCTCTACCTGCCCGAATCCACTTCGGCAGCCGCACAAGCCGCAGTCACCCGGCTTGACGAACCGTTGCCGCTGGTCCCGTTGGCGGTGTTGGAACTGCGCAACGCCTTCAATTTCGCCCTCAACCGCCGACGACTGACCCCAGCCGAACGCGACGCGCTTTGGGCGCAATTCGAGCAACAACAGGCCAGCGGCCTGTTCCTGCCGTCGGCGATCCCGGCCACGGAGTGGCACGCGCGCGCGAGGGATCTCAGCGACCGTCACACACCGGCTATCGCCACGCGCACGCTGGATATTCTCCATGTCGCGGCGGCGCTGTTGCTCGGCGCGAGGGAGTTCTTGAGCCTCGACGAAAAGCAGCGGCGCATGGCGGCGGCGGAAGGTTTGAAAGTGCGCCCGTAAAGGGCGGACCGGCCCGCCCGATCGGACCGCTTGCAAGTCAACGTGGCGCGACGCGCAGAAAGAGCTTCGCGATTGCGAGCCGCCGCCTTCAGGCGTATCGGCAAGGCCATCCGGCGGATTGTCAGCAACGGCCATCAACCGAAGGGCGCCAGCGGGCGGGTGCTCATCCGTGTTGGCTCTCATGGCTCCCGCGCCCGCGTGTGGCTGCACGGAAAGGCAGGCTTCGTGCGCGTGGGACCGAAGGAACTGTTGACCTCGCCTTCGGTACCCTTTCCACAGGCGTCACCTTCGCCGCCGTCGTCGTCCAGTCTGCCACCTTCGACGTGCCCGGCGCCGCCGCTTGATAAAGCGGCTGGCAAGTCAGTTCGGGAAGCCCTGAAACATCTTGAAATATGGAACACTCTAGTCCATATTTCGCACATGATTTTACGCACCGAGCTTATGGCGCGAGTTGCCGCCTCGTTGCAAGCAAGCCCGATTACCGGCCTGCTTGGGCCGCGTCAGTGTGGCAAGACCACATTGGCCCTTGAGATCGCCCGGCAACGACAGGCCACGTATTTCGATTTGGAAGATCCCGAAGACCAGGCACGTTTGGAGAACCCAAAACTGACGCTCGGTCCATTGAAGGGCCTGGTCGTGCTCGATGAGATTCAGCGACGACCCGGGTTGCTTCCCCTGTTGCGAGTTCTGGCTGATCGCAAACCACTGCCGGCGCGCTTTCTTCTTCTGGGAAGCGCCTCGCCCGAGTTGGTTCAGAAATCATCCGAGACGCTGGCGGGCCGGATCCAGTTCGTGGACATGGGCGGGTTGAGTCTCTGGGAGGTCGGTGCTGAAAAGCAACCGGAGTTGTGGGTGCGCGGGGGATTCCCGCCGTCGTTTGTGGCAGCGGATGACGCGGCGAGCATGGCGTGGCGGGGAAGTTTCGTGCGGACGTTTCTCGAGAGAGATCTGGCGTTGCTCGGCTTTCGACTGCCGCCGGAAACGGTGCGGCGGTTTTGGACGATGGTTTCGCATCAGCACGGCCAGATTTGGAACGGGTCGGAGATCGGCTCCTCCCTGGGCGTGTCGCATCACACCGCACGGCGATACCTCGACGCGCTGGCGGGGGCCTACATGGTGCGGCAACTCCAGCCGTGGTTTGAGAACGTCGGAAAACGGGTGGTGAGATCGCCCAAAGTGTATGTGCGCGATTCAGGGATTCTGCACGCACTATTGAACCTGCCCGATTTGAGGGCGTTGCAGGCCCACCCGAAGCTCGGCGCTTCTTGGGAAGGATTTGCGTTGGAGCAGATCGTGCCGTGGATCGGCGAGAGGAACGTGTATTTCTGGGCGACGCACGGCGGTGGTGAATTGGATTTGCTGGCACATCACAAAGGCAGGCGGTGGGGATTTGAATTCAAATATCAGGACGCGCCGAAGATGACCCAATCTCTGCACACGGCGCTGGATGACTTGAAGCTGGAGCACATCTGGGTGGTTTATCCCGGTGCATCCTCGTATGCGCTTCATGAGAAAGTGGATTGCATTGGGCTTCGGGAGTTGACCCAGGTGCGGAAGTTGATAGGCGCTTGACGCCGTGCTGCGCCCTCTTTGTTGGGGCAGTTCGTTTTCGTGGACGGAGCGCAGTCGGCGCCTTCGATTTTTGATGCGGTGCAGCACCTCTCTGACCGCGACAAGACGCGCTGGCGGTTTGTGCTGTGCGGCAGCTCGGCGCGGAAACTTCAGCGCATCGGTGCAAACCTGCTGCCGGGCCGAAGCTTCCACCATCGGCTTTTGCCGCTGACGCTGGCAGAACATCCAGCGGATCAACCATCCATTCCCTACGCGGTGTCGCCGTTGCCCTTCGCAGCCCAGCGTGAGCGAGTCGTTTCCGCACAGCGTTAAGAGACGATGAAATGTTGTTTAAGGCTTCCTCAGATCGACCGGTGACACCGGGATGCAGGAACAGTTTCCACGTCCAGTCCGGCAGTCTTCACTGTACGCGGCTTCATTGTCTGGGTTTGCCGATAAAAGTTGACTTTATATTCATCGTCTGAATATAAAGTTCATATGTTTGACCGTTGGTATGCTGGAACGTTGCGAGAGAAGCTGGCGCGGCCGTATGTCCATCTGGTTTTTGGGGCGCGGCAGACGGGGAAATCCACGCTCCTCCGGGAGCTGTTGCCGCCTGAAACGGTGATCGTGGACCTGGCCGATCCCCAGGAGCGCACACGGCATTTGGCCAACCCCGGAGCGTTCGTGGAGGATTGCCGGAGCCTGCCGGCGCACAAGAAGGGGCAGTTCGTTTTCGTGGACGAGGCGCAGTCGGTGCCTTCGATTTTTGATGCGGTGCAGCACCTCTATGACCGCGACAAGACTCGCTGGCGGTTTGTGCTGTGCGGCAGCTCGGCGCGGAAACTTCGGCGCATCGGTGCAAACCTGCTGCCGGGCCGCAGCTTCTACCATCGGCTTTTGCCGCTGACGCTGGCAGAGCATCCGGCGGATCAACCATCCATTCCCTACGCGGTGTCGCCGCTGCCCTTCGCATGGAGCAAGAGCCTGAAGCAGGAGAACCCGTTCCCGGTTGCGGACTTGTTGACGCGCCTGACCTTTGGCGAACTGCCGGGTGTGGTGGCGGCACCGGAACCCGACCGGGCCGAATTGTTGAGGGCCTTTGCGTTCGTGCATCTGGAGGAGGAAATCCGCCGCGAGGCGCTGGTGAAGGACTGGGGCGCGTTCGTGCGTTTCATGCAACTGGCGGCGGCGGAGTCGGGGCAGATCGTGAACTTCGCGGCCATCTCGCAGGAGAGCGGCGTGTCGCAGCCCACGGTCAAGAGCTACTATCAGTTGCTGGAAGACATGTTCGTGGGTTTCCGGGTGGAGGCGTTCTCACGGAGTTCGCGAAAAGCCCTGCTCTCGACCCCGAAGTTTCTGTTTTTTGACTTGGGCGTGCGCCATGCGGCGGCGGGGCTGACCGCGACCCCCGATGTGGTGAAGGTAAATCCGGGACCGTTGTTCGAGCAATGGGTAGGCATCGAGTTGTGGAAACGGCTGCAATACCTCGGCAACGGCAAGCTGCACCACCTGCGCACCAAGGACGGCGCCGAGGTGGATTTTATCGTCGAGTGGGAAGGCACGCTCACGCCCATTGAGGTCAAGTGGAGCAACAAGCCGACGGTGCAAGATGCGCGGCACTTGCTGACCTTCCTTGGCGAACATCCGAAACAGGCGAAACAAGGCTACATCGTCTGTCGGTGCCCGCGCCCGATGCAGTTGCATGAGAAAGTGACAGCGTTGCCGTGGTTCTGTTTATGACGGGCCGAAGGCCGAAAACGCGGACTCATCAACGCACGCGAAAACGTTGACGGGCGTCGCCGAGGGCAACACGCGGCTTGGGTTGATGAACTCCTGTCGGACGAAAACGCCAGGGCCCTTCTCAGCTTTCGTGCAGGTTATAGAGGCAGAGCAGCGCCGCCCAGCCGCTGGGCATGGGCTCCGGAGGTTCCGGCAGGTCGGCATACCGCACCGCCATCTCGAGCATGGCGCGGGCGTGGAAGAACGCCTCCAGGACGGGCCGCGTGTGCCCGGGCCAGTCGTCGGTGGACGGGTTCCTGAATTTCCGTCCGGTTCCTTCGGCGATGATCCGCTCAAACCAGGCGTTGAGTTTCAGATGGGGCGCCAGGTCGCGCAACGCGTTGACGATTCTCCGAGTGCTGTTTTGCAGCGAATACACTTTGAAGGACGGGTGGTAGAACCGATAGAGGCGCTCTTCGTAACCCCAGCGGTCCGACATCTCCGCCAGCAACGCCTTGAGCTGCGGCCGCTGCCTGTTCACCGACTTCAGCAGCTGTTCGATGGCCGCGCACCGCCCCTGCCGCGCCAGAAGTTCTTTCAGGCTTCGTTCTTCTGCCGGACCCGTCGGGAGAGAGGCCCTGACTTCCTCCGGCCGCCGCGCGGCGGTCCGGCTTGCCGGTGCGGGGCGCTCCTCATCAAGATAAAGCTTCATCGCGAGTGTTCCGGGGTTGCTGTCTGAAAACTGGTCTTTAGGGTACAAGGTGTTTTGCAAAAGCGCCTCTCTTCTTCGTGTCATAATCCTGGCGGCGGGCGTTTTTACCCCGTGGGTCGTCTTCTCGTTGTCGAAGCTGAAGAAAGCGATCTCCCACAGCACGATGGCCACGGCGGTCCCGACCGCGATGTTCTTGGGGCCCAGCGACTCCGCATCCACGAGGTGCCGCCACGGCGCAAGGCCGGTACCGAATGGCACGACTGCCATGGCTTCTCTTGCAACCACCCAAGGACTGAAGCGGCTTGTCAACAACGGCAGGAGGTTGTGAAAACCCGATACGGAGGGGTCAGCCGGAAGTGAAGGAAAGAGGCTTCTTAACCGCCGTTGACAGGGAGGAACGATGCGGGGCTAGCGGTCACGCTTTCCGATCTTGCAGAATCCCCGTCTCAGTCAAAAAACTCACCACCGACTCGAAGTGCGGCGTCATGTCTGGCTCCAAGTCACACTCGGCGGCCAGACCGGCGAATGGCTTGGTCCAAGATTCCGGCGGCGGCTGCAACTGTTTTGGCGGCTCGTGCGTTTTACGCCGTCGGAAAGTGTTGCGAATGGATGGCTTCAGACGTTCCGGCTCAAGCCTGCCTCGCTCCACCAGAAGTGTTATGTCCACGAGGTCACGCACGCGGGAGTTGGGCGCGCTCTGACGAGGCAGTGTATAGGCGTGCAACTTTTCAGCGAACTGTTCCTTGCGTGAGATCGTTGCGAATTTGCAGGAGCCGATCCCGGCGAAGCCCAGCCAGTTCTTGCCTTCCAAAAACTCATAAGGTTCGCGCATCACGTCTCCAGCGCTGACATCGACGTGGAACTTCGCAAACGTGCGTCCGTCCATCCGTGCTTCCACTGGATACCGAGCGCCGCCATACGGGGCGGCGTTGAGGTCGTGCATCGGCTCACCGACCCAAAAGACGAAGTAATCCTGCAAATCGCGGCTCACGGTTTCACGAAGCGCCTCCAGAACCTGCTTGGTGCCCCAAACCCCTTTGCTGACCTTACGGATGCCGAGGTCAATGTCCCGCGTGGTCCGTGGGGACCTGATCCGCAGTTCCATCGCGTACCCCCCCTTGAGCAACCACGGCGCATCCGGGGCGTGGAACAGTCGGCAGAGAAACCGATCGAAGGCCACCTGCCGCCGCAACCGTTGCACGTCCACACCCTCTTTCTCAGCGACAGTTGCCAGCCGATCTTCCAGCGCGCGGCGGAATGCCTGGGCGGAAGCGTAGGTTTGCTTCATCTTCATTTCGCAATTCGAGAAAGCACCTGGGCCAGCCACGCAGGCGTCTGCGGCTGTCCGGCGGCGCGGCGCAGTTCTTGGCGTGTGAACAGGCCGCGCTTCTGCCCCTCCTCGACGGCTTGGGTCACCAGGTCTTGTGACGCCATGGCCTCGTCTGCCAGCGTGCAAATTGTTTTCAACGGTTTGGCGACGCGGACGCCGCGCATTGCTTCTACATCGGCCTTGTCGAGATCGGCCCAGTGCAGCACCAGCACGGACGGGATGTTGCTGTTGCGCCGGAACGATGAGGGCACCGTCATGTGCAGCTTGGCGGGCATTGCGTCGGAGAGTTCGTAAAGGCTTAGCGCGGTCTGGTGCGAATAAATTCCCTGCGGTGTGCCCTCGCGATTTCTCGACCAGAGAAACCACAGCATCAGTTGCGCGTCTTCCGACTGCGGAAAGCGCGCCAGACGGTAGATGCCTCGGTGCAGGCGCAGCCAGTTGCCCGCCTTGACGTGATGGGCATGGCTGCTGAGCGTGTAGCCGCATTCTGTCGCCTGCTGAGCCGTGAAAAGGCCGTGCTGACTCTCCGTGATTTCGTAGAGAGCTTCGGCTGCCGGTGTGCGTCGCGGGCTCATGGCACGTTTATACCAACAATTGGTATATTCATGCAAGACCCGATTTCACGTTTTGACGGTCAGCGCCTCCCATGCTCTCCTCGCCGCTTTACCTGTTATCGGCACCCGCATGGACACGTGTCCGAGGATGAGAAGGATAACCAACGGGACAAAAGGGTGCTGGCGTTCCTTGTGATTGTGTTCGGTGTGATGATCGTGTGGCTGGCGCGCTGCCTGGGGGGTGAGCAATTGCAAGAAGGGACGAAGGTGGAGATCAGGGACGGCTTGAACTTGCGGCCGTGGCGTTCCTTTCCCCCCGGTGCTCTGGCGCTTGAGTTTTGATTCCATCTCTTTCCGCTCGTCACTCGCGCCGGCGTGTCCTCGGTTATTGCAACCAATGCGCCGCCGGCTGAAGCAAGAATTCCTCCAGGGGAATACCTTGGCCGCCCACCAGTAGTTTCCGCTTTGGCCTGAACTGTTTGGCAAAGGCTTCCATACCCGACAACGATTCCCTTCGCCGCCCGCTCTTGACCTCAAGGGCCACGGCGGTCTTGCCTTGGTGTAGGACAAAATCCACCTCCTGATTCCGCTCCCGCCAATACGCAACCTCAATGCTGCAGCCCATGCTACTGTTGAGCAAGTGCGCGCCAACGCAGGACTCCACCAGACGGCCCCAGTAGTCGCCGTCGCGCCGGGCCTCCGCCAATGCTCGCCCGGATTGGGCCGTCATCAGGGCCGTGTTCAACACTTGCAGTTTTGGACTCGACCCTCGCTGGCGCACCAACCCATGCGCATACTTCGATAGTCCGGCCACCATCCCGGCACCCTGAAGCAGTTGCAGATAGTGCGCCAAGGTCACGGTGTTGCCCGCGTCCAGCAGTTGGCCCAGCATCTTTTGATACGACAAAATCTGCCCGGAGTAGTCGCAGCCCAGTTGAAACATCCGTCGCAGCAAGGCCGGTTTGTCCACCCGCGTCATCAACAGGATGTCTCTCGAAATCGTGGTCTCAATGAGGGAATGAACAATGTAATTCCGCCATCGCTCCGGTTCTTCGATCAATGGAGCCGCGCCGGGATATGCACCAAAAAAGATGTATTGTTCCAGATTCCAGCCGAAAGCCTCGCGCATTTCGCTCAACGACCAGTGCGGCACCGGGATGATTTCAAAACGCCCCGCCAGGCTTTCGGTTAGTCTGCTTTGAATCAACAACGGCGAAGAGCCCAGCACGACCACCTTCAACGGCACGCCTGTGTGTGTGTCCGTGTCCCACAACAACTTCACGATATCCGACCAGCCCTGCACCTTTTGGATTTCATCGAGGATGAGCAATCCTCCCGCCTTGCTTCCGCGGATCTTTAACCGGGCGATGTCCCATTGTTGCTCGATCCAGGTTCGATCACGGAGCGTTGGCTCGTCCGCGGAAGCGTAGTGAGCTGGCAGTTTCAACACCTCCATTCCTTGTCTGGCCAGAGTGGTTTTCCCGACCTGACGCGGACCGGCAAGCACCTGAAGGAAGCGCCGCTTTTCACGCAGTCGACGCAACAGGTCATCAAGAATGGTTTTACGGGTCATATTATTTACTCAGGATGATGAGTATAATTACTCATAATAAAATTCGTGTCAAAGAATTTCTTCGTGGAACGACGAAACCGAGCGGGAGGGTGTGTCCCTGGCAAGCGGGCCACATCAAGCACCCATACTGCCGCAGAAACGGGTGGGCGACACGGCTTCACTTGACTCTAGCATCGCCTTCCGAATGTAAAATGCCCCTTAGGTTTAGCCGTTGCATCGAGCCGGAGATCGCGCAGAAGCTGTCGTCGCACTGCGTGCAGATGATGTTCGTGGTTCGCGTGCACAGTCGAACGGGGATTCTGACGGAGAGCGGGACGCAGAAAAGGAGAATCGACCGCTCAAATAGTTCAAGAGGTCACCAGCACCTCTGGCTTCTTACTCGCAATGTCCAACAGCCGCAAAGCCGCGCCAGCCGGATGACGCCGGCCCTTTTCCCAACTGATGGCTGTAACACGAGGAACATTCAGCAGCCTGGCAAAGACCGACTGGCTGGTTTTCAACTTCTTGCGAATCGCCTTGATGTCCTCCGGAGCCAGTGACTGGACCGGCTTCGGCAGAGCGATGGTCGTGCTCCGCAAAGTCAGTTTGCGTTTGCCCGCCACATGCTCGGCGGACGCCTCGACGCTGCCGACCAGTTCTTCAGCGTCAAATTTGATTTCCTTCCGTTTCATTGTTTGAACAATAAGGGTTGGGCCGGCGAAGCCGTGGACGTGGTGACCATCCACCCCAACCCAAAACCAGGCGATACGGTGGAAATCAAGGACGGCGCGTTTCGAGGTCTCAGGGCGGTTGTCGAGCGCGACATGAGCGACCAACAACGCGTGTCCCTTCTGCTGACCACGCTGGCGTATCATGCCCGCATTGTGGTCAACCGGGACCAGATTGAACCGGTTTCGTGAAGCGTCTGCGGCACGGCAGCTGCCGGCTGGGGTCAACTAGAATAATGCGCAAAACAATCTCGCTCTGAATTTGCCGCTCGCCAGTTTTAGTTTGGCGGTTCAGTTCACAGGTTTGGTGGGGTGTGCATTCTGGTCGATGGAGACAACCTTGGGGTTGTCCACAGTGGTCTGTCGGTTCACTCCCCAATGTTTTGCGGTCAGCAGACTGATTTCTTCCGTCAGAGCGCGCTGCGGTGTGTCAGGCGATGCGACCAGCGTTTGACGCGCTCCGGGCTTTCCTTTCGACATGCACCACGCCGGGCCATAGGGCGTGTTCATCGGCAGCGGGCCATTCCATACTTCCACGTCAAAGTCCCGCGTGTCGGCTTCGACGCCAACCATGTTGAGTTGAACCACCGCCAACGCGATATGCTGCTCCAACCGGGCCTTGTCCCGCGCCGCAAAGCTCGCGCATCCTTCCGGCATGGCGATCGCCAGCGGCAGCAGAAAACAGAGGATGGCGGTGCGAATCAAGGCAGTTTTTTCGGCCACACAGGCTTTTCGTTGGTCCTCGGGCCGCACCGCCGTCTGAGTCTCCGGCAGACCGCGCGACCCGTCTTGCTGAAACAACGACGAAAAGCTTAAATGGTTTGCATGCATCGCTTCTAATACCCGATGCAAAATCGCACTTTTTATGCCTTTTGCAATTAGTGCATTGGCCCATTGTGACCTAGGTAATTATCCTAGAAAAACGGCAACGCGAGGCATTGGCGGTTTTTTGAGATTTTTTCCTTGAGGGCGCCCGACGGCGAGGGACATCGCCTGCTCCGATGGGGCGCGGCCCCACAACGTCCTCTTGGCGTGCCGTTCCCATGGACGTCAAAACGGGTCGGATCGCATCCAAGGGGCGTTGGCTGACCGGAGGCGGCGCTCTCGAATTGCCGGTTAGCGCTCCCCTTCGCGGCGAGGCGCCGCCGCCTTTTTTCGCGTGGCCTCCCGTTTCCTTGTGAGACGCGCGATCTTCACTTTGTCCGGATGGGTGCAGATCCGGACAGGGGTATTGACGATTTGTCTCGCAAACTCGCAGTCAGGCTCCGAACGCGCCAGACACTCCACCAGTCCGCCCCCGTGCAGCAATCGTCCGCCGGGACAGGCCTTTCGCGACGGCAGGGATCGCGCGCCCTTCCGGCTCAGGCGCTCCGCGACGATGGGTTTGTTACCTCTTTTCACGCAAGCGATGCGCGGTCGACTTCACCGCCCGATGTGGTGGAACCAACTGGAAGCATAGTGTATCAGTTCCAACATGCTCTTGAGGTCCAGTTTCTTGATGATGTGTGTGCAATGGGTCTCGACGGTCTTGACGTTGATGTGCAAAAGCCCGGCGATCTCGCGGGTGGATTTGCCGCGTCCGATGTGGTTATACACCTCCAACTCCCGGTCCGTGAGCGTTTGCAGGGACGCAAGGTGGCTGTCGGCTGGAGAGGTGCGTTGATTGTTAAGCAACTGCTTGATGATCGATTCGCTCACGCAGACGTTGCCGTCATACACGCGGCGGATGGCGGCGAGGACTTTCTCGACCGGCTCGCTTTTCATGAGGTAGCCGGAAGCGCCGGCTCTCAACACCCGCTCGGCAAAAAGCGACTCGTCGTGCATGGAGAACATCAGAATCGGCAGCTTGTCGGACTTCGATTTTACGTGCTTGATGAGATCAATGCCGCTGCCGTCTCCAAGGGTAACGCCTGCAATAACGAGATCCACTTTGCCGGATTCGATCACCTGCAAGGCTTCTGTCATGCCGGAGGCTGTCGCAGAAACGCACATGTCCGGCTCCTGTTTGATCAATTGCGAGAGACCGTAGCGCACGATCGGATGGTCGTCCGCGATAAGGATACGCGTTTTTCTGATTCGCTCCGGGTGCATCTCAGCCGGCTTCATGCGTCTGTTTGGTTGCTTTCTGGAAAATCCAGACGGCAAAACCATTACACTCCCCGCCGCCGGGAAACAAGCAGGTTCTTGCCATCCTCCCATGCGGTCCGTTTGCCGCTCAAAGCGCAGGGGCAACCGGTTGCGTCTTTCGCTGGTTCCCCCGGGACAAGACGGCGTTCATGCCGCCGCTCTTTGTCCATCACCGGCAAGCTTTAGTGGATTCCTTGCTGTCGGGGCTTGGTTCCGGCAACGGTCTTGGCAACGATTTCCTGCCTCTGCGGATGCCGGCAAAAATAGATACCGCCAAATCCGAGCGAATAGTCGCAGTGAGCGGGGTCGTCCACCAGACACTCCGGATAGTTGGGGACGCCGGCCTTGGCTCGGCAGATCGCCGGGTCGGGCAAATGTTGCACGGGGGTTTTTTGCAGGGGGGGCAAGTCGGGCGCGTCCTTCCATCTACAGCCTGTTCAGCAGACGTTGGTAAATCCTCTCGCTCCTTATCAGTAGCTCACCCAGAACAAGGTCACCAAGGCGGCGAGGGCGATAATCACAATGATGCCGAACCAGTCCTCGTAGCTGAAGTGGCGCGCCTTTTTTGCTGCATCGCGCGTGCTCATAAACATCCAGTCTCCATCGTGCGGTCAGTGTTGTTGGTCATTTGCCAGCCGGTGACTGCGCCGGGTGCGGCGGCGATGGCAAAGACGTCGGTGCCGTAAATCCTCCGGCAAACGGCGACGGTTCCGGTTGTGGCGTCGCCGGCTCGGCGTTGACAAGGAGCCATCTTTCCTCCCATCCGCGCCGATCCGTCGCGT
>Ga0114951_10000953_pt1 | contig 38110 bp, 30 predicted proteins | sample AM7aDNAmetaG_FD_88677 | JGI IMG/M metagenome (GOLD analysis project Ga0114951, IMG submission 88677) | Freshwater microbial communities from Finland to study Microbial Dark Matter (Phase II) - AM7a DNA metaG | ecosystem: Environmental > Aquatic > Freshwater > Lake | place: Finland: Lake Alinen... | reverse complement strand
TCCGCGAGCGTGCAATTCTCCGCATGAGGTTGTGGCGGCCTCCGTGCCATGCACAGAGTTCACCATATTCTTCGCGATTGCGCAAGTGTATAACGCGGAAAACTTTTGGCAGATGCTCTAACCCCCCCCCGGCCCCCCGCAGCTTCGCTTCAAATAAAGACTTGCAGCAATACCTAACAAAATGCTAAATTAGTCTTGCATTCCCTCCCCAATATTTGTATAATAGTCACCAGTTGGCCGATCCCGCAGCGACGTTCGCCGCATCGCGCCAACCGGGGGAAAATAGGGGAACACCTCAACCGGGGAACGGGGAAAATCTCTGACGGGTGCCATGCTTAGCGGGGCAGGGCCCCGCTAAGCATGCCGTACTGATCGTATCCACCATAGACTTCCTTACTACGTCCCGCTCTGTGCGTCCTCCGTGCCTCTGTGACTGTGGTGACCCCCCCCTAACTCTGAATTCAGAACTCTGAATTCTGAATTCCCCAGAAAGGAGCCTCGCCATGTTCGCGCCCAACCTCAAACTCCAGGATGATGATTTCGTCGAGCCTCTCGCCGTATCTCCCGAAAAACTGCTCGAAGCCTTCTCCCACGGCTTCGTCCATCTCCATCAACTCCTCAAAGACTTCAATTGCACCGAAGAGGACCTCATGGAGACGCTCGCCGATCCCGCCATGGGCAACCATCTCAAACTCCAGTTCCAACTCACCTCCTACCAGCTCAAACTTCTCTCCCTCCAGTACGCGCCCCACGCCCTCGCCCGGACCGTCGAACTCGCCGATACCGCCGAAAAACCCGAAGTCGCACGCCGCTGCGCCGCCACCGTCATGCAGATGGCCGGCATCCCCACCTGCATCGCTTCGCCCGAGCCCCAGCCCGTCATTGACCCCCAAACCAAGAAGGCCCACACCAACCCCGTAAACGAGAAAAAGCGTACCTTCATCATGCGCGCTCTCTATTGGGCTTTGAATCTTCAGCTTAGTAATATAGATATCACCAAGATCCCCCGCGAAGTTGTCGAGGACATCTTCAAAGCCGTCAAAGATCCCAAAGACCTCTTCAACGACCCCGAAAACCCCACCGGCCTGAACCCCGCACTCGCCGAAAAACTCCAACAAAAAGCCCAGGAACGCCGCGAATCCCCACCCCAACCCGAAGAACCTCAAGGCGCCTTCAATCCATTCACCACGCCCCCTGCCGACGACAGTGAATGCCGCCACTCCGGCCCCCCGCGCCGACCATCGCCCCCAACCCCTGATCACTGACAACTATTTTTCCCCAGAGCCGCGCGTCTCAGCAATCACGAACCCCCTCAGAGCCGTGCGGCTCCGCCGCCGGCCCAATCCACGAGGATCCCATGCGCAGTGTTCGCTACAAAAAAAAATGAAAACTCCCCATCACCCCGCAAACACAAACAACGCGCGCGTACCGTAACTAACCACTGGCCACTGACCACTGACAACGGCCCACTGCCCACTGGCACTTTTTCCCCAAAGGAGTATCCTTCTGCAAAGCAACGATCACCACAACGCTGGACAACAAAAACACGAGCCGCAAATGAACGCCAATCAACACAGATCTGTGACCACAGAACCAGTGAAGGCCATCGTCTTCGCCCCTTCTCTAGTTCCGTATTTGTGTTCATTCGTGTTCATTTGTGGCTAATTTACGTCGTTTACTCTTACCCCCCTGGAGGATCCCCATGAAACCTTCCCTCGTCGCCGCCATCCTCGCCCTGGCCATCTCCAGCGCCTCCAGCACCACCTTCGCACAAACCACTCAACCCAATCCCGCTGGCGCCGACCAATCTGCCGCCATCGAAGCCCACGCCGAAGTCCCCGTCCGCCGCGTCGTTCTCTTCTCCACCGGCGTCGGTTTCTTCCAGCACCAGGGCACCGTCACCGGCAACGCCCAAACCGAACTCCATTTCAAAACCGACCAGATCAATGACATCCTCAAAAGCATGGTCGTCAGCGATCGCGATGCCGGTCGCATCAAGAGCATCACCTATCCCTCCCTCGATCCCGTCAGCCGCACCCTCCGCAGCTTCCAGATCGATATCTCCGAAAACCCGCCCCTCGCGGACATCGTCAACCAAATCCGCGGCGCCAAAGTGCACCTCTCCGTCGGCGATGACACCGTCGACGGCACCATCCTCGGCGTAGAAACCAAGGACCGCCTCATCGGCCCGCCCGACAATCAGAAAACCATCCAGATCCCCACCGTCAACGTCATCACCGCCACCGGCATCCGCGCCGTCCCACTCGATAACGTCCGCAACCTCGATATCAAAGATGAAACCCTCCAAAAGGAACTCGCCCAGGCCCTCGCCGCTCTCGCCCAGGCCCGCGACAAAGACAAAAAGCCCGTCATTATCCATTTCGACGGCACCGGCGAACGCCGCGTCGCCATCGGCTACATCGTCGAAACACCCCTCTGGAAAACCAGCTACCGCCTCATCCTTCCCGACCTCACCAGCAAAGATTCCGCCAAGCTCCTCGGCTGGGCCATCGTCGAAAACCAGACCGACAACGACTGGAACGATGTCACCCTCGACCTCGTCGGCGGCCGCCCCCTCTCCTTCATCGAAAATCTTTACCAACCGCTCTACATCCCGCGCCCCGTCGTCCAACCCCAGGCCAACGCCAGCCTAACCCCCCAAACCTACGATGCCGGCAGCGAAGTGCCCGCGAAAGCGGCCAACAATTCGACCGATGGCAATCATTTCTCGGATACCTCCGGGGGATCCGCCAGCACGGGATCAGGAAATCTATACTCGGATACGCCGACTCCGCGGCCTCCTTCTTTCAACCTCTCAGATGTGACCAAAAATGGCGCAACCACCGGCGGCAGTACGGGTGCAGCGGCGGAAACCCCGCCCGATTACGCCCAGGGCGTCGCCTCCATCGCCAATGCCGCCAAGATCGGCGAAATGTTCCAGTATTCCGTCAAGGACGTCTCCCTCGGCCGCCAACGCTCCAGCATGATCCCCATCGTCACCGAAGCCGTCGACTTCGACCGCGTCAGCATCTTCAACGCCGCGGTACTCGCAAAAAATCCCCTCCACGGCATCCGCCTCAAAAACAAAACCGGAAAATACCTCCTCTCCGGCCCCATCTCCGTCATGGATATGACCAAAGGCAGCGACGGCAACCTTACCCAGAATTATGCCGGCGACGCCCGCATCGATGACCTCCCCAGCGGCCAGGAACGCCTCCTCAGCTACGGCGTCGATCAGGACGTGCTCGTCGACGCCACCCATTCCGCCGCCACCGACGACCTCGTCACCGGCTCCATCGTCAAAGGCGTCCTCACCCTCAAATTCCTCACCGTGAGCAGCCAGGATTACGCGATCGACAACAAAGCCGACCGTGAAAAAACCGTCCTCGTCGAGCATCCCATCAACGACGGCTTTGAACTCAAATCTCCCGATAAGCCCCTGGAAAAAACCGCCCAACTCTATCGCTTTCAGTTGAAAATCCCCGCCAAGTCCCATGTCTCCCTGACCGTCCGCCAGGAACACGTCCGCAGCGAAACGCTCGCCATCCTCAGACTCCAGGACGATGCCCTGGTCTACTTCACCAAACAGGGCGCCATCCCCAAAAATGTCAAAGATATCCTCGCCCAGGTGGCCCAGATGCACCGCAACACCGTCAGCCTCGAACGTCAGAAAGCCGAAAAGGAACAGGATCGCGCCCGCACCCTCGAAGAACAGAAAAACGTCCGCGAAAATATCCGCGTCCTCCCCGTCGGCAGCAAGAGCCAGCAGGATGCCATCAACGACCTCTCCGCCAAAGACGCCGATCTCAAGGAACTCAACAAAACCATCAAAGAACTCCAGCAAAAAACGGAGGCCTCCCGCGCCGAACTCGAAAAATTCGTCACCGAGACCACCATAGAATAAATCGAAAAGGGGGGGGAAGTGATGATCGCGCAACGCCTCAGAGCCGTGCGGCTCCGCCGCCGGCCCGATCGACGAGGTCTTCATCCGAGTGTTCACCAAACGAAAAATGGAAATGTCTTATGCGCATTGTTGCGCGCACGAAAAACTCATCGCCGAAACGACAATAGTTTAGATCAGAAAAAAGGAGACCTGATCAACTGGCCACTGCTGCCATCACGGCAGCGTACTGACGCCCATCAGATACTTGTCGCATTCCCGCGCCGCGCCGCGCCCTTCGTTGATCGCCCAAACCACCAGCGACTGTCCGCGCCGGCAATCGCCCGCCGCAAACACGCCCGGAATGTTCGTCACAAATCGCCCGTGATCCGCTTTGTAATTGCTCCGCGGATCCAGCTCGATGCCCAACTGCTGGCTCACCGAACTCTCCGGTCCCATGAACCCCATCGCCAGGAAAACCAGCTCGGCCTTCCATTCCTGCTCGGAGCCCGGCATTTCCTTCATCTTGAACTGCCCGTTCTCCTTCGCCCACTCCACGCGCACCGTCTTGAGTCCCCGCAGATTCCCCTGCGCATCACCCAGAAATTCCTTCGTCAGAATCGCAAACTCACGCGGATCTTTGCCGAACTTGTTCGTCGATTCCTCGTGGCCGTAATCCGTCCGCAAAATCCGCGGCCACTGCGGCCACGGATTGTCCGGCGCACGTCCGGCCGGCGGCTCCGGCAACAGCTCGAAATTCACCAGCGACTTGCACCCGTGTCGCATCGACGTCCCCAGGCAATCGTTCCCTGTGTCGCCCCCGCCGATCACGATCACGTTCTTGTCCTTGGCATTGATGTATTGACCGTCCGCATGATTGGAATCCAGCAGGCTCTTCGTGTTGGCCGTCAAAAATTCCATCGCAAAATGCACGCCCTTCAAATTCCGCCCCGGCACCGGCAGATCTCGTGGCTTCGTCGCGCCCGTCGCCAGAATTACCGCATCAAAATCCTTGAGCAGATTGTGCCCGTCATGCGTCACACCCACGTGCGCATTGGTCACAAACTTCACTCCCTCGTCTTCCATGATCTTCACGCGGCGTTCTACCACCACCCGCTTGTCCAGTTTCATGTTCGGTATGCCGTACATCAGCAATCCGCCGATGCGGTCCGCACGCTCGTACACCGTCACCAGATGACCGGCCTTGTTGAGCTGGTCCGCTGCCGCCAATCCCGCCGGCCCGGAACCCACCACCGCCACTTTCTTGCCCGTCCGTTTCTCCGGCGGGTTCGGCTTTACCAGCCCGCGCTCCCACGCCCGGTCGATGATCGCCGCCTCGATCGACTTGATCGTCACCGGCGGCTCGTTGATCCCCAGCACGCACGACCCCTCGCACGGCGCCGGACACACCCGCCCCGTAAACTCCGGAAAATTGTTCGTCTTCCACAGCCGCACGATCGCGTCTTCCCACTGCCCGTTGTAAACCAGGTCGTTCCACTCCGGAATCAGATTGTTCACCGGGCATCCGCCCGTCTTGTCCGAATGGCAGAACGGCACGCCGCAATCCATGCACCGCGCGCCCTGCTGGCGCAGCTTGTCCTCCGGCATGTGATCGTGGAACTCGCGCCAGTCCAAAATGCGCAACTGCGGCATCCGATCCGCTGGCAATTCCCTCGCATACTGCATGAATCCGCCGGTCTTACCCACGCTTCACCTCCTGCCCGGCAACGGCATGTGCGGCGAGGGCCTTCTTGTATTCCGTCGGCATCACTTTGTGGAACTTCTTCAAAGACGCTTCCCAATTCTTCAAAATGTATTCCGCTACCGTCGATCCCGTGTATTGCCGATGCTCCGCGATCAGCTCCTTCAACAGGTCGACATCCGCTTTCTCCGTCAGCTTCTCCAGCTCGACCATCGCCAGATTGCAGCGCACCAGGAATTCGTCGTTCGGATCGTAAACATACGCGATCCCGCCCGACATTCCCGCCGCAAAGTTGCGCCCGGTCGGCCCCAGAATCACCGCCCGGCCATTGGTCATGTACTCGCAACCATGATCGCCCACCCCTTCGACCACCGCATACGCTCCGGAGTTGCGCACGCAGAATCGCTCGCCCGCTACTCCGCGGAAATACGCCCGGCCCGATGTCGCACCGTAAAGCACCACGTTCCCGACCAGGATGTTCTCCTCCGCCTTGAACGTCGCAGCCTTGTCCGGATACACCACGATCCGTCCGCCCGAAAGACCCTTGCCCACGTAGTCGTTGGCATCGCCCTCGAGTTCGATAAACACGCCCTTGGCCAGCCATGCACCCAGCGATTGTCCGGCATTGCCCTTGAGCTTGATGTGAATCGTGTCGTCTGGCAAACCCTCTTCGCCGTAGCGCTTGGCAATTTCGTTGGACAACATCGTGCCCAGCGTGCGGTTGGTGTTCTTGATCGGCCTCTCGATCCGCACCTTCTGCTGCTGTTCCAACGCCGGTTTCGCCAGCTCGATCAGCTCGTTATCCATGGCCTTCTCGAGACCATGATCCTGCGGAATCGACTTGTAAACGCCAACGTCGTCGTACAGCTTGGGCGCTGTCGCCAAAATCGGCGTCAGATCGAGCCCCTGCGCCTTCCAATGTTTGATCGCGTCGGACACATCGAGCATGTCCACCCGGCCGATCATGTCGTTGAACGTGCGGAAACCCATCTGCGCCATGTACTGCCGCACTTCCTCCGCCATGAGGAAGAAGAAGTTGATGACGTATTCCGGCTTGCCCGCGAATTTCTTGCGCAGCGCCGGATCCTGCGTGGCAATGCCCACAGGACATGTGTTGAGATGACATGCCCGCATCATGATGCAGCCCAGCGTTACCAGTGGGGCAGTGGAAAAACCGAATTCTTCCGCGCCCAGCAATGCGCCGATGACCACATCGCGGCCGGTCTTGAGTTGGCCATCCACCTGTACCGTCACGCGGCTGCGAAGATTGTTGAGCACCAGTGTCTGATGCGTTTCCGCCAGGCCGATTTCCCACGGACCGCCCGCATGTTTGATCGACGTCAGCGGCGATGCACCCGTGCCGCCGTCATGGCCGGAGATAAGAATGTGATCGGCATGCGCCTTGGCGACGCCCGCCGCCACCGTGCCGACGCCTACTTCTGCCACCAGCTTCACGCTGACGCGCGCCTTGCGGTTGGCGTTCTTGAGATCGTGAATGAGCTGCGCCAGATCCTCGATCGAATAAATATCGTGGTGCGGCGGCGGCGAAATAAGCTGCACGCCCGGCGTCGAATGCCGCAGCCATCCGATGTACTTGTCGACCTTGTGACCGGGAAGCTGTCCGCCTTCACCCGGCTTGGCCCCCTGGGCCATCTTGATCTGGAGTTCATCAGCGTTGGTGAGGTAGTTGATCGTTGCGCCGAATCGTCCCGAAGCAACCTGCTTGATGGCCGAGCGCCGCAGTTTGGGTGTACCGTCGGGCCAGATCTCGCCGGGAACGGGTTTGAATCGTCGCGAGTCCTCGCCGCCTTCGCCGGTATTGGATTTTCCGCCGATGTGGTTCATCGCAATGGCGAGCGTTTCGTGCGCCTCTGTGGAGATGGACCCAAGCGACATCGCGCCGGTGCAGAATCGCTTCACGATGTCCTGTGCCGGCTCGACTTCTTCCAGCGGAATCGGATTAGCGCCGGCCTTGAACTTGAACAGTCCGCGGATAGTGCACAGCGAACCGGCCTGATCGTTGACCGACTTGGCGTAGCGCGTATACGCCTCGCGACTGCCGGCAGAACCCGGCTCGGAATGCGTGGCCTGCTGCAGCGTGGCGATGGTTTCCGGACTGAAGAGGTGGCGCTCGCCGTCCTTGCGCCAGTGATATTGCCCGCCGTTGGGGAGCAATTGCAGCGGCTTGGATTCCGTCCGTCTCGGAAAGCCGATTTCGTGGCGGCGAACAGCTTCCGCCGCCAGTACGTCGAAGCCCACGCCGTCTATTTTGGAAACGGTACCCGCGAAGCAGCGGTCGATCACCGTCGAGTTCAAGCCGATGGCTTCAAAAATCTGTGCGCCCTTGTAAGACTGTAGCGTCGAGATGCCCATCTTGGACATCACCTTGAGCATGCCTTTGCCGACGGCTTTGATGTAATTTTTGACCAGCGCCTTGTCGTCCTTGGCTTCGAGTTTCTTTTGGGCGCGAAGTTCCCAAAGCGTTTCAAAGGCGAGATACGGATTGATTGCATCGGCGCCATAGCCGACCAGCAAACCGTGATGATGCACTTCACGGGCCTCACCGGTTTCCAGCACGATGCCGATGCGCGTGCGGCTGTTGGTGCGGACGAGGTGATGGTGCACCGCGCCGACGGCCAGCAACGAGGGAATCGCCACCTTCTGAAAGTCCATCGCACGATCGGAAAGAATCACGATCGAGTAGCCGTCCTTGATCGCCTGCGTGGTTTCATTGCAGATCCGGCTGAGCGATTCGAGGAGCGCATCTTTGCCGCCGTCGCGATCGAAGACGATGTCGATGACCTTGGTCTTCCAGCCGCGGTGGTTGAGTTCTTTGATGCGGGCGAACTCTTCGTTGGAGAGAATCGGGTGCTGAATGAGCAGGCGATGGCAATGCTCCGGCGTGGCCTCGAGCAGGTTGCGCTCCGGGCCGATGTAGCACTCCAGCGACATGACAATGTATTCCTTGTCGCTGTCGAGCGGCGGATTGGTGACCTGCGCGAATGACTGCTTGAAATAGTCGTACAGCATGCGCGGCTGATCGGAGAGGCAGGCCAACGCTGCGTCATTGCCCATGGAGCCGATCGGCTCGAAGCCGTTGGTGCCCATCGGTGCGAGCAGTTTCATGAGGTCTTCAGTGGTGTAGCCGAGGCACTGCTGGCGCGTGATCAGTGTTTCGCGGACGAAACCGCCGACGTAGGTGGGCGTGGGAAGGTCTTCGACCGTGATGCGTTGTTCCTGCACCCACTGGCCGTAGGGATGGCGTTCGGAGAGTTTCTTCTTGAGTTCCAAGTCATCGACGATGCGACCCTTGGTGAAGTCGACGAGAAACATGCGTCCGGGCTGGAGGCGACCCTTGCGGGCGACGTTCTCCGGGGCCACCGGAAGCACGCCGACTTCGGAGGCCATGATGACCAGGTCGTCCTTGGTGACGTAGTACCGCGATGGCCGCAGGCCGTTGCGGTCGAGAACGGCCCCGATGTACTGGCCATCGGTAAAGGCAACGGAAGCAGGACCGTCCCACGGTTCCAACATGCAGGAATGATATTCATAGAACGCGCGGCGGCGCGGGTCCATCGATTCGTGGTTCTGCCACGCCTCGGGAATCATCATCATGACGGCGTGCGGCAATTCGCGGCCGGTATGCAGAAGCATCTCCAGGCAGTTGTCGAATTCCGCGGAATCGGATCCGCCCGCTTCAATCACAGGCTTGAGGTGTTCGATCTGCCCCGCGGGGAAAAGATCGGACTTGAACATGCCTTCGCGGGCGCGCATCCAGTTGGCGTTGCCGCGGCGGGTGTTGATTTCGCCGTTGTGGGCCATGAAGCGGAAAGGCTGGGCGCGGTCCCAGGAAGGGAACGTGTTGGTGGAGAACCGGGAGTGCACCAGCGCCAGATGGCTGGCAAAGTCCGGATCGTCGATGTCGGCGCGGAAGTATTCCGTGACTTGCTGCGGCGTGAGTTGGCCTTTGTAAATGATCACCTTGGTGGAGAGCGAGCAGATGTAGAAGTAATTGGCCTGGTCGACATCCATTTCGCGGCAGGCGTAGCTGGCGCGTTTGCGGATGATGTAAAGCTGACGTTCGAGGGTTTCCTGATCGGCCGAATCGGCACCGGCGACGAACAGCATCTTCATTTTCGGTTCGGTGCGGCGTGCGGAGAAACCGATGGTGGAATTGTCAACGGAAAGTTCGCGCCAGCCGAGGAATTTCTGGCCCTGTTCGCCGATGGTTTTTTCGACGATCTTTTCGAAAACCACGCGTTGTTCATTGTCTGTTGGGAGGAAGACGATGCCCGCACCGTAGCGGCCTTTGGGGGGCAGAGTGATGTTGGCGTCACGTTTGGCGACTTTGACCAGGAATTCGTGGGGCAGCCCCGTGAGGATGCCCGCGCCGTCGCCGGTGTTGGCCTCGCAACCGCAGGCGCCGCGGTGATCCATGTTTTCAAGCATGGTAAGAGCGTTCTTAATGATATCGTGGGACTTGTGACCCTTGATATGCGCGACGAAACCGACCCCACAGCTATCGTGTTCGAACTGTGGGTCGTAAAGTCCCATTTTGGGTGGGATGCCGGCAAATTGGGTCGTTCTCACCTTGGTCAAACCTCCGAATCAGAACCCCCTCGTCCGCTGCCTCCGCGCGCAGCATCACGCTGCGAATTCGCAAAACTTTGCGAGTCCCCTACTCTAGCAATTATGGGAATATTCATCAAGAAAAACTTAAGCTTTGGAAGGGCATGTAGTTGCGGAATTAGGTGCCTAAAAAATCAGCAAAATGACCGCATGGCGATTTTTGGTCAAAAATCTGCGCGATGATTAGGCAAATGGAACCGGGCTTATCCACCGAGGCCCTTGTTGAGGTCCTTGACGGATTGCATGAATTTGATGAGCAGAAAATTCTTGCCCCGGTATTCCGTGACCTCGCCGGAAATCTTGAACTTGATCGGTTTGGCGCCTTTGTCACTGGCTTCTTCCATGGCCATGAGCATGCGGGAGGGAAGTATGGCCATGGGGGGATCGCTCATGTCTTTGCCATCGGCGTCGAAGGTGAAAATCCAGGTTTCGCTTTTTTCATCCTTTACAAGCCTGCCAACACGGTTCCAGATGAAGGTGCCTTCGCGGAGGCGCGTCACTTTGGGTTCATTCGGTGCGACGGCTTCCAGCGGCGGAATGGCGGTAGCGCTGGCCGCGGGAGCGGGGTTGATGGGCGTTGCCGCGGGCTTCGAATGGAGCAGGTTTTCGAGGACGTTCTCTGCGGTCGGAAGTGTCGCTGGCGCTGGGGCGGAAACGGTTGGCGCCGCGGCCGTTGCTGGCGCGGATGCCGGCGCAGTTGCGGTTGACGGGGGCGGCTCAATAGTGATCTGTGCGAGCGAAACGAGCACGGGAGAGACCAGAAGCGTCAGGCCGAGGAGGGACGTGATAAGTGCGGGCTTGGTCATGAGCGATCCCCTGTCAGTGGGCAATAGTTCAGTTGCCAGTGGTCAGTTGTCCGTTGCTGAGGACAGCGTAACAGGTGAGCACGATGAGTCAATGGGATTGAGGTGTTCTCGTCACGCGTTCGGCACCATCGTCGTGGAATCGATTGAGATATTCTTCTGATGAAAGGCTGCTTTCCCGCATGAGCGAGAAGACTTCGCAGCCGTCCGAGAGCGTTTTTTCCGTGATGTCGTAGGCAATGATATATCCGAGGTATTCGACGTTCTTCGTTGTGGTGGCGTATCGTCGGGCCTCGGCTTCGGCTTTTTCCAAGGCCTCGTGGATATCCCGGCCTTGGACAATAACGATCCGCTCTTCGTAGACGTTCTTGGATGGATCGTCAGACAAACCGATATGGCGAAAGATGCATTTGGCGGAGAACCATTCGACGGCATTCATAGTGAGGGCACCTTGTTTGATGCGCAACCGATGTGAAGATCATACACGCCAGACGCCAAGAGTGTTTACCGAGGATGTATCACTAAGGGGATGCAAAGCCTCGGATTTCCGCCCGGGTTTCTGGGGAGTATTAAGTTGATGTGGAATCAGGTTATTTTCTGAACCACGTAATATCGATATTGCCGTCGGCGAAACGGGCATCGGGACCGCTGCCTGTCACCTTTGCATTCGTGATACGGATATGAACGCGAATATTGCATTCACGCGCAGTGAGGGTGCGATCGTTGGGAAAAGTCGGGTCGGAGGGATTGGCATTGTGCCAGGCGTAAATCTGGAAAGGCATGGCGCCGTGCCAGTTTGCCGACGGGGCCAGCAGGTTATCGAGCTGCTCGGTATCGCCGACGCGGTAGATGCCGAGGTCGTAGCCACGATCAGACGGGGTGACCAGCAGTTTGAACTGGCCATCGACTATGCTGGAGCCCCGCGTCAACGTGCCCGGCTTTGCTGAGAAATGATCGTCGATGGCGAATGGTGTACGTGGGCCGGAAGTGGCCGTGACTGCGCACCCGCCGAAACAAGACGCTGCGATAAGCATAAGGAGCACGAGGACGTTACGCATGATGACCTCCCGGGCATGGTAAGGATGGACGCACGCGACGTGCGGAAGCTATGGAGCAAATCAGCCGACGACGGCGTCAGCTTCGATCTCGATGAGGGCTTCGGCATCAATAAGTTTGGCGATCTGCACGATGCTGGTGGCGGGGCGGATGTCCTTGAAAACATCGCCATGAACGACCGCGACTTTTTCCCATTGCGACACATCAGTGACGAACATACGGGTGCGCACGACATCAGTAATTTTCCCGCCGAGCGATTCGATCGCGCCCTGGATGATTTCCAGCGAGCGTTTCGCCTGGGCGCCAACGTCCGGAGAGTAGGTCTTGTCTGCGTTGATGCCGACGGTGCCCGTGACGAAGATCAGATTGCCCTTGCGGACGGCGCGGGAATAACCCATCTTGGGTTCCCAGGCGGAGCCGGTGGAAACGGTTTGGGCGCTATTGCGCTCGGTAACGGTGTAGGTGGGCAAAGGCATGATCAAATTCCAGTTTTCAAGGTTCAAGTTTCAAACATCGCTTTACGAATGCGAAATGATAGCGGGTTGATGGGGAGTCGTACAATTCGGTCAATTCAAGATTTTCTTTAAGACCGCGTGGCGCATGGCCGGCCTACGGTTAGCGGCCGCGGAGGACGATGGTGCCTTTGGGTTCGCCCTGGCCGGTGCGGCGGAGACGGAGGCTGAGAGATTTAGTCCCACCGACGCCGGTGACCGTGATCGACCACAGCAGGGGATTGCTGGTGCCAGTGACGAATTGCGGGGCATCAGCGCCATCATGGATGAATTGAACAGAATCGACGGTTACGGTGGCCGAGCCGGGCGCGGGAATGAGTTCAAGATCATATTGCCGGGCCGCACCGCATGGGGAGGAGACGTCGAATGTGATGGTGGTTCCCTCTTCGGTGACCTTGTTGCCGTAGGTGCCGAGTTCCATGGGGTTGGCGATGTATGGGGGATTTGGGTCGAACGTGGGAATCTCGCCGACGTGGAACGCGGCCAGGCGATTGATCAAAGGCGGAGCGACGCTCTCCACCGCACGGAAACGGATGGCGGCAACTTTTTGGGCGGGGAAGAAATCAATCTTCTTGTACCCGATGGCCGTGCCGGAAGCGAGGCGTTTCCATTTCCTGCTGATGAGGCCTTCAATGACGTAGCGACGCACGCGGTGGCCGAAGGTGATGTCTTCCGTGGTAGTGACATGATCGACGCGGCGAGGTTTCGGGAACGCAAGTTCGATGGTTTTCCCGCGGCCGGAAGTTTCAGCGAGGGGTGTGCTGAAGCGCTCTCGGATCACGTTGCCGAATTCGGCGACGCGGCGAACGTCTTCTCGCGGTATACGCCCGGTGGTGTCGGGGTTGCTGTTCAGCAGGAGTACCGCGCCATGGCCGACGGAGCGGTAGTAGGTTTCGATAAGGCGATCGAGCGATTTGAGTCCGGACTTGTTGTAGGTTTTCCAGAACCAGCAGATGGATTGCGGATCTTTTTTGTCGCCCCAATGCAGGCCGCGAAGGGTTGTGTCGACTTCGAGCGGTAGCCATGCATCCCCATCGGGATTGCTGTGAGCGACCGTGGCAATGCCGGAGCGGGCATCGCGCGTGGAGAGGGTGTTCCATGCCGGGTAGGGGAGGATGCCTTCTTCATTGCCTGCCCAGCGGATGGAAGCCTGCGGACCTTGGAACTGGATGGCGTCAGGTGCGTAGCGGGTGACGATGTCGGAGACCTCGAAAACGAGGCTGCCGTCAAACCAAATTTCAGAGATGGGTCCATAGCGAGTGAGGAGTTCGGTGAGCTGCTGACGGTAAGTGGCGGTGTAGCGATCCTGGGCTTCCGGAGTGGCGCATCGGCCGCCGATGCCGGCATCGAGGAATTTATCCGCGGGCGATAGATACATCCCCAGGCGCAATCCGCGCTTTTGGCAGGAAGCGGCAAGATCGGCGGCGATATCTCCCTTGCCGTTTCGCCACGCGGCCTGCTTGAGGCCGTAGGTGGAACTGTCGGTCTGCCAGAGACAAAATCCACCGACGTGCTTGGCGACGAGAATGATCTGCCTGGCACCGAAAGATTCGGCGACATCGCACCATTGTTCGGTATCGAGCTTGGTGGGATTGAATTTTGCGGGCGGGAGGGAGAGATCATCATTGTCCTGTTCCTGCCATGTGGCGGGACCGAAGTGGACGAACATTTCGATTTCCATCTGGTGCCAGGCGAGTTGGGCGGCCGTGGGACGGGCAAGAGCGAGCGAATTCATGGCAGATTTTCCTCGACTTATGTGAAGCGGGATCGCACGATATCTTGAAATGGGGTTAATGGCTAGTCGTTCGTTGTTGGTGGTGGATGCTGGAGGATGCTGTATGAGCAGGCGAGCCTTGGTTTGGGCGGCGGTGGCGGTGTTGGCGGGTGCGGGTGCGGTGATCGGCGCCGGTGCGAAGCCGGAGGAGATCACGGCCGAGGACCGGATTCTCAATAAGTTGCAGGTCTTCCCCAAAGATGATCTGTGGAATAAGGACATCTCGAAAGAGGCCGTGGATCCGGCATCCGATGCGCTGGTCGCCGAGATAGGGACCGGCAAGTCGTTGCATCCTGACTGGGGAACGAAGTACGGGATTCCGTTTCAATTCGTTGATAAGAAGACGCCGCGCTACGATGTGAAGTTTCAGTACGCCGACGAATGTGACAAAGGCCCGTATCCGATTCCGGATAATGTGCAGATCGAGGGGGTTCTTTCTGGTGGGGCGGACGCACAGGGAGATCGGCACATTTTGTGCATCGATGTTGAGGCGGGCAAGCTTTACGAACTCTGGAGCAGTTGGAAAAAGCAGGGGAAGTGGACCGCGGGAAGCGGGGCGATTTTCGATTTGAACAAGAAGAGCTACCTTCAGCGGCCGAAGGGGTGGACGAGTTCCGATGCGGCGGGCCTACCGGTGTTTCCGGGGTTGGTGCGGTATGACGAAGTATGCCTGAAGAAGGAGATCGCCCATGCGGTGCGGTTTACGGTGGTGAAGTCGTGCCGCGGGTATGTCGCGCCGGCATCGCACTGGGCCAGCAATAAGAAGGATGTGAATCTTCCCCCGATGGGAATGCGCGTGCGGCTGAAGGCGAATTACGACATCAGCGGATTTCCCGCGGAAGCCCAGGTGGTGCTGAAATGTCTGAAAAAATACGGGATGATCCTCGCGGACAACGGCAGCGACTGGTTCATCACCGGCGCGCCGGACCCGCGCTGGAATGATGATGCAATCAATTCACTCAAGAAAGTGAAGGGGAAGGATCTGGAAGTGGTGAAGATGGGCGACGTGACGCGCGGGTGAAGGCTGAACCAGGGAGCATGATTGCGTCAGTAGTTTGTTTTGAGGAAAGGAATGGTTGAATGCGATCGACTTTGAAAGCGACGGGGTTGGCGGGGGTGATGGTATTGGTGGCTATATCCCTGGCGGGCTTGGCGGCGGCGGAACGGGGTGAGGGCGGCGATGGAAACGCCAAAGGGGACAATCTTGAACACCTTATGAAGAGCATGGAAAAGGGCCTCAACGCAATCAAGAAGGATGTGAAGGACGAGAAGCAACAGGCGCGGATGCTCCAGTTGGTGGCCCAGTTCGAGAAAGACGTTCTGACGGCCAAGGGGATTATCCCGGGGCGGATCGCGCGCAAGACTGGCGATGAAAAGGACAAAGCCATCGCTGAATACCGTGGAATGATGTCAAACGTTTTGCGCCAGGCGCTCGACCTGGAAGATTCCATCAGCGAGAACAAGCCGGATGAGGCCTTAAAGGTCATCGACCAGATTGTGGAGATTGAGAAGCAGGGCCACAAGGAATTCCGACCGAAGGAGCACTGAGTCGCGGCGAAGCATTCAGTTATTGGTGGTGAGTTGGCGGAGCACCGCTTCGAGTTTCTGGAAATCCACGGGTTTGATCAGATGATCCATGAAGCCCGCGGCCCGGCTGCGATGCAGGTCTTCCGGCTGGCCGAAACCGCTTAGGGCAATGGCCTTGATCGTATGTCCCTGTTTGGCCTGTAAGAGGCGGACGACGTCCAGCCCGCTGCCGTCGGGGAGGCCGATATCACTGACGAGTACATCAAACTTTTCCTTGTCGGCCAGCTGGACGGCCTCACGAACAGTCGAGGCGGTGAGCACGACATAGCCGAGTGATTTGAGCAGTTTGGACATGATGCGCAGCGTGTCTCCGTGATCTTCGACCAGCAGAAGACGGTATGCGGCATTCTGGGCTGGCGTGGCGGCCATCGGCACTTTGGGCTCCGGAACTGCCGGGACGGTGCTCAGCTTCAGACAGAAGATCGCGCCTTTGTTCTTGCCTGGGCTGGAGGCGGTGAGCGATCCGCCGTGGAGGTCCACGATCCCCTTACTGATGGCCAGTCCCAATCCGAGTCCGCCGAATTGGCGGGTGATGGCCGTATCTCCCTGTTCGAAAGGATGAAAGAGGCGGTTGAGGACTTCAGGTTCGATGCCAATGCCGGAATCGGCCAGTTCGATCTGCAGTTCGTGCTCGCCGACGTTTGTGGTGCGGATACTGATGTGGCCTGCTTTGGTGGTGAACTTGATGGCGTTATGCAGAAGATTGTTCAATACCTGCAAGATGCGTTTGGGATCGGCCCAGATGTAATGATCGCCGGCGCGTAGCTCAGCGGTCAGTTCGATATTCTTTGCCGCGGCCTCACTTTCAAACTGACTCAAGAGGTTGTGCAGGAGGATGTGGACATCGACGATTTCGAAGTGCAGCTCGATTTTGCCGCGGGACAACCGCGTGAGATTCAGAAGATCGTCGACAAGCTGCGCCTCGTGCTCGACGTTTCGCCGGATCGTGCTGATTTCCTCCTGCACTTCAGGATCGATTTCCGTCTTGAGTTCCAGGAATGACACGGCGGCCAATATAGGCGTCAACGGCGTGCGGAGTTCGTGACTCACCATCGCCAGAAACTGGTCCTTGGCCTTGTTGGCGGCTTCGGCGGACTCCCTGGCGGCCTCTGCCGATTCCTTGGCCACTACCAGCGATTGTTCGGCTTCCTTGCGCAGTGTGATGTCGCGCACGATTCCGGTGAACATGCGACGGTCGCCGAGTTTCACCTCGCTTACCGCCAGATCGATCGGAAATATGCTGCCGTCTTTCCGCCGACCCTTTACCTCGCGGCCGATGCCGATGATCTTGGCCTGTCCCGTCTGATGGTAGTTGGAAAGGTACTGGTCATGCTGGGTATGGTAGGGCTCCGGCATGAGCAGCTTGATGTTCTGGCCGATCAGTTCTTCCTGCGTGTAACCGAAGATGCGCAGGGCAGCGGGATTGAGCCATTCGATGCGACCACGTTCATCGATGGCCATGATGCCATCGACGGCCGTCTTGATCACACCTTGCATCTGGGCGGCGGTGTCGCGGATGGCCTGTTCGGCCTGGCGGCGCTCGGTCATGTCGCGCGTGACTTTCGTGAAGCCGCGCAGTTTTCCCCCCGGTTCCCGCAGTGCTGTTGTCACCACGCTGGCCCAGAACTTTGAGCCATCCTTGCGGACACGCCACCCTTCGGATTCATAGCGTCCGCTCGCCTCAGCCTGCTGCAGTTCCTGCCGCGGCTTTCCGGCGCTGATGTCTTCAGGCGTGTAGAAGATCGCATAGTCCCGGCCGGTGATTTCGTCAGCGGTGTAACCGATGATACGCTGTGCGCCGGTATTCCAGGTGACGACTCGACCCTCCGAATCCAGCATCAACAGGGCATAGTCCTTCAAGCTTTCGACCATGAGGCGGAACATTTCCCCATTCGTCTCAGCCTGCTTGTCATGCTGCTGACTTGCGTCCGCATTATCTGGTTTTGGATCATTGGTCTGATTCATGTGTGAGCCATCGCCGTAAAATACATGTAATAACAACCCGACAACATCAGTTCATGACGGTCGCCGCAGAAGCAATTTTCAGTTGTGCCAAGCCCACTTGAGGAAGTGCTGCGTATCCAGTTGTTTTGTCTGCTCATCTACTATCGGATAATAGTCAGGCATTCATGGAGAATAGCGGCATCGGCTATTGATCCGAGCGATTCGTTTTTGTGTTAATGGGGGTATTGTGTCAAGTTGACCGGTGCCCTGAACTGCCAGAATCAAGGCTCCGTAGATCAATCGCCTTGATCCTGATCATCTATGCCGGAGGAGGGAGTCGAACCCACACGTCCTTGCGGACAACGGATTTTGAGTCCGCCGCGTCTGCCATTCCGCCACTCCGGCAAGGCGGGTGATTATACGGAATCGTTGCGAAAAAGGGAACGGCAGTTTGTGAAACACCAAACACAGAACCTATAGCGCGAGTGCGGTGCGGGCGTATCGCATCAGGGCGAGGTTGGTGCTGACGGTTCGGTGGCGGTGGGGGGGCCGGAGGGGGTAGGGGACGGCACGGCCGCTGCTTTTGTTGCCGGTGCTTCATCCACACACACTTCAGACAGCGATTGCCCGTCCACGCTGCGGCGGATGAGCATGTAGAGCAGCGTATGGCTGGAGAAGTAATAGCTGATCACGTATGCCCCGATAGAACTGATCAGCAGGAAGACCCAGAAGTACAGGAAGAGCGAGCCGAGGAATTCCGTCACACTCATCGCGTACCAGTTGACGGGATTGATGAGATGGCCGAATTTCGGGGCCGGCCAGAGCGTATCGAGCTTGGCGATGCCGGAATACCACCCGTGGTTGTAACCGAATACATTGACGCCCCAGCCGGCGCAGGTGTGCGTAACGGCCAAGATCAGGTAGACCGCGAAGGAGACGAAAAGGAATGTGGCAACGCCGTAAATCAACGAGACCAGCGTGTAAAACGCCAGCCTCCACGGCCGGGCATAGGCGTAGGCAAAAGCGCGGGACATGGCGTCAAACGTGTCGGAGCCTTCGACGGCCAGCGTCGGGTAAAGCAGGTTGAACCCGCCGAGGATGCCCAGCAAGAGCAGCATGAGCACGAAGGCGATGGCGAAGAAGGCCACCAGCAGAATGCCGACCAGTATTTCGCCCACGAACGGAATCGCACCAATCAGTCCCAGCACGGCAAGACCCAGACCGAGCACGAGGATGATGGCCAGAGGCGCCAGCGGCGTTTTGACAAAGACGGCGAGACGCCGGCTGGTGAAGAGGAATACATCCTTCAGCGGCGCACGCTCGATGCCGGCGATTTCCAATGCGCTCAACCGGCAAATCATTCCGCCCGCCAGCGCCATCACGAAGATGCTGAAGAGCACCAGCAGCGATACGGATGCCAGATAAAGCCCGCGGAAGGACATCATCCTGATCCAGCCGCTCCAGGTGCCGGCGTTCTCCGGCCGCCATTGCATGGGGCCGGTGCCGGAGAAGAGCCAGGCCGGTGCGGTCAGCGACATATTGGCCAGGCAGCCGGCGATGGTGTCGGATTTCCACAGGTGATTAGAGTCGCTGGAAAACGCGCCGACTGAGAGCACGGTCGTGTCGAGATCGATGTCTGCCGATGAAGGTTTGACCGGCGCGATGCGCACCAGCGAAAGCGTATTGACGACAAGCGCATCGAATTGTTTGACTTCATATTGCAGAAACGCGTCGAAGATGCCCGTGCCGGTGACGCGTTTCAATTCCGACATATCGTCCAGAAGTTTGGCGGCTTTTCGCACTCGCCGCTCGTTCTCGATCTCTGCGGGCGTACGAACTCCGGGAATCGGCGGCAGGCCTTGGCGTACCGTCTCGTCTTCAGCCCGTGTCTTACTGATTTCCTGCAGGTCCTTTGCATATTGGGCCATCAGGTTGCTCTGAATCGTACGGCGAGCGCTCCTCGGACTTTCGGCAAGCCGATCAATTTCATCGGGCAATGCCGCGCCGGGGCTCGTTGCACGCAGGCGGTCCGCCAACCAGAATCTCCGCGTCTCAAGCTTCTGGTGGCGCTGTTCGCTGTAGCTATCCGATTTGTCATTCTGGAACGATTCAATTTCGCCGACGAATACCTGCGGCCCCCATACGACGTCGAAGAATCGACCCGCCGTGTAGATGAGCATGATCGCGATCAGGGCCATGATGATCTTCGCCGGGTTGATCGCCAGCCGGAAGCTGCGGAAAAGCTGGGTGAATTCCAGGACGCTTTCCCAGCGCACGCCTTGAACCTGCATGAGACGGGGAGACGGGCTATCGGGAGGTGGAGATTGAGTCATTGTTTGCTCGAATTTCTCGAAGTGAACGAATATCAAAAATCCAACGCGTCAATGTCTCGGGCTTTGTGCCCACTGCAGCTTCGTGGCCAACATGCGCCAGTGCGACATGCTCGGGTTCTCAACCAGGCGCAACGGGCGCGCGGCGCGGCGAACCAGCAGGCACTGATCTTCCGTAATAGGATAAGTTACCTGTCCGTCGAAGTTCACCTTGCTGCCGGCATTCAGGTGCTGAGGCACGATCAGGACCGCCGAGGAATCCGGGATGACCACCGGCCGAAAGCTCAGCGAGTGCGGGCAGATCGGGGTCAGCACCATGGCATTCACTTGAGGTGAAAGCAACGGCCCGCCGGCAGAGAGGTTGTAACCCGTTGAGCCCGACGCAGTCGCCACAACCACGCCGTCGGAACGGAACGTCGTGGTGGCCTCCTCATCGATCTGCACGGCCAATCCGATCATGCGGAAGGGATCACCGGCATTGATGACCACATCGTTGAGCGCCAGCGCCGCAAAGAGGGGCTTCTGCGCGAGAAGCTGCTGGAGCGGCTGGATCTGTCCGTCTGGAGTCTCGCGGTGGTAGATCTCGCCGCACAACATCAGGCGGTTGGTCGTGGGAGCTTGGCCGCTGAGGATCGTATCGAGGTGCTGCTTGAACTGCTCGAACGAGAAGGCGGCCAAGTAGCCGATTTTCCCAAAATTGATACCGACGACCGGCACGTCGAGGCCGCGCATGACCTGGGCGATGGAGAGGATTGAGCCGTCGCCGCCGAGGACTACGACCAGGTTGGGTTTGAGCTGGGCTAGCCGATCGGCAGGAGAATCAAGCAGCAGCGTCGCGGTGATTTCGCCTGCACGCGCCCGAAGCAGCCGTTGCAGTTCACCGGCTGCAGCAACCGCATCAGGCTTGTCCCGGTTTGGAATCAATACGATGTTCATGGCCAAAGGATACCCGCGTTGAAGCAACTCGGACAGTGCCTGCGCCCACTCATGGGTGTGGCAGATTTTCCGGGAGAGGGTTTGGTAGGACTTGCCTGACGACCCCCCCCTTGGCCCCTCCCACTCTCGCCCCGCGAGCCGCTGCAGCGTAGGGCACAGGAGGCGGGCCTGCCGGGGAAATTGGCACACATTGGAAATAGGGTCATGGTTTGGCCTCCTGTTGATCGAGGCGGGCGAGGGTGGCTTGGGAAAGGGCGATGAGTTCGGCTTTCTCTTCGGGGGTGCAACTGGAGTAGACGGCGCGGACGTAGGCTTCGATTTCATCGGGGGTGGTGGGGTTGTCGGTTAATAAACCTGCAGCGGGCTGCAGGTTTTGGGTTTTTGAGCTGGAAATGGGGGTGGGCTTTGGAGCGAGAGGCGACAAAGCGGCAGCGGGCTGCAGGTTTGTGGAAGCCCGCTTCAGGTTTGAGGAAGCGGGCTGCAGGTTTGTGGGAGACATAGCGGAAGCAGGCTGCAGGTTTGAGGAAGCAGGCTTCGGGTTTGTGGATGGCGAAGGGGACGGGGGCACCAGGCTTTCGGGTGGAGGTGAGAGTAATTGATAGGCGTTGGGGGTGTGGTACTGGCGTGGGATACGCAAGAGGAGTCCGAGGCCGATGAGTTCTTTGATTGCTTTGGCGCAGGTGCGTGGGGAGCGCGCGGAGAGATCGGTGAGTTGGTCGATGGAGATCTGGCACAGGCGAAATTTTTGGATACGCTCGTGACGGAGGAGGAGGATGAGGTAGATTTTGGCGGCGGCGGGGGAGAGCTGGCGGAGGATGTAGTCGGGGAGCATGGGTGGTCCTTTCGTGGTTCGTGGGCCGTGGTTCGTGGTTCGTGGGCCGTGGGCCGCGGGGTGTCTTTCTATATAGGGGGGGAGGACCATGTTTGTGCGCGCGCCTGGTGGGGTGGGTTTGCGTTAGTGATGGATGGAGAAGGGGTTGCGGGAATTTATAAAATGGACATGAGGGGGAGGGGGAGTTGTATGTGTGCGCATAGATGTGAAGTGGGAGACGAATTCAGAATTCAGAGTTCGGAATTCAGAATGACGGGGAGGGGGGGGCTGCCAATTTTCAATTCACTCATGGGCCCTCTCCGATTTCACATCCCGGACACCGGCGCCAGCGGGGGAAGCAGGGTCAGCAGATTCTCGCTGGCGCCTTCCAGATAAAGATAATCTTGTTCGAGCTTCGTGCAACGGAGCGTTTGCGTACCGAGCGTGAAAATGAACAAAAAGGCGATCATCACCGCAAAACCGGCAAACAGGATACCGATGCCTTGGGGCGTGTAGCGCGGCACATCGGACAGTTCACTGGTAATTGCCACCACAATTCCGGCCAGCATGATCAGCCCGGCCAGCACCATTCCCGCGATGCCGATTCTACGCCGCCTGTGGTAGCGTGCCAGGTGAGGCCCGCACAAAAACGCCCGCACATCCCCCTCCTGCCGCACCTGCAGCGTCATCATACGCGTCACACGGAAGGTGGGATCCCACGTAAACTGGAGCGTCAGCGGGTCGCCGGCCGGCGCTTCGCCGCAGAGGACACACCGCGGGGGCAGTAGCGCATGATTCCGTGCCACCAGCAGCGGCCCGGCACGGAACAGCTCCCCCTGAATCGCCAGCGGAATCGACGATGCGTATGGCAATGGTTCGCGGACATCCGACATGAGCCTGGCCAATCTCCATGAAAACTCTGATTGGCAGGCATTGTACTTCAGGAATGGCCGGGCAACGATGGAAGTTGTTTCAGGAATGATTTGCTGATGCCGGAGACATAAACATAGCCTTTGCCGGCATGATGGAGGTGGGGCGCACGGGTGGCATCCAAACATAGTAGAAACGTGAGGCCCATGGATGCCATCCCTATCGAGCCAGTGGTCCAGGGTATCCAAGAATTGTGAGCATCGTCCCAGAGGAAGTGCGTCTTCAAATAAAGGACAACGGGTACGAGGAGAAGGTTGATGATTGCCAACGCACAGGTCGCAATTTTCATTTTGAATTGTCGACGACGATGTCGGGGGCATACGTAGTAATAAAAGTCCCAATAGATAATAGTAAGGCTGACCTGGAAGCTGCTTTCGGATCGGATGCTAGCAATAACCGGCGGTTCGTCCGCCGGCGCATTACACAAGACGCAGCGTTTGGGCAGCGTCGTATCGCCGCCAATCACGAGGAACCGCCCCACGCGCATCGCACCACCATCGAAGCGCGGCCGCTTCAAATTCGAGTAGTCGAGAATGGGCTTTTCGGAAGATGACGGGTTCATTGCTGCCATGCTCCACACTCATCCTACGTTACCGGCGGAAATCGGTTCGTCGGAAATGCGGTCAGCGAGGCGTCAGAGGCCCACGGCCTTGAGCCAGGCGCGGGTCATCAGCATGTGGCCTTGCGGCGTGGGATGGACGCCGTCGCTGGCCCAATATTCTGGTGGGGCCAGTTTCACGGCCTTGTCGAATTCGCTTTGGAAAGGAACGAAAATGCTGCCCGTTTCCTTGGCCAGCGTCTTTACGAACGCACGGCGAAGATTCATTTCCTTTACCCAGTCCGGTTTCACGTGTCCGCAGTTGAGAACGAAGGGTTCGCAAAGGACGAAGCTGGTCTTCGGGAGTTCCGCGCGAATTTCCATGAGCAGTTCACGATAGATGCGCTCGTATTTGGGTACGCTTACGCCGCCGTTGTACATGAAGGTGTGCCATGTGTCGTTGACGCCGATGAGGATGGAAATCACGTCCGGCTTGAGGTTGATGAAGTCCTCGCGGATGCGGGCGTAGAGGTCGGTGATGCGGTTGCCGGAGATGCCGCGGTTGTAGATTTTCAGGTCTTTGTCGGGATGGGCCAGGCAGAGTTCCGTGGCGGTGAAGTACGCATAGCCGCCGCCCATGCCGCAGTTGGCTTTATCCTGCTCCGTACGGTTGCGGCCGCAGTCGGTGATCGAATCGCCTTGAAACAGGATGACGGCATTCTTGGCCAACTTCATGTAAGACTCCTGATCGGTCGTGAAAAAAAGTACCCACGCAGGGCGTGGGTACGGGAAATCTGCAAATAATGTCTGGGTGACTTCCGAACCCGCAGGCGCCTTAGAGCCTATCCGGCTAACCCTCGCATCCGTCTGCTGGTCTGCCGACCCATCTGCGTCGTCCTCGGACCTCCGAATATTGTTGAATATGCGTCGGTCCTGCGTCCTAGCATCTGGGCCGGCATCCTGCGCATCCGGACGCGACGGTTATCCGGATAGGCTCTTAGCGCATCTGCGGCGCGGTACGCTTCACCGCGGCGGCTTCATGCGGAATGGTCCGCGTTTCGTCGATGGCGATGCGCACCGAGCGGACGATCCCGGCCGGATCGAGGCCGACTTCCTTGAGCTGTTCGGGGCGGGAGGCATGTTTGATGAACCGGTCCGGCAGACCTAGACGCGTCACCAGTCGTGCATCGTAACGATGCTGCTGGGCATGCTCGACCACCGCGGTCCCGAAGCCGTTGACGATCGAATGGTCTTCCACGGTAATGACCGGCACACCGGCGGCAAAGACCCGTTCCAGCATCGCGCCGTCCAGGGGCTTGCAGAAGCGGGCATCGATGACGGCCACCGAAAGACCTTCATTTTCCAATAGCGCGGCCGCTTCGAGGGCCTGCGCCGCCAGCGAACCGTATGCGATGATCGTGGCGTCAGTTCCTTCACGGAGCGTGCGTGAAATGCCGCCGGTCTTGACGATACCCCACGGTGAATCTTCACCCAGCGGCGTGGCCGGTACGTTATCCCGCGGATAACGAAGCTGGGTGGGATGATCCAGCGATGCGGCCAGATCCAGCGAATGGACTAACTCCCGTTCATCGGAAGGCGACATCAGCACGATGCCCGGCTGACTGCGAAGGAACGCCAGGTCGCAGAAGCCGTGATGCACGGCACCATCGTCCCCGACCAGCCCGGCGCGGTCGCAGCAGAAAATCACCGGCAGATTCTGCAGGCAGACTTCCTGGAAAATATTGTCGAAGGCCCGCTGCAGGAACGTCGCATAAATTGCGACGACCGGCCGCAGCCCCGCCTTGGTCATGCCCGCGGCCATCGTCGCGGCGTGTCCTTCGCAGATGCCGGTATCGAAATAGCGATCCGGGAACATCGGCTTGAGCTTGATCATGCCGGTGCCGTCGGGCATCGCGGCGGTGATGCCCACAACCTTCTCATTTTTCTTCGCCAGGTTCACCATTGCATCGGCAAATGCGGAAGTGAAGGAACGGCCGCTGCCTTTTTCCAGCACCACGCGGCAACCTTCCACGCGGAACGGCTTGGGCGAATGGAACGTCGTTGGATCCTCACAAGCCCATTCGTAACCCTTACCCTTAATGGTCTTGATGTGCAGCACGGCAGGGGCGTCGAGGTCTTTGAGTTCATTGAGTTTTTCAATCAGCGTCGGCAGGTCGTGGCCGTCGACGGGGCCGAAATACTTCAGGCCCAGGTCCTCGAAAATATGGCCGGGAGCGAGCGTGTTCTTGATGCCGGTCTTGACGTGATAGGCGATATCCGAAATCTGCTGGCCGTAGGGAATCTGCTCGAGCAGATGCTGGACTTTCTTTTTGACTTCGCCGTAGGTTTCGGTGGCCCGCAGGTGCTCGAGGTAATTCGCAAATGCCCCTTGCGGTTCGGAGATGCTCATGGAGTTGTCGTTCAGGATGATCAGCATCTGGCGCTTGAGGGTGCCGGCGTTGTTGAGGCCTTCGAATGCCAGTCCGTTGACGATGGACGCATCGCCGACCAGTGCGACAACCTTCGTGTTTCGCTTGAGAAGTTGATCGCCTCGGGCCATGCCCACCGCAGTGGAAATACCGGTGCCGGCGTGGCCAACGGCAAACAGGTCATATTCGGATTCGTTGGGATCAGGGAACCCGCAGACGCCGCCCTTCTTCCGTAGGGAGGAGAAATTCGGGTAGCGGCCGGTGATCAGCTTGTGGGGATAGCACTGGTGGCCGACATCCCAAAGCAGGCGGTCGGTAGGGAAATTGAAGACCGAATGCAGCGCCAGGCAGATTTCGACCGTGCCGAGGTTCGGGGCGAGGTGTCCGCCATTGGTGCCCACCGTCGTCATGATGACTTCGCGGATTTCCTGGGCCAGTTGGGGGAGCTTTTCAATAGGGAGTTTCTTGAGGTCCGCCGGGGAGTGGATGGAATCGAGCAGTTTGGTCATGAATGACTCTCTCAAACAACCGCAGAGGGTAATAGGGAACCATCATAGTGAGATGTACGAGAAAATGTAAGAGGATAGGTTGCCGTTATGCGAGAATGCGAATTAGTTGCATGCGCGCCATCAGAATTATCGGTAGTTCCATCGTTCAGTTGGTGCGATTGGCCAGTTCGTGGGCCAGTTGGCTGAGCATGACGGCTTTCGCACCCAGTTTGGCGCTGACCTCATCGGCAATGCGCACCTGCTCGGCAAGATACTCGCGGGATTTGTCGAGGCCGACCAGCACCGGATACGTCAGCTTGCCCTTATCCGCATCCTTGCCGACTTTCTTGCCCATTTGCTCTTCCGTCGACGTCACATCCAGAATGTCGTCGACGATCTGGAAGGCTAGACCAATCGCTCTGCCGTACGTGTCGGCCAGGGCCAGCGTTGTCTCATTGGCCCCGGCGGCGATGGCTCCCATGCGGCAGGAACAGCGGATCAGGGCACCCGTCTTCATGCGGTGAATCTGCTGCAGCTTCGGTAACAGTGCCGGGCCGAGAGGGAGGGGATTCTTCTTGGCTTCGTCGGGATGGCAGGTATCGAGCACCTGGCCGCCGATCATACCTTCCGGACCGGTGGCGAACGCGAGTTCCATGACCAGTTTCGTGGCCAGGCCCGGATCGGCGATGCGCGACGCGACGATGTGGAATGGGAGCGTATTGAGGGCGTCGCCGGCAAGAATGGCCAGCGCTTCGCCATACACCTTATGATTGGTCGGTCGTCCTCGGCGAAGATCATCGTCGTCCATCGCCGGCAGATCATCATGAATCAGCGAGAAACAGTGGATCATTTCAATCGCTGCGGCCGGAGGCATGGCGCGGGCTTCGACCTGGGCGTCTGATCCGCCTACTGCATGGTAGCTTAGCAGCACGAGCGCCGGGCGAATGCGCTTGCCCGGCCCGAGCAGCGAATACGCCATCGCTTCGGTTAGTTGCTTCGGCGACTCCGGCAGCGCGTGAAGATATTCTTTCAGGTAGGCGTCCGTGCGCGTGGCGGCATCTTTGAGGAAGATTTTGACGTCAGGACTGGCTGCGGGCATGGCGACTCCATTTGCGAAAACTGAGCGCGGCATTATAAACCACGGTAAGGGAATGGGGAATGCGGCATGTATAGTTGTCGGTTTGGGGTGAATCATGCGAATTGCAGTGATCGGCACGAGTGGACAGCTAGGATTTGATCTGGCGCGGGTACTGCCGATGCGCGGGCATGACCTCATCGCCTTTGCCGGCCGGGCCGATCTCGACATTACCGATGCGACTTCCTTCACCCGCATGCTTGCAGACAAAAAACCTGATGCCGTCATCAACACCGCGGCCTATCACAACGTCGATCTCTGTGAAGAAGAGACCGACGCCGCTTATCGCGCCAACGTGATTGCCGTGCGCGAAATCGCCAAAGCCTGCGAAGCCGCGAGCGTAACGCTGATCCAGATCGGCACCGATTATGTGATGGAGGGTTTTCCGGCCTGCAAACCGCTGCCGGAATCCGCCGCGGTCTCCCCCAACTCCATCTACAGTCTGACCCGCTTCGGCGGCGACTGTATGACCCTTACCCATGCGCCGACATGCGGCTACGTCGTCCGCTCCTGCGGCCTCTTCGGCGTCGCCGGATGCAAACTCAAAGGAGGCCTGAATTTCGTCGACCTCATGATCAAAATGGCCAGCGAGGGCAAGAAACTGAAAGTCGTCGACGACCAAACCGTCGCCCCAACCCCCACCGATGATCTGAGCCTGCAACTCGCGACCATCCTGGAGAAACGCCCACCGGCAGGCCTGTATCACGCCGTCAGCCACGGTGAAACGACTTGGTTCAATTTCGCAAAGACCGCCCTCGAACTCGCCGGCATTCCGCACGACATCGAACCCGTCGCCAGTACCGTCTACGCTGCCTCCGCTAAACGCCCCCACTACAGTGTCCTTGATAACGCCAAACTCCGCGCCGCAGGACTGGACGTTATGCACGATTGGCAAGCCGGCCTAGAACGATATATCCGCACCAAGTACTCCCAGAGCAAATGACGCAATGCCCAATGCCCAAGGACGCAAGGTTAATTGTGTCATCGGGCATTGCGGCATTGGTCATTGCCCCGTCATTGGTCATTGCGTCATTGGTCATTTATACTTCCGTCATGGCTACACTCATGTACAGAACTGCTGGCGAATCCCACGGCCCCGCGCTCATCGCGCTCCTCGAAGGCATGCCCCATGGCGTGCCGGTCGATGCCGAACTTATTAACCGCGAACTCCTTCGTCGGCAGGGGGGCTACGGACGCGGTGGGCGGCAGAAGATCGAGACCGACATCGTCCAATTCCTCGCTGGCATACGCATGGGCAAAACCATTGGCTCACCGATCGCCTTGATGGTGCCCAACAAAGACAACCGCCTCGATGACCCCGCCGCCACCCCTCCGCTGCATCGCCCGCGGCCGGGCCATGCCGATCTGGCTGGCGCGGTGAAATGGCTCACCACCGATTGCCGCGAAGTGCTCGAACGCGCCAGCGCCCGCGAGACCACTGTCCGTGTCGCCGCCGGCGCCCTGGCCAAATGCCTGCTCAAACAGTTCGGCATCGAAATCTTCGGCTTCGTTCGTTCGGTAGGGGATGCCACCGGAAAATTTTCCGTGACGCCGGCGAACTGGCGCGAGTTGCTCGTGCTGCGTGACGCCTCGGAAGTCTACTGCCCCGACCCCGCCGCCGACGCCGCCATGAAAGACTTCATCAACGTCCAAAAGCAAAACAAAGACACTGCCGGCGGCATCTGCGAATGCCACATCTTCGGCTGCCCCATTGGCATCGGAAGCTGTCTCACCTGGGACGGCCGCCTCGATTCCCGCATTGCCGCCGCCGTCGTCGGCATTCAGGCGTTCAAGGGCGTTGAGATCGGCATGGGCTTTGACGTCGCGCGCCTGCCCGGCTCGAAAGTGCATGATGAAATCGGATTCGACCCTGCCCAGAAAAACACCCCCTCACTGGGCTTCGTCCGCAAGACCAACAACGCTGGTGGACTCGAAGGCGGTATGACCAACGGCCAACCCATCGTCGTCAAAGGCGCTATGAAACCGATCAGCACCCTCGGCAAACCCCTCGCCTCGGTCGACCTGCGTACGAAGGAAAAGAGCGAAGCCGGCTGGGAACGCAGCGACATTTCCGCCATCAGCGCCGCCAGCGTCGTCATGGAAAACGTCATCGCCTTCGAAGTCGCCCGCGCCCTGGTCGAAAAATTCGCCGGCGATTCGCTGACGGAAATGCGCAGCAACTACGAGCACTATCTGAAAGCGGCGGGAAATCTTGGGGAAAGCTGATGCTATGGAAGCGCAGGTCAGGCACGCCGTTGAACGCGACTTGGAGGACCTGCTTTCCCTGTATAAGCATTTGAATCGCGATGACCCATCGCTTGAGTTGACGCCGCCATTGATCGATCAATGGCGCTCGATACTCGCCAATCCCATGATCCATTATTTTGTAGTAGAAATGGCGGGGCAGCTCGTCTCCAGTTGCACGATTACGATTATTCCGAACCTAACGCGGCAGGCGCGGCCGTACGGTGTTATCGAGAATGTTGTGACTCATCAGGACTATCGCGGGCGCGGGCTCGGCACGCGCGTCCTCGAAGCAGCTCTTCGTTCGGCGTGGCAACAAGGCTGCTATAAGGTGATGCTGATGACGGGATCGAAACGGGAGGAGACGCTTCGTTTCTACGAGCGTGCGGGATTCAAACGCGGGGAGAAAACCGCGTTCCTGGCGAGACCCTCCTGAACTCATACCGCCGCTAGCTGCTTTACGAGTTCCCGCACCGGCGTCTGCACGGCAGTGAAGATCGGCGTATCGCGCTCCGTGTAGCGTGATCCCTCCGATTCTCGCAGTTCCTGCACCAGGTCCAGAAAATCCCCCGGCTCCTCGGTCTCAAATGCCACCACAAATTCCTGATCGTCCAAGCCAAACGAATAGGTCGTATTCAGCCGCACCGACTGATACTTGTTCCCGATTTCGATATGCTCATCCATGATCCCCTGCCGCGCATGTTTGCTCAGCAGATACCATTCCCGTTTCTTCACAAACGGATACACAAACACGTATTTGTGCTTGCCGGGCTTGATCACCGTCCGCGATTCATCGTGCGACGGGTCCAACTTGTCGATGTACGTCGACCGTTTCGTCTGCGCCAGATACGAATAGGGCGTCGTCAGATACCCCGCCAGCGGCAACCGGTTGATCGCCGCCTGAAAATTCTGAATGTCATCGAGATTGAACGCGATGCGCCAGAACAGGAAATCCGTATCCGGCCGGGTCCCCACCGTGGAATAGGTCAGCAGGATCATCTTCTGCCGGTCATTCGCCTCGACCAGAGCGGCAAATTCCTGCAGCATCGCGCTCTGCTGGTCGGCAGGCAGCCGGCGAAATTCCGGCATCAGTTTGTAGAACACAAAAGACACAAATTGCCGGCGAATCGGCGGTGTCGCGGCACGCTGAGGCTGCCCGGCGGTGGCCGGCCGGCCTGTGGCTCCCGCGGCCATCGGCGGTAGGGGGGCTGAAGAGGTCGGCGGGATTTTCGCAGTTTCGGACATAACCATGCTCCACTTTTTCTGTGAATATTGAAAAGATCATTTTCGCAGGCCAAGACGCTAATGTAAAATCCTCCCGCTCGCCTCACAGTTCAGCAATGAAATGAAACCCGTCTTGCCGATAAGAAGAATCTGAACCTTTCCGTTCTAAGGAGCCTGATGATGTGGGATTCCGCAAAGAAATGCGTTTTCGTTCTGGCGTTCTTCGGTCTGGCCTGCCTCACCGGCTGCAACGGCGCCCGTGACACCGCCTTGCGTATGGGTGAAAGCACCAAACACACGGGCTTCCTCCACAAGACCCTCGTCAATGAAGGCCGTTCACGCCAGTATGCCGTCTTCATCCCCCATAACTACTCGCCCGACAAAAAATGGCCCGCAATCGTCTTCCTCCACGGCATTGGGGAAGCCGGCAGCGACGTCTCCGGCCCCCTCCGCGTCGGCCTCGCCCCCTTCGTCGCCGATCGCGCCGACAACTTCCCCTTCATCGTGATCTTCCCCCAGAGCACCGGCGGCTGGGATCCCAACTCCGATGCCGCCCGCGACGCCATCGCCATCATCGAAAAAACCAAGCAGGAATATTCCGTCGATGCCGACCGTATCTCCCTCACCGGCCTGTCTACGGGCGGCTACGGCACCTTCGCCATCGGCGCCAAATACTCTTATGAATTCGCCGCGCTTGCCCCCATGTGCCCTTCCGGTGGTGACACCTCGGACGGCCCCATCCTAGCCAAGATGAACATCTGGGCCTTCGAGAATGCCGTCGATCCGTTCGTCATGCCCGCTTCCATGGCCAGTACGCTTTCTTCCATCCGCAGCGCCGGCGGCAATCCGCAGCACACCGTCTACGGCGCCTTCGGCCACGATTGCTGGGAAACCGCCTACGGCGACGGCGCGATCTTTGAATGGCTCCAACAGCAACGCCGCGGCGGCACCGCCGGCTCTCCGCCTGCTGGCCCATCGAAAACCTCCGCTTCTCCCGCGAATCCCATCACCCCTGCAAAGGCCTCATCGAGCGCTGCTCCCGTTCGACCCTTTCCGGCAGCCAAACCTACCTGGTCCAACGACCAGGCCCTTGTGCCGTCGGTGTATTGAAGAGTGCTGAGTTCCAGCGGGGCTGTCACGCGCCGGCCATGAGCCGGCGTGCTTCGGTCAGCGCCGCTTCACGCGTCAGTAATTGGTTATCAAGCTGCCAGTCGTAGAGCCGCTCCAGCCATGCCTTGAACTGCGGCCCAGGTGACGCCCCCAATTTGATTAAATCATCCCCCGTCACGAACGGTTCCGGCGACACTCCTTCCCCTTGAAGCTGTGCCGTGAAGGCCTCAAATTCTTCATCCACGCCGCGTTTTTCCGCGGCATACAGTGCCTTCAACTGCGGCCAGCGCCCATCCGCCATCAACCGTTTGACGATCGGACGCGTCCACTTGCACCGTTCCAGCAGCACATCGATCTTCTCTGCCAACCACCCGAAATCATCACGCTCCTGATTGCTCATCATGAAATACTGTTGGAATTGTCCGGCCGCCTCGTGCCACTGCCGGGCCGAAACGCTCCGTCCCGTCCAAAGGTCCCGCTGGATCGCCACCAGGACCATGGTCCGCGTCACCGGGCCTTCCAGACTCTGAAACCGCGTCCGCACTGCCGATGGAAGCACCGGGGTCGTCTGGTTCCAAAGCTCGGGCGGCCAGATCCAGCCGACCAGGTCCGCCAGCGCCAACAAGCGCATCCCTTTCACGCGCGACGGATGTTCCAGGATCATCCGTACCTCTTCGCCGATGCGTTCCCGTGAAATCGTCCGAATGCGTTCCGCCAGCGACCGCATGGATTGCCAGGTCTCTGGTTCGATGTCGAATTCCAGTTTTGCCGCAAAGCGCACCGCGCGCAGCAAACGAAGATGATCTTCCATGAACCGTTGCCGTGGGTCGCCGATCGCCCGCAGCAATTTCTTCTTGATGTCATTCCGTCCGTCGACAAAATCATGCAGTTCTTCCGCCACCGGGTCGAAGAACAGCCCGTTGCACGTGAAGTCACGCCGCTTTGCGTCCTCCTCAGCATTGGTGAAACGCACCGTGTCCGGTCGCCGCCCGTCGGAATATTCTCCCTCCGCACGGAACGTCGCGACTTCCACCTGTTGCCTGCGCTCCCGCACGATCACCACGCCGAACGCCACCCCCACCTTTTGCGACCGTGGAAAAAGTTTCAGGACCTCTTCCGGCACTGCGGAAGTGGCCACATCAAAATCCGCCGGTTCGCGCCCCATCAGTCGATCGCGCACGCAGCCGCCTGCGTAATACGCGACGTGCCCCGCCTGCTGGAGCTTGCGCACAATATCGAGTGCAAGTTGTTCGGATGAATGCGGCTTGGTCATGAACGGAATTGTAATCCGGATGCCTCGGAAGGCGAACTCATGAATTGGCGAACCATTGTCTTATTGCTTCACGATGATCACGCCGCGCTGCTTCTGCACGATGGGCACCTGGTCCTGCAGATATTTGTAGACCTTGCGCGCCTGCGGAATCTGGTAGAGCAGCAACTGCGGCGTCGTAGCATCCGTCGTCTTGATCACCACCGTGCCGATGCCCAGCATTCGCTGAACGAGCCCCTGGTGAAGATCGAGATCCACAATGTGGATCAAATCGCATGTGTCGTTTTCCTTGGCGAAGATGCCCGTCTCCGTTTCAATCCGGTTGGGGCGGATGATGCAGCGTGAATTTTTCGCCGCGATGTAGAAAAACCATGCGATGAATGCCATGATCACAACTGTTCCGGTAATGCCCAGCGGGGCATACTGCCGCAGTTCGCGAATCATCAATAACGTTGCGGAAACTAGGATCACCACCGTGCCGCAGATGATGAATTTCCAGAAGTTCTCCCACTGCGAAACCGCCAGATCGAATACCGGTGGTGTGTCATTGGGAATTTCCCCGGCATCTGCCGGCGTTCCGGCCCCTGCTGTACCACTTGTTGGAACCATCGACCGGTCCAGATACTCCCCGCAATGCTTGCACTTCTTGGCGATCTCCAAAATCATCTCGCCGCAGAACGGGCAGCGCTTGGTAGGCTCTGCATTGGATACGGCTGTGACTGTGGCAGGGGGGGTGGCTGGGCTCGAAGGCGCAACCGCTGTGGCAGCATCCGCCGCCACTGCCGGATCCGCCTGTGCGGTCAGCGGTATCAGCGCCCGATTGCACGACGGACACGTGACATGATGCCCGAGCTGCTGATCGGTAATGAAAAAACGGTTGCCGCAAACACAGGTGATTTGGTAGCTCATGTCTCTATTGTCGCAAATCTGCGCCACTTGGGAAGTGGCCAGCAAAAAATCGGATTCTCTCAGGGCCGTATCAACGCGGCATTCACCCAATCCACACGCCCCAGCACGTCCAGCTTTCCCGCCGGCTCGGCGTGTAATTCCAGCATCTTCCCTTCCTTCAGCGGCAGGTTCAATTCCTCCGAAATCTGCCCTGCCTTCATCCCCTTGGCTTCCCATAGCACCTTGCCATCCAGCACGATCGACAGGTTCGCTTCGCCGTACGGTGCTGATGAATCATCCAGCCCCGCCCGCAGCGTCAATGCATCAAATTTTCCTCCGGCCGCTTGAAGGTCGTACGTCAAGATCGACCGCGTATGCACGCCCAACCCGCGCCCGAAAATGTTCTTGCCGACTTTCAGAGTACCTCCCAGTACATTTTTGTTCACTTGCGTCGGCCACACGGTACCGAGGTACGAGGTCTGCTGATCGCTTGCCGGATCGATCTCTGTGAGAAACACCACGCGTCCTCCCAGAACCTCCACAGCACTGACTTGGTCGGGCGTGGTCTTGCGCTCCTGCCCTGCCGGGTCTTTCAACGTGATATCCCCTACGGACCACGAGAACGTCTTGTTCTTGTCGGTCAGCGGCACGGTCAGTGTCGAGCCGGAAAGAAATGTGAGGCGCGCCGAAAGCGGCGGCACTGCACGCGCCGGCGACACGCCGCCAAAGGCAATACGGTCCACTTTGCTCAACTCAATGTCCGTCGTGGCCGAATCGTTGGCATTCGTCGTAATCTGCAATTTGTCCGTATTGACGTTGATGAAGAACCCCTCCACCTGGTCGCCGTTCTTCAGGCGAACGAGGTCTTTGTCCGTTGCCGTCGATGAAAGCGGATTCTTGTTGTCCTTGGATTGCATCGTCGCCAAGTTCTTGAGTGGAATATCGATAGGCCCCAGTTCCGTGATCTTGAATTGGAGTGACTGCCCGCTGACCCCCACCGGTTCGCCGTCCAGCACGTCGCCGTTGCGTAATACCAGCGTCCAGTTGCCGTTGGCCGGCGCCTTCGGCCGATCGGAGACCAGCGAAACGATTCGCCGGCTGTCCGTCTTGATCAGTCCGCCATCTTCTGCGGATACCGAGAGACCTTCGCCGGGCGTCCACGTATTGACGGTCAATTTCGCCTGTGTTTTGAAATCGGAAGTCGTCAACGTCCAGTCTGCCCGAACAATCGAAGTGAAGCTGCAGATCAGCAACGATATGCACAGATAGAACGAACGCCGTGAAAACAGTCCTGTTTTACGTCCCAATCTGCGTGCATCTGCGTCCATCTGCGGCTCCAACTTTACGTCGTTCATCGTGCATCCAATCATTTCTGCAAGATCGGCAAAAGTCTGTTCGGCACCTGCAGAATAATCAGTGCCATCGCCGTGGCATACTGGTCCGACGCCTCGCCTGACCAGTTCCCTTCGGATTGCTGGAGGCCGATGATCTGCTTGCGTACCGCGGGCCACCATTTTCCCCAAGCGTCTCCACCGGCCATGAACATTGCCTGCGTACCGTAATAGTTGCCGTAAAAACTGTGGCCCGATGAAACATTTTCGCTCTGGCCGGGGAGCTGTTTACTCAGGTACTTGATGCCGTTGTTCACTTCCTGGCCATTGTATACCCCGGCGTAATAGAGAATGGCGCAGCCCGCCGCGGAACGCGGAAACGCCGACCCACCGCCCCCCAGCGTGTACATGAATCCGCCGTCGGGGCATTGCGACTTCTTCACATAATCCAGCGCCATGTCGATCGTCTTTTTGGGCACCTTGATGCCGGCGTTACGTGCCGCACGCAAGGCCATCACTTCGCAGATCGTCACCGAGATGTCCGCATCATTCGGCACCGGCTGATAGCGCCATCCGCCTTGCTTGTTCTGCGTCTGCACGATCAACCTCACGGCCAGTTGCAGCTTTTCCTTCACATCCGCACGCTGCGTCGTGCCATAAGCCTCGGCCAGAAAGAGCGTCGCAAAGCCGTGCCCATACATCTCGCCGGAAGCCATCCCGGATTCCTGCACGCTCTTGACCACAAAATCCAGCGCCCGTTCCAGGTTACGTCCGTAGCGGCCTTCCCCTGGCATGTTGCCATCGGCCATCAAGGCCAGTCCCGCCAGCCCCGTGATTCCCGCATCTCCGTAATTGCCGTCCTCCCCCTGATTCTTGGCCAGCCACGCCAACCCGCGTTGTACGCTCTTCTTCACTTCCGGCGTGATCTCATCCTTCAGCGGAAGCGCACCGCCTGTTGTCTCAGTAGTATCCTTCTCCGCCGCGCGCAACGACACCGCCCCCGCCAGCAGCAGAACCGGAATAAGCAAATAACGCAGCCGAATCATTCGTGGTCCTTCGTGCGCTTCGGGTCTTCGTGGTAACGTTGTCTCACTTCTGCAAAATCGGCAACAGCCGATTCGGTACCTGCAATATAATCAGTGACATGCTCGTCGCATAGACCGGTCCGGCTTCGCCCGTCCAGCTCCCATCTGACTGCTGGCGCTTCGCCAGTTCCGCACGTATCGCCGGCCAGTAGGCTTGCCACGCCTTTCCCCCCGCCATGAACATCGCCTGCGTGGCGTAATAATTTCCATAGAAATAATGGTACTCGCCGCTGTTTTCGCCATTTCCCGGCAGCCGCTTCATCAGGTATTTCACACCGTTATCGATTTCTTTCCCCTCGTAGATCCCCGCGTAGAACAGGCACGCCACGCCCGCCGCCGAACGCGGAAACATCGATCCCCGCGAATTCAGCATGTACGCAAATCCCCCGTCCGGCTCCTGCGATTTCTTCACATAATCGATCGCCAGGTCAATCGTCTTCTTCGGCACCTTGATCCCCGCATTGCGTGCTGCCCGCAAGGCCATGATTTCGCAGATCGTCACCGAAATATCCGCATCGTTTGGCTCCGGCCGATAGCGCCATCCGCCTTCCTTGTTCTGCGTCTGCACGATCAAGCGCACGGCCAGCTGCAGCTTTTCCTTTACGTCGGCCCGTTGCGTCTGGCCATAGCACTCGGCCAGAAACAGGGTCGCAAATCCGTGCCCGTACATCGGCGAACCGTACGCCTGCGACGTGATCAGCCCCGTCTCCTGCGAATTTTTCAGCACGTAATCCAGAATGCGATCCACTTCACGCCCGTATTGCCCCTGCCCCGGCATGTTACCGTCCGCCAGAAACGCCAGCCCCGCCAGCGCCGTGATTCCCGTATTGTCGCCGCCGTAAGCATTGATGTTCCCCTCTTCCCCCGCATTCTTCGCCAGCCAGGCCAGCCCTTTCTTCACGCGTGCCCGAACATCGCTGTCCAACTCGTCCTTCATCGGCCCCGTTCCCCCGATCGTCGAGTTCTCCCCGCCTGTGACCGGATCACCCCGCACCGCGGAACCCACCAGCGCTCCGGCGATCACCGCCGCTGTCACCAGATGCAACAACCAGTTCCGCATTCAATCATCCAAATTCTAACTACCAACTTCCAGCCTCGAACTTCCGGGTCACTTTTCCCGGTTCGCCTTGCTCAACTCCGCGAGCGCCTGGTAATACCGATCGATATAGTCCCGGTACGCCGGCAGATACTGTTCGTTCGCGCCCTTCGTGATCGCATCGCGGTCGATCGGCGGCAGATTGCCCCACTCGCGTGACTTTTCGTGAATATCCGCTCCATTCGATGATGCCGTCGTGTCGCCGGCCCCCGGAAGCTCCGATCGTTCCGCGGCCGTCGTTCCACCTTGCCCCTGCCCCTTCGATTGCCCTTGCGACAGCTGCTTTTTTTGTCCCGGTTTAGACCCCTGGCTTGAACTGCTGCTCTGTTGCTGCTGCTTCTTTGCGATCTCGATCAGTACATCCAGATCCATCACGAT
>Ga0114951_10000952_pt1 | contig 38182 bp, 31 predicted proteins | sample AM7aDNAmetaG_FD_88677 | JGI IMG/M metagenome (GOLD analysis project Ga0114951, IMG submission 88677) | Freshwater microbial communities from Finland to study Microbial Dark Matter (Phase II) - AM7a DNA metaG | ecosystem: Environmental > Aquatic > Freshwater > Lake | place: Finland: Lake Alinen... | reverse complement strand
TTATTTTTACCCGGAATTTGAATTAGAAAAATAACGATATATGAAAAAAGTACTGTTGATTTTTGCCATCGCCCTGTTCGCTGCCGATATGTCTTACGGGCAATTTGCCCTTGGTCTTAAGGTGGGTTATAATGCGAACAAACTTTCAACTAATCTCGACACCGTTAAATCTCAGTTCAACAGCGGATTTCATGTCGGTATATGGACCCGGATCGGGAAACGTTTTTATGTCGCGCCGGAGGTGCAATATACGATGAGCGGCGCAGTTTTTACAGGCTCGGGAAACCTCTCAACCAGTAATTGGAAACAAAAGATCACTATAGGGAGTGTCGATGTTCCGTTGTTGCTGGGTTTCAAGATCATCCATTCTGACGTTATCAGCTGGAGAATAGAGCTCGGGCCGGAAGCTTCATTTATAACAAACAAAAAGATTGAAGATGAGAATTCCGTTACCGGCCCGATAACTGAAGCCAGCCTGAGTTCAGTGAACTGGTATATCATGGGGGGCACCGGGATCGATATTTTATTCCTGAAGTTCGACGTCAGGTACACCTATGGTCTGAACCAGATGATAAAAGATGCAGGCTCCTGGCACTTCGATACCAAAAACGGCATGTGGGTCGTGTCGCTTGGGTTTAAGATCTTTGGAAAAAAATAATTTCTCAAAGTTGCGTTCTGAACCTGTAAGGTAAGTCTGCGTCTTTCCCTGCATATTCAACTCCAATGCGGGCGAACGCACCGATGGCAGATGGATCAATCATAATCCCGCGGTCTTCAATCCATATCCCGTCATCCGTGATGTTTGCTGATTTCCGGAGGAGGCTGCTGCCGGTATCAGAAAAATGAATCCCGAGCAGTTTAGCAACTTTCCCGGGTCCGTCCCCAATGTTTTTTGTAAGTTTTGGCTTCCCTGCCCGCTTCAGCATGATATCAGCATTATCAAGAGGGTTGATGGCCCTGATAAGCACTGCATGAGGAATGTCTTTCCTGTTCGTCACCACGTTAAACAGGGAATGAACCCCGTAACAGAGGTAAACGTAGGCGGTTCCGCCATCATGGTACATGATCTCCGTCCTGGCAGTCCGCCTTCCGCCGAAGGCATGTGAAGCAGAATCAATAATGCCGTTGTAGGCTTCGGTTTCATAAATGATTCCGGATGTGGTTATTCCGTTAATCCGGCTTACAAGCACTTTGCCAATAAGCTCACGGGCTATATGAACAACGTCTTCTCTCGAATAAAAGAAATAGGGGAGGATCATGGGGCAAAAGTCGGAAAAATGTACAAATGACCATGTACAAATTACAAATATCAATGGATTGGAGCAGATCTATTATTTGTACATTGTACATTGTACATTCAACATTCTTAATTTTGTTTCCGAATGTTAACATCCTTATCTTATGTCTGCTTCCGAAAAAACACTATTGTACGACGAACTCCCATTCTGGTCGGCTCCCTTCGGGATACTGTTGCTCGATACGCTGATATACAAAAAGAATATCAGGGTGCTTGATATTGGTTGCGGATACGGTTTTCCTATGTTCGAGCTGGCCGACAGGCTGGGGGAGGGAAGCGAGGTTCACGGGCTGGACCCATCGGATGATGCGATGGAAGTCCTGAAGGATAAGATCCGGCTCAGGGATGTGACCAATGCATTTGCTGTACAGGGGAGGGGTGAGGACATGCCCTTTGGCAATGGTGTTTTTGATCTGATTATTTCAAACAACGGGTTTAATAATGTTAACGACCAGAGCAAGGTGCTTCGTGAATGTTTCAGGGTTTGTAAACCCGGCGCCCAGATGGTGCTTACGATGAACCTTCCCCATACCATGACCGAATTTTATGATGCCCTCAGGTCGGTGCTCGAGAACCTGAATTTGCAGGATTGTATTGCCGCCATGGATGAACATATTTACGACAAACGCAAACCTGTTGAATATCTTCAGGCCCTGATAACGGATCACGGGTTCCGGATCTCGTCGGTTCAGCCCGACGGCTTCAAATATCGTTTTACATCGGCCAGGGCTTTTTACAGGCATTACCTGATAAGGAACTTCTTTCTGCCGCACTGGAAAGAATTTTTACCTGATGGAAGGCAGGAGGATATATTATCGGAAGCTGCCAAATTGATGGATGAAAAAGCTGAGGCTGCCAGGCATCTCGAGATTTCGGTACCGTTTGTATGTTTCGACTGCAGGAAAGCAGAATGATTTACGATTTACGAATATTTTACCTTCAATTGCAATGGTAATCCGTAAATACAAAATCACATGCTCCAACTGTATTTCCCATCGCCGTCTTTCTCCAGCTTCCCGTTATCCATCAGCCATCTGACCACGAGGACCACTTTATCCTCATGAAAGCCTGATGCTGCTGCCACAAGGCTCCCTATATCCGCACCACCGCTTTTCAGGACCGGCTTGATCAGTTTCAACACCCCGTCGAATTCCATTTCATTGAGCCCGAGCTTGTTCCTTTCGACGCAAACATCGCATCGGCCGCATCGTTTCGAAGTCTTTTCACCGAAATACCCAAGCAGTTGCTGGCTCCGGCATTTGTTTGACAATCCGGCATAATGGATCATCGCTTCCAGCCTTTGTCCGGCTTCTTTGAGACGATCCTGGTAATACACCGGGGAGATGCGGATATCCTTCCCGTCGAGGCGGTCGTCGAGGTAAACCAGCTGCGGTTTATCTGATGCCGGGGTATAATCAATGAGCTTCAGCTTTTCCAGCCTTTTCAGGTGTTTCACGAGGTCTTCTGTACTAATGCCTGCCCTTCGTGCCAGTTCGGCCTCACTGAAGCCCACGAACTCGGTGAGCACACCTGTATATGAACGGAGAATTGTCTTCAGCAAGAGGTCGTAAAATTCATTTTCAACCTGGAAGCGGTACAATGTTTCCTTATCGGCCTTCACAAAGATCCTTGAAGGACGGTGAACTGCATCCGAAAGCATGATATAGCCTTCTTTTTCGAGAAATTTCAGGGAGTTGTACGCAATGACAGTCTGGAATTTATATTCGGATGCAAAGGCGGCCAGGTCCATATCAAACCGGGAATCCTTTCCGCTGCCGACCGGTATCTGGAAATAATTCCCCAGTGCCTGGTATACCGACCTGATCATACCGAGTTCCGGAAAAGTCTGTTCAAGATTTTTCTTTGCTTCAAGCAGGTCGGCATTTTCATAAAGCAGGACGGCATAGGCCTGTTTTTCATCCCTTCCTGCACGCCCGGCCTCCTGGAAATAGGATTCGACGCATTCAGGCAGGTCCATATGCACCACGACCCTCACATTAGCTTTGTCGATGCCCATCCCAAAAGCATTGGTGGCAACCATGATACGGACCTTTTCACCGATCCATGAATTCTGCTTCTGGTCACGCACTTTCTGGATGAGCCCAGCATGATAATAATCGGCGCTGATCCCGTTCTTTTTCAAAAATTCAGCAATCAGCTTTGTTTCCCTGCGGTTCCTTACGTAAATGATACCGCTTCCCCTGACATTGTTCAGGATCTTAAGCAGTCGCCCGGGTTTATCTTCTTCTTTAAAGACCACATAGGTAAGGTTCTTTCGCTCAAAGCTTTTGCGCAGAAGGTGTTCACGACGGAACTGCAGTTTTTCCTGTATGTCCTTCACAACTTTGGGAGTTGCCGTCGCGGTAAGGGCGAGCAATGGGGTTCCCGGTATGAACGGCCTGATCTCTGCTATTTTTAAATAAGGAGGGCGGAAGTCATAGCCCCATTGTGAAACACAATGTGCTTCGTCAACAGCCAGCAGGTTAATTTTGGTTTTTCGCAGCAGTTCCCTGATCCGTTCAGTGGCAAGACGCTCAGGGGAAATGTACAAAAGTTTGATCGCTCCGAAACGGGCATTGCTGAGCACCCTTTCCTGTTCATCGGGATGCATGCCCGAATGCACGGCTGCAGCTGCTATCCCCTTGTTTTTTAGGCTGTCGACCTGGTCTTTCATCAGGGAAATAAGGGGGGAAATGACCAGGCACATTCCGTCCATTGCAAGAGCCGGTACCTGGTAGCAAAGCGATTTGCCTCCTCCGGTAGGCAGAAGAGCCAGGGTATCTTCCCCCTTTAGTACCGATTGGATGATCTCTTCCTGTAAAGGGCGGAAGGATGTGTAACCCCAGTATTTGGTTAATATTTGGTGGATGCTGGGTGACAAGATTTACGATTTAGGAAAAACAAAGTTATTAAAGCAAACATATCACTTTTTGATAATACGAGGATAAAGAGCAATAAGATAAATCGTTTTTATGAGCACTTTATCTTCAAAATATGGACGAAAACAATAAACAATTGAACATCCCCGATGAGCTGATCATGAATAAAATCATGATTGTGAGAGGAGTAAAAGTAATGATTGGCAGTGACCTTGCAGAGCTTTACGGTGTTTCTAACAAAAGGCTCAATGAGCAGGTAAAACGCAATGCCAAACGCTTTCCGGCAGATTTTATGTTCCAGTTGACAGAACAGGAGAAAGAGGAGGTGGTCGCAATTTGCGACCACCTCAAACGACTCAAGTTCTCACCTAACCTTCCTTATGTGTTTACTGAGCATGGGGCAGTAATGCTTGCCAGCGTATTGAATAGTGACAGAGCCATTAAAGTCAACATCCAGATCGTGAGGGTATTTACAAGAATGCGTCAGTTGCTGGAAACCCATGCAGAGATATTACGAAAGTTAGAGCAGTTACAGAAAAAAGATGTTGAGCAGGATAAGCAGATCCTGCTGATCTTCGAATATCTAAAGCAGCTTGAGCAGACAAAACAGCAACAGCTTGAAATTACCGAACGCAATCGTATTGGCTTCAAACGTGGTGATGAATCGTAAATCGTAATTTACCTGGCTATCTTATAAACTGAGTCAATGACTGTCCCATCCACCCATTTCACCACCGCTACGATCTCGTCTGTAAATTTTGGTTTTTCGGGTTTTCCGCAGATCTTTTCGGCTTCTTCCTTGAGTTCCTGTATGGTTTTAATTGGCAAACTGGTATTCTTCATCTTCTCAATGAGGTCAGTGCGAAGCGGGTTAATCGCGATACCGCGTTCGGTTACGATCACATCGATGAGTTCACCGGGGCCGCAAAGAGTTGTAACTTCATCACGGATCACGGGAATGCGGTCGCGGAACAAAGGTACCGGCAGGATCACGGTCTTCCCGAACAGGGTGTTCATCCAGCCCCCGATCCCATGCAGCAAATAGCCATCGGAATGTGTAACCACATTTGCATTGAAGTTCACATCAACCTCGGTGGCTCCGAGGATCACAATGTCGACAAGTGAAGAGAAGTTTCCTTTACCATGATAGTTATAGCTTGTAAACGGGCTGGTCCAGGTATGGTGGGGATTTTCACGCATCGACCTTACCCCTTCAAGGTCGAAGGTCTGCCCGTCAAGGATATACTCAACCAGCCCTTCTTCGAGCATCTTCACGAGGTATTTGTTTGATCCGCCCCTTGCAAAACGGGCCTTCCAGCCGCGTTCACGCAGGATATCGGAGAAATATATCCCTATCGATAAAGCTGTCCCGCCGGCCCCGGCCTGGAAAGAGAAACCATCGTAAATCAGACCGGCCTCATCACAGAACTGGGCGCTCCATTCGGCCAGCAGCAAACGGTCGGGGCTCTTCGTGATCTCTGTTGTGCCGCTTACGATCTTTTCGGCTATCCCTATCTTGTCCATCACCACTACGTAATCCACATAATTCCCGTTGATCTGCCATGGAATGCATGGGAACTTCACGAGGTTATCGGTAACCACGATCACATGATCGGCAAACTGGGCATCGGCGAGAGCGAAGCCAAGGGGACCGCAGGCGGTCGGGCCGTCAACTCCGTTACAGTTTCCGAACTCGTCGGATGTCGGCGCAGCGATCACGGCAATGTCGATATGCACTTCACCATCCTGCACGCTCTGGTAGCGCCCTCCGTGAGAACGGAGAATGCCGAGTCCCTTCATTTTGCCATCCGAGGTAAACCGGCCAAGGGCTCCGTTCATACTGCCTTCAATATGGTCTATCGTGCCGTCTTCAAGATATTTTGTAAGGGGCTCGTGGCATGGAAATGAAGCTGAAGGAAGCCACATCAGGCCTTTGATGCCCATCTCATGGGCAATGTCGAAAATGGGATTGGCAACCAGGTCGCCGTTCCTGAAATGATGATGGGTTGAAATGCACATCCCGTCCTTCAGCCCGCATTTGATCAGGGCATCCCTGAGTGAACTTACCACCTTGTTCCCGTCTTCGGGATAATCGGCACAACTGGCTATCCGCGTGCTGGCTTTAAATCCTTCGGGCCTGTATTTGCCCACTCCCATGTACGGAACGGCAGGTTTCCCGTTAATGATTGTCGGCACCACCCGGCCTGCCGCATTGGTTACAAGTTTGTCATATTTCCTCATAGCTTTCCCTCCAGTTTTCGGCAAGTTTGTTCATTTTGACAGCAAGGTTTATAGTATTCAGGGCCCGTTTGACCACGGGGGGATCTATCATCTTGTTTCCAAGTGCGACAACACCCAGTCCTTTCTTTTCAGCTTCATGAAAAGCGAAAACGATCTTTTTGGCTTTTTCGACTTCGTCGGATGTGGGGGCGAAAGCCTCATGAATGACCTTTATTTGCCTGGGGTGGATGCAACCCATGCCGTCGAAACCAAGGGCTTTCGAATTTAAAACGTTTTGCTTCAGGGCTTCCATATCGCCTATGTCTGAAAATACCGAGTCTATAGGCTGTATGCCGGCGGCCCTGGCTGCATTCACTACCATACTGCGGGCAAAAAACGATTCTTTTCCTTCCAGTGTGCGCCTCGTGCCGAGATCGGCGGTATAATCCTCCAGGCCAATAGCCAAAGCCACCACGTTATCCGCAGAGGAAGCAATAGAAAATGCGTTGATGACACCCAGGGCGCTCTCGATAATGGGCATAAGCCATATCGGATTTTCGAGGGACGATTTACGATTTACGATTTCCTGGATCTTTTTATTAACCGCTTGCACCTGTTCGGGGTGTTCGCATTTGGGCAGTAAGATCAGGTTCACATTATAAGAGATGACATACTCCAGGTCTTCCAGCCCGCGTTCACCCTGGTTTATGCGGACCATGCGTTCGGCACCATAGAAATCAATGTTGCGGAGGGCATTACGGACAAGAAAGCGGGCCTCGAACTTTTTATCAGGTGCGACTGCATCTTCAAGGTCGAGGATGATCCCATCGGGATGATGTATCCCTGCATTGATCATAAGTGCAGGGCTGTTGCCCGGAAGATACAACCTGGAAAAACGGTTTCTGTCTCTTGCAGTGGTATATTTATTTTCTTCAACAAAAGGCAAAAGGTAATCTTTTTTGGTTTTAACCAGTTTTTTCACAGCTGCCTCGATCCGGGCTGCAAGCACAAGAGGAAGAGCGCCAAGGTCTTCGATCTTCAGGTTGGCATGTTCAATTTGAAAGAAGGCCATCATCTCAAGGGCCAGTTTTCGTATCGATTCTTGAAACATTACCCCGACCTTCGATTCAATCAGGAGGTTGATCCCTCCACCTGTCGTAAGTTCAAGTGTAACAAAGCAATCCGACCGGATCCCCTTGCCTTTGTTACCTGAAGTTGAAATTTCCGCCATAGCATTTGAAATGTTATCAGATTCACAGCAAAAATAGGAACTAATTACGAATTACGTTCAGTAAAGCTGAAATGAGCAAGCAATAAAAAATAAAAATTTGTGCGTATTTTACGGGTCATGGACCAGGGATCATGGTTCCATTGTGCACCAATTTTGTGTTGCTTCAATTTTGTTTCTTTTGTACATTTACGGGAGAATTTGCATTATATGAAAACATTGAATGCTTTTCTGATCATGAATGCCATTCTTTTAATATGTCATACGGCAGAGGCACAGACCGAATGGCAAAAACTCACTACCGGATCACAAATGTCTGTCCGGAATATCAATTTCGCCGGACCTTTGACCGGTTTTGCCGTTGGTGGCGGGATATTACGTACAAACGATGCCGGCCGTACCTGGAATTCCCTTTATAGCACGGGTCCTTTTTATGCTGCATACTTCCTGGCCCCCGATACCGGGTTCGTATGCGTACCCGGAGGGTATGCCGAAAGAACCACCGATGGTTGCAGTAGCTGGAATAACGGCACTTCGATGGGCACTTTCGAGGCGCTGTTCTTCAGCAGCAGAGATACAGGCTTTGCTGCAGGCGGGATGGGTACATCGCCAGGGATTATTGCAAAGACAACCGATCAGGGTGCTTCCTGGAGCTACCGGAACCTGGGCGATTACGGAGAGTTCCACTCAGTTTTTTTCTGTAATCCCCAACTGGGATTTGCAGCGGGAGGATATCATTTTACCACTCAGCAGCAAGTTCTTTATTATTCCGGTCTTATTTACCGTACCGGCGACGGAGGTAATAGCTGGCAGAATGTGTTTTCCGCACCGGACTTTTTGTATTCGGTATACTTTCCTTCCATCAGCGTCGGTTACGCAACCGGTGATTCAGGTAAGGTATGGAAGTCGGTCGATGCCGGGTTCAGCTGGAACCTCTGCGCAGCAACCGGGCATACCAATAAATTATATTCAGTTTCATTTGTTACAGTTGATACAGGATATGTTGCAGGCGCAGGCGGGCTTCTGCTGAAAACAACCGACGGAGGGAACAACTGGACCACCGAGGACCTTTCAGTCACCTCAGACTTTTACAGCCTGTACCTGAATCCTTCAGGAGGGGCGCTTTACCTTTCGGGATATAACGGCAACATTTTTGTAAGAGGAACCCTCCCTTACAGCATTCTGGACTTAAGAACGATTCAGGCAGCAGAAGTAACGGCAATGCCCAACCCTTTCACCGAATCCACGACCCTGGTATTGAGGGCCGGCCCCGGTCTTGACTGCACCATTGAACTCTGCAGTCCCGAAGGACGTACTTTGCTTCAAAAGACTTTTAAAACAGACAATTCAGGAACAAGCCTGCTGAAGATTTCCGGTGCTTCGTTGCCCCCGGGTGTCAGCTTTTACCGTATCATTGTAAACGGCAAGGTATACACCGGAAAGCTCATACGCCTCTGATCCCCTTACCCGGTATTATTAATTATACTTCCTGGCCAAATAAATAGTACATCTTACATCGTTTGCTAACTTTGCAGCGCATTTTTGAACCAGCATGACCCGCAGAAAGACATCAGGAAGTCAGAAGAAAGGAAAGAAGAAAAGCTTTAAATGGCCCGGAGTTTACGGGGGGAACATCCATCTTGTTTTATTCCTCCGCTTGCTTACGGTGACCATATTCCTGTTCCTCTCAAGGGCTGTATTTTATGTGTTTAACATAAAATATTTCGCGAATGTGCCATCGATGGAAGAACTGATGATCTTTTACCATGGCCTGCGCTTCGATATATCGGCCATCCTGATGGTTAACCTTCCTTTCATTGCAATGTACCTTCTTCCTTTTAAGTTCAGGGAGAAGAAGGGGTATCTCCTTACTGCCGACATTTACTTTTACATCGTCAATCTTACGGCCCTGATGGCCAACTTTATCGACATCATATACTTCCGTTTCACGTTAAAAAGGATGACTGCGGATATCTTTACGTATTTGCAGGTAGGAGGTGACTTCAACAAGCTGCTTCCACAGTTCCTGAAAGATTTCTGGTATATCCTGATCGTATTTACAGCATATATACTGCTGATGGTTATAATTGTTTCCAGGTTCAGGGTGGGCAGCACCGGACAGAAACTGAAGGGTGGAAATTTCAGTTATTACCTTGTCAATGTTTTTATGGCGCTTGTGTTTGCCGGCCTTTCCGTGATCGGCATCCGTGGGGGGATGCAGCTCAGGCCTGTCAATGTTGTGACGGCTGCCATGTATACCACGGCAAGGAATGTGCCCCTGGTGCTGAACACCCCGTTCTCGATCCTCCGTACCTGGAACAATGAAAAACTTAGTACAGTACGCTGGTATAAAACCGAAGCTGATCTTGAAAAAGTTTATACTCCTGTGCACCAGGGCAAACAGGGGAATTTCAACAAGATGAACGTGATGATCATTATCATGGAAAGCTTTTCGAGGGAACATATCGGCTTGCTGAACCATGAACTGGAAAACGGGCGTTACCAGGGTTTTACTCCTTTTATTGATTCACTGATCCGGCACAGCCTGTATTTCGATGCATATGCCAACGGAAAGACGTCCATTCAGGGAATTCCTGCAGTGCTTTCCTCTATCCCTTCGCTGATGTATGAGTCCTTTATCCAGACCTCTTATGCATCGGGCAAATATACCAGCATTGGCGGGCTGCTGAAAGCCAAGGGGTATTCAACAGCCTTTTTCCACGGGGGATCCAATGGTACGATGGGGTTTGACTCCTATACCCACTATGTGGGATTTGATAAGTATTTCGGCCGAAACGAGTATCATAATGAGGCTGACTATGATGGCAAATGGGGAATAAGGGATGAGCAGTTCTTCCAGTATGCAGCCCGTGAAATAAATGCCATGGGGCAGCCATTCTGCGCAGCTTTCTTTTCCTTGTCTTCCCACCATCCGTATTATGTGCCTCCAAAATATACCAACATCCTGAGGACCGGCAACCTCCCGATTCAGCAGAGTATAATGTATGCCGACCTCAGTCTTTCAGAGTTTTTCCATACCATTCAGCATATGTCCTGGTATAAAAACACCCTCTTCGTGATAACCGCCGATCATACATCTGAAGCATATTATCCTTACTACGAAACCAACGCCGGGCAATATGCCATTCCATTGCTATTCTACAGACCGGGTGATGAGCTTAAGGGCATGTCGAAAATTACAGCCCAGCAAACCGATGTGATGCCAACCGTTCTGAGCTACCTGGGGTATGAAGGAAAATACATTGCTTATGGGAACAACCTCCTTGATAGTTTAGGCCCGCATTATTCCATTCATTACAGCAGCAGTGTTTATGGGATGATAAAGGATAATTACCTGATTGAATTTGACGGCTTGAAGAGTACCCATCTGTTCAATCTCATCAGGGACCCTATGCAGAAAACCAACCTTCTGAATTCCGAAAAAAACGAAAAAGACAGGCTTGAATGGTTCATGAAAGCCTTTCTCCAGCAATATAACAACCGTCTGATCGAAAACAGGCTGATCGCTGAATGAAAAAAATCATCTTTATTGTCAACCCAATTTCCGGGGTCGGGAAACAAAAGGGGATAGAGAAGCTGATCAACAAATATCTTGATGCTTCAGCTTTCGAATATTCCGTTGTGTATACCACTCAGGCAGGGCATGCCACGGAGATCAGCAGGGAGGCGGTAAGCCTGGGTACAGACGCTGTGATTGCAGTGGGTGGTGACGGAACAGTGAATGAAACGGCCCAGGGGCTGATAGGCAGCGAAACAGCCCTGGGGATCATCCCGACAGGATCAGGCAACGGCCTGTCGAGGCACCTCGGGATCCCAATGAACCCTGCAAAAGCCATCCGCATACTAAACAATTTTAAAACCGCCAGGATTGATACCGCCACTCTGAACGACAACCTGTTTGTAAACGTGGCAGGAGTGGGCTTTGATGCAAAGGTGGCCAAGGAGTTTGCAAAGTCGGGGAAACGTGGTTTTGCCACATATTTCAATGTTGTGAGATCGGCTTATGCCTCATATAAACCCAAGACCTATAAGATGGTGATCGACGGGCAGGAAATTGAGCGGAAGGCACTGATGATCAGTTTCGCCAATTCCAACCAGTTCGGGAACAACACTTCGATTGATCCGAATGCCAGTATTGACGACGGGTTTATCGATGTATGCATCGTAAGCAAGGTTCCTTACTGGAAGACTGTTTTCCTGGCTCCCCTGCTATTCATGAAAAAATTCGACCGCACACCTTATGTTGAAATCATCAGGGCAAAAGAAGTGGAGCTGGTAAGGAACAAAGGCAAGTCGGGCCATGTCGACGGGGATCCTTTTATTGCAGGTAAAAATGTTCATCTGAAGATACAACCTCTTTCACTGAAAATAATAATTCCATAAACTTTAGTATATGATAGTCAGCACCAATGTGGACGTTCAGAACCTGGGCAGCGGCCTGAAATCCCTGCTCCTGAAATGGGGGTTCGGAGATTTAACAGCAAGGCATATCGTTGATTTTTCTACGCTTTTTGTGATTTTCATCATTTCGGTTATCGTGTACCAGATCGTAAAGTTTTTCATCAACCGTGTTTTGAAAAGAATGGTGGAAAAATCCGAAAACAAATGGGATGACCACCTCTATGAGCAGAAGGTCTTTACCCGTCTTGCCCTGATATTGCCCTTGCTGATATTGCAGGTTTCTCTTTCCCCCACCATTTCAGATTATCCCCATGCGGTGAACATCCTCAATGTCATTCTGAAACTCCTTGAGGTTGGTATTTTCCTGCTGGTGGGCATATCGTTCCTGAATGCCTTGTACAAGATCTACGGGGATTATGAACTGGCTTCGGCAAAACCCATTAAAGGCTATATTCAGATCGGCAAGATCATTCTATACATCGTTGTTGGTATTGTGGCGATCTCGGTTCTGATAGGCCAGTCTCCTCTCACCCTTCTGGCCGGGCTTGGTGCCATGTCGGCTGTGCTCATGCTGATCTTCAAGGATTCTCTCCTGGGCTTTGTTGCAGGAGTGCAGCTTTCAAACAATAAAATGCTGCAGATCGGTGATTGGATCACTATGCCGAAGTACAATACCGACGGTACAGTCCTGGATATTTCCCTGGTTACAGTGAAGGTGCGTAATTTTGATAATTCGGTAAGCTGCATCCCTACCTATGTCCTGATCACCGATTCTTTTCAGAACTGGAGAAGTATGGGAGATGCCGGTGGCCGGAGGCTGAAGAGGCAGGTGAACATTGACATTTTTTCGATCTGTTTTGCCGGGGAGGTACTTATCGGCAGTCTTAAAGCAAAAGGCCTTTACAGGGAAGTTGCCATGGCCGAAACCGGCGCCATGACCAACCTTGGACTTTTCCGCAGGTACCTTTATGATTTCCTGAAGTCCAATCCACTCATCAACTCGCAATCCACCCTGATGGTGCGGCATCTTCCAGCAGGTGATACCGGCCTCCCCATCGAGATCTATGCATTCTACAGTCCGCCCGACTGGGTAAATGCCGAGAATACCACCGCTGCCATCTTTGAGCACATTTATGCTGTTTTGCCCGAGTTCGGGCTGGCGGTTTTCCAAAGACCTTCGGGATCTTTTACCGGAGTGAAGGCAAATAATTAGCCTTTACTTTTCAGGATAATTGAACCGGTCGCCGGGGAAAAGCCCGAAACCTGCCTGGATTCCCGGGTACTTCTGTTTAATTAATTCTGCAAAGCCCTCACACTCTTTTGTATCGGCATGCATAGAGAGACAAAGCACCGGTTTCAGCTCCTCGATAGCGTATAAGTTCCCTCTTTTCACGGCCTCTGCATCGGGGAATCCGCAACCATTGACAGGGAAGAAGGCGATGTCGACCTTTTTCTTCAATCCGGCAAGGTAGTCGATCTCGCTTTTATAATCCAATCCCAGCCCGTCCGACTTATTGACATGGTCGCCGGGATGATAAATGACAATCCCGTCGGTCTCGACCAGGAAGCCTTCGCCCGAATCGGTCGATTTTATCGCATGGATACGGACCCCTTCAACGGTCTTTTCGGAGCGGGGTTCGGTATACACGTATTTGTACTGCCCCGGAGGATTAAATCCCATCACATAGCTTATCCCGGGATCCAGGGTATGCCATCCCCAGATAGCAGTATCATAATGATCCCCATGTTCATGGCTGACAAAGACCAGGACTTTTTTATCCTTCAGTTCCCCTGGCTGTATCCTTCCGTTAAGCAAGGAGGGCATATCGGGAACAGGGGTAAAAGGAACATAATCAAAAATGATAAGGTGCTTCGAGGTTTCAATGGCAAAACCGCTGTGATTGAGATAATGGACAACCGCATTGCCCTTCACTATATCAGCCGGGAGAGTTTTCACAGCCTGTTTATTGCCATGGGTTTTGTTTCCCTTTCCGGCAAGAAGATCCGACATCCCGGAATTTCCGTACCAGGCAGAGTAAAAAGCAGCATCATGTTTCATTTTATCTGTAATCGCGGGATCGGCCCCTTTTTCAAGAAGGGCTTTACCTATCTCCGAATGACCGTAAACTGCAGCATAATGCAGAGCCGTCTTCCCCGTATTATCCCTGGCATTCACCGGCACACCTTGTGCGATAAGGAAATTTACTACCGGCAGGTCACCCCTGACAGTGGCATGCTGCAGGGCAGTTTTTTGATCAGCATCGCAAGCCAGGATATCCGCACCATGCCCGGCCAGGAGGCTGACCATAGCCAGGCTGTCACTATCAACTGCCGTTAACAGCGGGGTTTGCCCTTCTTTCGTCCGGTGGTTCACATCGGCTCCTTTCGAAAGCAGGAGGAGGGTTAATTCCTTATTGTTGCTCATTACGGTCCAGAACAAGGCAGTGAACCCGTTGTTTTCCTGCGCATCAACATCAGCACCATGATTGAGCAGGAAGAGAGCGATTTCGGGTGACTCGGTCAGGCATGCCAGCTGGAGCATCGTAAAGTTCTCGCTGGGAAAGCGTTCATTGATCCCGACCCCGTTATCAAGCAGGAATTCTATTGATGATATTCTTTTCCCCATCATTGCCGACATCACGGGCGGGTAACCCTGGGAAGACATGAGCTTATAATCCAGGCCGTGATCCTGCAAGTATTTTAGCATGGTTTTATCGCCTCCGCCCATCGCAAAGTGCACTACATTGGCGCCGTTATTATCTTCGGCTTTCACGTCAAGGCCCTGACTGAGCAGGTAGCTGAACCCCGCAGTATCACCCACCATCGCTGCCATATGGAGCAAGCCTGCACCATCAGTGGTTTTTTCGCTAAGAATGTTTTTGTCCTTTTCAACAAACAACCTGAACACTTCAGGATTTTTTCCGTAAGAAACATAAAGCACCGGGGTCTTACCCCTCTGGTTCCTTAGCTTCCAGTCGGCTCCGTTGACCATCAGCATTTCGATCAGCTTATAATTACCTGTAAAAGCGGCCAGGTGAAGAGGGTTGCTCCCCAGGCGGTTGGTGGCATTGACCGGCGCTCCCATTTTAATCAGCAATGCCGCTATTTCAGGCTGGTTATCCCGGGCAGCAAGCACCAGGAGGGGTTCATCCATGGCAGGTTCTTTTGTGCTGATCAGGCCCGGGTCGGATGACAGGAGGGTGGCGACGAGTTGCAGATTCCCTATTTGAACCGCTTTGACTATGCGAAAAGCCGGGGTGTTTGTATCAGGCTGGTTGGTCTGTGCGGAACAGAGACCAGGAAAAACCAGCAAAAGCAGGAGATTTAGTATCACTGCCGGGAACATTACAGACCTGTATTTCATATGTTAATATTTATTGTTTTTAATAGGTCATATGGAATACCCCTATTAACATTTCCGGTTTGTATGAACATTGTTCGTATGGATATTTCATCATGAAAGTTTTTATAATCCATAAATTTATACCCTTCAACAGTGAAAAGCAAAATAAATCGGCAAAATCATGCTATTTAACGCTGAGTTCTCATGACGGGATGGAGCTTGCTGATAATTATAAACAGGCAGCATCAGCATCTCATCTTTCAGCCTTCATCAGATGATATTTTTTCATATTTTTACAAGGATAAAAATTCAGGAACCGGGGTTTTTATTCCGGGGAAAGATTATGAAGAAACTGTTCTTATTGTTTTTTACAGTTTTAATTTATAGTTCTGCAGTATCCCAAATTGATTCTGTAACATACGGAATTTCGGCTTTGACTCAGGGTTCAGGGCTTTACCTTTCCAAAATCAATGCAACTGACGGAAGTGTTTCAAAAATATCCTCGAATGCAGTTGTCATGGTGCCTGGCGGATATGGCAGGACAATTGATCCCCTGCATCATGTGTTTTACTATATTCCTGGCACCGATTTACTGGCTTTTAACCTGAATACGGGGGAACTGATCAGAAGGATCCCGATCACCAACTTCTTGAATTCAAGCTTTGAGGGTATCAGTTTTAACTACCTGGATTCGACGCTCTATGGGATTGCTGCGGATGTTGCAGGTTTGAATATCAAACTGGCAAAACTGGATCCCTACACCGGATCGGTAACGCTCATTTCAGACAGTTCCCTGGCCCCGGGATACACTTTTTTATCAGGTTCCGCCCTTGATCCAGTTCATGGCATTTATTATTTTGAGACAGGTAAAAACCCTGCAAATCACCTGGTTGGGGTTGATATTCATTCAGGCAAACTGGTTTCCAGCTTTCCCATAGGGATTGATCCCGGTGACAGGTTTGGCCCGATGGAATATAATTGCCATGACTCAAGCCTGTACGGACTGTCTGGCAATTACACTCATGGAAGAAAGCTCGCAAAGATCAATCCGTACAATGGTGCAGTTACTGTTATTTCACAGTTCAATGTTGCAGATACAATTCTTAATGAACCGGTAACAATTGATCCGTTTCAGCAGGTTTTTTATTTCGAAGCAACAGATCATACATACCGGGGTGTGGACCTGAATTCAGGCAATCTCGTGACAATGTCCCTGATTACTCCTCCCCAGGGTTTGTACTTTACCGGATTCCTTTATAATCATGCCTGCTACGACCCTTCGGTCGTTTCTGCAGGTGAAGTCAAAACAGATCCGGGATTGACCATATTTCCAAATCCCGCATCCGATATATTAAATATCAGGTCTCCCACGCCTTTATTTAAGGTCGAAATCATCGATTTTACGGGAAAACCAGTCTTTAATAAAAATTGCCAGGGATTGAAAGAAATTCAGGCAGATACCAGGGGCTTGCCGGAAGGTATTTATGTTGTGCGGATAAGCAATGAAAGAACATGCGTATCGAGTGAATTTGTCAAGGTTAAGCCTGGCATGCATGCCGGGCATTGAATGATCTTCAGAAAAAAACATGTACAGGCCGGTTCTGATTATTGTTTTCATATTACTATGCGCTGGCAGACTCAGTTCGCAGGACATCAACTCAGCGTTCTGTGACATATTCAAAATCATCCCTTCCTGTCCGACAAACCCTGTTGACAAGCCTGGTTATTATATTTTGCTTAACCAGGGATTCCAGAATCCTGCAAAATACTGGAATGTGAGTAAGCCCAACGACGATAAAGGCTGCGATTTTAATTTCATGAGAAACCAGGAGAATGTCACCTTCCCGTGCATGAAGGGCTCCCGGCCTGGTCTGCCGGTGCATTTTCAGGATGAGGATACTGATAACGCCCGGAGTACATGTTATGCATACCTCTGGAACACTAACGTCCCGATAAATGATTGTCCTTATTCAATGGGTGAGATCAAAACGATGACCGTCGACACTGCGAATCATATATTCAGGAGTTACTATTTCTACAGCAGCGGGTATATTGAAGCAAAAGTAAGGCAGCTGTACAGTTCGCCGGGGCAGGGCAGTGCCATGTGGCTCTGGTGCGTCCTGGATTCGGATGACCCGACCATTGTTCATCCGAACATCCTGGATGGTAATGAGATCGATGTTTTCGAAACCCAGCCAAATGTCACCAACAGTTTTAATTCCGGATATCACTGGAGGATAAATGAAAGCCTGGAGAGTGTGGAAAGTTATTACCGGATCCACATCATCCCGAACAGTTATACGGACTGGACCGTTTTCGCCGTTCAGTGGAGCAGGGATAGTATAACCTGGTATGTGAATAACAAACAGGTTTCGAGGATGGTGATGAGCGATTACCCTTCAGGTTGCACATCAGGGAACCCCACTTCATTCTCACCCCCCGACGGCCCTTTTTGCATCAGGTTCAATTCAGGCCCGAATACAGTAGGCGATCACAACGCGGTAGTGCCGGCTACACTTCCAACCCATCTCGAGATCGAATACGTGAGGGTTTACAAACCCGAAGGGGAGAAGGCAGCTCCCATCACTTTTTTCTCGGGCGTCAGGAACCAGATCTGCATTTCAGAGACGTCATTCGAGACCTCGAACACTATTTTATCGGCTAACTACTATCCTGATGCTACATATTCCTGGTCCTCACCAGCCTTCGAAAGTGAGCCTTTTGATTTGCCGGGGCATCAGCCCCAGCATCATAGCGGGAAAGTGAAGATCTGGGTAAAGCCGGGTGTCAGCGGAAACCAGGCTTACCCGCTTATTCTCTCCACAACCCTTTTTTCCCATACTGAACAGGATACCGTCTGGTATTTTATTTCTGATACCGTACCCTCATTACCAACCGATGAATTTCAGGCATTACGTATCGAAGGACCATTATGCCTTTATGAGGTCGTTCACCCGATTGAGAATTTGTCCACTTCAGCCTGCGAATTTTTCAATGAAGATACGCAATCCTGGCAGGAAGCATCCATCAGGACAATCAATAACATCAGGTATGCTTTTTTTGGCCAATATGAGCCTCAAACCTATACCAGTATTCAATACCGTGAGAAAAATGCCTGCGGCTATTCAGATACAAGACATTCAGGGTTAACCATCCCCGTTCCACCCCCGGGAAGCTGTGGGTGGTGATGCCCGTTTGATTTCTGCGAAAGATCCCTGGTCATATCTTCCGAAAAAATATTTATTAACATTTTTGTTGAAGCGATAAAATAAGTCGTATTTTTGCATACCGAACGTTCAGTATTTTATTATGAAAGACACCAGGGATTTTATTATCGATGAAGCGTATAAGCTTTTCCTCAGCCACAGTTATGAGGCTGTTTCTATCAGCGTGATCAGCGAGGCGATTGGCTTTACGAAGGGAGCCCTGTACCATCATTTTAAAAATAAGGAGGAGCTGTTCCGCGCCGTGATCGACAAGCATTTCCCGGTCACCAGCATCATGGTAGATGTGGATAACACCAGTCTGAAGGAATACACGACCTTATGCATCGAACACACGCATAAGATACTGAAGGCGATTTTCGGGAATGAGAAAAAATTCATCCTCGTCAATTACCTGTCGCTGATAGCTGATTGTTTCAGGCATTATGAAGGATTTACGGAAAATAAAGCCCATGTCATTGAAGATGCTGTGAAGAGTGCGGAAATCATTATAAGGAATGCAATCAAACAGGGTGAAGTCCGGAAGGATATCAATATACAGGTTGTGGCTCTCCAATACTTTTCCCTGAGTTTGGGGCTGGCGGGTGACCTGATCAGGACCAGTTCAGTCGAAACGGCCTTAACTTCGATGAAAGACCAGCTTAACCAGTTGTATTACCTGCTTAAAAAGTAAAAAATTTCATGACAGAACATACCATTCGTTTAGTATGTAACATACCAATCGTTCAGTATCCGAACAGTACGGGATCCGGCGGAATACGGCCTGCCTATGACGCAGGGAAAAACACCGGCGGAGCAGCAAAGTCAATAACAATTAAACTAAGCAATATGAACAAGATGATCATTCCTGCGATAGCATTGTGTATGCTTATCGCATGCAATCCCAGGCAGAACAACGACAGCCTTCCAGGGACAAAACAGATCCCTGTGACAACCGTCATCGTGAAACAGGAAAAGGTAGTTACGGCTTTAAGATACAGCGGGACCGTAGAAGCTTTTCAGACCATTCCCCTGACTTTTCAGACTACAGGGACTGTACAGGAAGTAATGGTGGGCGCCGGAGATATGGTATATAAAGGAGAACTCCTCGCCACCCTCGATCAGACCGATGCAAAGAGCATGTACGATATAACCCTTTCGCAATACCAGCAGGCAAAAGATGCCTATGACCGGCTAAAGACGGTTCATGAGCAGGGAAGCCTGCCCGAGATCAAATGGGTTGAGATGGAATCAAAGCTTGAACAGGCGAAGTCCTCGCTTGAGCTTGCGAAGAACAACCTGGATAAATGCAAAATGTATGCACCCGTGAACGGAATGGTAGGCCGTCGCAACACAGAGCCGGGGATGTCGGCAATTTCCATTACTTCAGCTCCGCTGGAACTGGTCGACATAAAGCAGGTGTATGTAAAAATATCGGTACCCGAAAACGAAGTAGCCAAGATCAGGAAAGGGATGAATGCAAGCGTCACAGTTTCGGCCCTGAATGGAAAAGAGTTTAAAGGAGAAGTAGCCAGTATAAGTGTGGTCGCCGACAGGATCTCCCGCACTTATGAAGCGAAGATACTTCTGCAGAATCCTCAGTTTATACTTAAACCGGGTATGGTCTGCGATGTGAAAATGGAAATCTCCATCGAAAAAGAATTGATCATAGTCCCTAACCAGAGTGTTTCGAAAGACAATGAGAACAGGGTATATGTTTTCATTGTCGACCCGGCGGCAAAAAGGGCCAGGAAGCAGGTTATCATTCCCGGACAGTACCATGATTCAGGCCTGGAAGTATTGTCGGGCCTGGCACCAGGACAAATGATCGTGAATGAGGGGAAAGAAAAATTGAGTGACAACAGTTTAATTTCCTTCTGACATGGAACCCAAGAGATTTAACCTTATTGAAAAGGCAATGCGCAACAACAATATTGTTGTGATCATTGTGATGGCCATCATCATCGTGGGGGTCATCGCGCTGCTGAAAATGCCGCGCAACGAATTCCCCCAGTTCACCATAAGGCAGGGGGTCATCGTTGGGGTTTACCCTGGGGCCACATCTGCAGAAGTCGAAAAACAGCTGACCTCGGTGGTCGAGAATTACCTTTTCAGTTACCAGGAAGTGAAGAAGGCGAAGACCTATTCCTGGTCCCGGGAAGGAATGATGTACATTTTCGTTGAACTGAACGATGACGTAAAGAATGCCGACCAGTTCTGGTCGAAGTTAAAGCACGGGCTTTCCGAGCTGAAGATGACCCTTCCTGCGGGGGTAGCCGCTTTGATCGCCAATTCAGACTTTGGTGATACTTCGGCACTTCTCATCACTTTGTCCTCCGACACAAAAAGCTATAAAGAACTGGAGGAACAGCTGAGAAGGCTCGAATCGGAATGCCGCAAGATCCCGGCAACCTCGAAGATCAAGCACTTCGGCCTGCAGAAGGAAAAGATCTTTGTGAATGTAAAACCCGAATTGCTGAACGAATATAACATCAAGTCGCTGACATTGCTGGGCTCATACCAGGCTAATGGGATGGTGAGTTATGCCGGTAAGCTCGATGACGGCCGCAGTGTGATGCCGGTGCATTTTCCCCCGAATTTTGAATCAGAGAAAGACCTGGCCGAGCAGATCGTTTACTCCGACCCTGATGGCAACGTGGTGAGGCTGAAGAATATCGCAACCATCGAACGAAAGTATGACAAACCCGATAATTTCATCCGCCAGAACGGGAAAAAAACGATACTGCTTTCGCTTGAGATGCAGCCGGGAAACAATATCGTGGCATATGGCAGGGATGTGGACAAGGTCTTAGGTAATTTTAAAAAGCATCTTCCTGCCGGCATTGAAATCGCGAAGATATCGGAGTTGCCTAAGTATGTGAGCGATTCGGTGAATAATTTCCTGAAAGAATTCCTGATAGCCATAGTTGCCGTGATCCTGGTGACCCTGATCCTGCTGCCCCTGCGGGTGGCTTCTGTTGCAGGGATCACGGTCCCGATCTCTGTGATGATCACCCTGGCCATACTTTATTTTAATGGCATAGAACTGCATACGGTTTCACTCGCTTCGCTGATCCTGGTGCTGGGGATGATCGTCGACAACTCTATTGTAGTCATCGACAACCATGTGGCAAAGATCGACATGGGCTTTTCGCCATGGCATGCAGCCATCAAAAGCGCCAGAGAGCTGGTCGCCCCTATCATTGTCGCCACCCTTGCCATCTTAGCGGCGTACATCCCGCTTGCATATATGGTACCCGGGACAGCCGGTGAATTCATGAACACCATTCCCTGGGTTGTGACCATTGCGTTGAGCGTTTCGGTACTCGTAGCCTTGTTCCTGGTCCCATACCTGAATTTCGTATTCATAAAAAAAGGACTGAAGAACGTGAATAAACCCGGTAAAAAATCCTTCCTCGATATTTTACAGGCCTGGTTCGACACCTCGCTTGACATGGCCTTCAGACATCCCAGGCTGGTCATCGCCATAGGAATAGCTTTTGTTATCCTGGCGGTTGGACTTTTCCAGCTTACCGACCAGCAGTTATTCCCCGAGATGGAGCGCAACCAGTTTGCCGTTGAAGTGTACCTTCCAACCGGTTCGTCACTGAAAGTCACAGAGAAGGTGGTTGACAGCCTGGAGGCTATCCTGCTGAAAGACAAGCGTGTGACCAATGTCACAACGTTTATCGGCACCAGTTCGCCCAGGTTCCATACCGTTTATGCGCCCCAGATGCCCGCCTCGAACTTCGGTCAGCTGCTGGTCAACACGAAATCGGAAAAGGCTACAAGGGCCATAGTGAACGAATACAGCCCGCGGTATTCCGATAATTTCATCAATGCCCATGTAAAATGGAAGGTACTGGCCTTGCAGCTCAACAAGGCTTCCATCGAGGTGCGCATTTCTTCGGATTCAGTGAAAGACATCCGCAGTACGGAGAAAAAAGTAATGGAGATTCTTGCCAAAACGAAGGGAATCGCCTGGGTGCGCACCGACTGGGACCAGCCCCGGCAGAACATTAATGTGAACCTTGACCGTGACAAGTCCAACCGCATGGGGTACTTTAAAAGCCTTGTGGCGACCTCGGTGATGATAGGGCTTGACGGCGTGCCGCTTACTACCATATGGGAGGATGACTACCCGGTGGATGTCGTGCTGAAGCAGGACCAGTCGTCCACACAAAATATTAAAACCCTTGAAGACCAGTATATCACCTCGCCCATGAGCTTTTCGGCCATTCCCCTGCGCTCGATGGCCAGTTTCACACCCTCATGGAGTGAAGGGACGATAGTAAGGCGCAATGGCGTACCAACGCTCACAGTCATGGTCGATAATGAACAAAAAGCAGTAGCAGCCACGATCCTTGGCCATATCAAGCCACAGATCGAAAAGCTGAAACTGCCCGAAGGAACGTCGATCAGCTGGGGGGGAGATTACGAGGCTATGGAGGAAGTTTTCATCCCCATGGGAATTGCACTGGGGGTGAGCATACTGCTCATCTTTTTCATACTTCTCATCCAGTTCCGCAAAGCCAAGCTTGCCATCCTCATCATGAGCGGGATGCTGCTGACCCTTCCCGGGGCGGCGATAGGGATACTGATCATGCACTACCCCTTCAGTGTTACAGCATTCATCGGCATCACGAGTTTATGCGGGATGGTGGTGAGGAACGGCATCATACTCATAGATTACGCCCGTGAACTGCATGAGAAGCAGGGAATGAGCATCAAAGAGGCCGCCATTGCGGCAGGCAAGCGCAGGATGCGGCCCATTTTCCTCACTTCTGCAGCGGCAGGTGTGGGGGTGGTGCCCATGATCATCAGCCGTTCGCCCCTCTGGGGCCCCCTGGGAACTGTGATCTTCTTCGGGCTGATGTTCTCAATGGTACTGACCCTGTATATTATGCCGGTGCTGTATTCAGTTTCATACAGCGATAAAGATAAAAAGCTACCATTCTGGACCATACCCGGGAGCGTGAAAATGCTGCTCATAGTTTTCATACTGATGACCCCATTGCTGATGGGTGTAAGCCAGGCCAAAGCCCAGGCCGGTGCCAGCCAGTCCCAGGCTGCAGTAAGCACAAGCCAGGCGAAAGCCCAACCCCCAACCCCGAATCCCCAGCCCCCAAACCCTAACCCCCGGAACGTCACGCTTGATTCCTGCCGGCAGCTCGCCCTTCAGAACAACCATAAGATGAAGGAAGCCGAGTTGCAGGTAAGAGCCGCAGGCCAGCAGAAGATGGAAGTGTTCACCAACTTCTTCCCTTCGGTCAGTGCCGCAGCCTTTGCCCTTCGTTCATACGATTACCTGATGAAGATTAAGACACCCGAAATGAACCTCCCGGTTTGGGACGGCAAGGATCCCAGGCAGCTGATCAACCCCACCCAGTTCACCTATGTGCCTTCCCTCTCCCTGAACCTCCTCAATTACCTGAATACGGCGGCAGTCACCGTTACGTTGCCGGTCTATGCCGGGGGAAGGATTCGGAGGGGGTATAAGCTTGCAAGGCTGGGCGAGGATGTGAGCGGTTACCAGAAAGAAATGACGCGGGAGGAGGTGCTCGCACGAACCGAGGAGTTGTTCTGGACATTGCAGTCACTGAGCGAAAAGGGAAAGACCATCATCAGTTACCAGCACATGCTCGATTCGCTTTACCGTGATGTGAACAACTACAGCAATGCAGGGCTGGCCCAGAAGAACGACGTTCTGAAAGTCCAGCTGAAGCAGAACGAACTCAGGACCAGCATGCTGAAGCTGAAGAATGGCGTAAACCTTACTAGGCGGGCTTTATGCCAGCATATAGGGCTGCCATATGACAGCAGCCTGGTCTTTACTTACGCCCCCGATCCGACGCTCGCGAACCTCACATACCAGGATCCGGAGCAGCTCGTGAAAAACAGAAGCGAGTATCAGTTGCTTAACAAGGCGGTGGAAGTCAAGCAGGTCCAGAAGAAGATGGCGGCAGGACAGTATATGCCCCAGCTTGCCCTTGTGGGAGCGGGTTTCACCTACGACATCATGAACACCACAAGCAACAATGCGCTGGGCATGCTTAGCCTGAGCGTACCCATTACCGACTGGTGGGCAGGCAGCCACAGGATCAAGAAGCAGCAGCTCGAGGTGGAGCAGGCACAGAGCTCACTGGAGGAGAACACCGAATTGCTGGTGCTGCAGATACGCCAGGCCGCCAACGAAGTGGAGGAAAGCCGCTACCAGATCAGCGTTTCACAGCTGTCGGCGGAACAGGCGGTTGAGAACCTCCGCATCAGTCACGACAATTTTAAAGCAGGTGTCATCGGGATTTCCGATCTGCTCGAAGCCCAGGCTGTTTTGCAGCAGGCGAAGGACAACTTAATTGAGGCCCAATGCCAGTTCCAGAGCAAGCTTGCAAAGTACAAACTGATGACAGGAGGGTGACCGGGATCTTGTTTTTTTTAACTGCGGATGTGAGAGCCCTGTAAATAAAACCTCTGCCTGCGCTGCCATGCAGGATTTTTATTCGTATTGTTGAACGAGATCATCCCTGTTCATCATTAAGCCGATTCTTTGCCAATGAAAACCACGGTAAAACTTCTCATCATGCTGGTCCTGGTGCTGTCAGCATGTTCCAGGACAAATGTTTAGTATGATACTTCTGCGGCCGGAACCATCCAGGCAAAACTCCGGTCCATGGTCGACCAGCGTTACAAAGACCTTCACCGCCACGGCCATCCTGCTCCTGATGCAGGAGGGCAAGCTGGACCTGGATGCAAAGATCACCGACACCATCCCCGACACTGTTTCCGTTGCCGTTCCTTACAAGGGGCAGGATTACCGGAAATTGAACGCAAAATGCAAAAAGTCGGTAACATTGTTAACCCTGGTAAAATAGAAAAGCTACTCATAAAAAAGTTAAACGCAGAACCTGATTCAAAATGAGTTTCAAGAGATTAATTTGTCCTCCCGGAAGGATTTTATTTTTAACTTAGTCATCATTTCTTGTACTACAGTTATGAATACCGATAGAGAGGGGTCAATGCTTATTGAGAAGCAAGGAAGCTTTGCCGTTGGAGGGACAGTGATTGACAATCCCGGAACATTTGACCCTTATCACCCGGGCCCCGCGGGACAAACCTATCATGGCGACCACGCATACGTTTTTTACCAGATCCCCGGAAAAGCCCGCAAGTTTCCTTTAGTGTTCTGGCACGGTAACGGGCAGTTCTCAAAGACATGGGAGACCACCCCTGACGGGCGGGAAGGATTTCAGAATATTTTCCTGAGGCGTGGTTTCGGGGTATATCTCATCGATCAGCCCCGCAGAGGTAATGCAGGTCGAAGCACCGTGGCAGGAACCGTCACCCCTGCACCCGATGAGCAGGAATGGTTTGATACATTTCGCATCGGAATATGGCCCGATTATTTCCCGGGGGTACAGTTTGCAAAAGATCAGGAAACGCTGAACCAGTATTTTCGTCAGCTGACGCTCAACACAGGGCCTTTTGACCTGGGAGTGATTTCGGATGCCGTTTCTGAACTTTTTAACAGGATCGGGCCAGGAATCCTCGTTACTCACTCGCAGGCAGGCGGTCCGGGATGGCTGACGGCCATTAAAAATCAGAATGTAAAAGCTGTCGCAGCGTATGAACCCGGCAGCAATTTCGTCTTCCCTGAGGGAGAGGTGCCTCCTCCCATAGGGAGTTCTGCAGGCCCTTTAGTGGCGATTGGCGTGCCGATGCCGGATTTTATAAAGCTCACAAAGATCCCGATCATCATGTACTATGGGGATAATATCCCCGACCATCCGATGGCAAATCCGGGCCAGGACGGCTGGCGTGCTCGTCTTGAAATGGCCAGGTTATGGAGAGATGTTGTGAACCGTTACGGCGGGGATGTAACCTTGGTCTATTTGCCCGAAATTGGCATCCATGGGAATACCCACTTTCCGTTTTCTGATCTGAACAATGTAACAATCGCAGACTTATTATCTGCATTTCTGCATGACAAAGGCCTGGATTGATAAATCACCGGCCATAATTGAAACTCGGGCAGTTGAATCCGGTAGTTACCTAAACCGATATACCGGTCAGCGGGTATTGTTCTTCCTGCTTATCCTAAGAAAAACTACATTTCCCGGGAGGAAGATCTTTTCGCAGGTGTTTGCTTCCGGCAGATCGTTGATGATCCTGCCTTTATTGATGCGGACCAGGAAAGTACATGAGCCGGCCAATGGTATTTTCAGTTTAACATCATTTTTCAGTTCGGTGAACCATCCCATATTTTCAAAGACATAGCGGCAGGTGTCGCCTTCAGTCCAGTGCCCGCGCACCTTGCTGTTGGGAAAACCAAAAGCATTTACCTTATACTCCAGTCGGAATGCGGTATCAGGCACTAACCTCACAGTCGCGTCCCCCAAATCAAACAGGACCACCTTTGGATTGAGCCTGGCAAACTCCGCATTGGTCAGGTGGAATTCCTTCGAGGAGAAATAAGGCGTCGCGAGCATCAGTCCAATGGTGATAACAGGCAGCAGTATGCCCATCGCCAGGGTGATCCGCCTTGCTTTTTTCTTTTGGTCTGCGGATGGCAGGACGGGAATTTCAATGGGTTTATCGACCCTGAACAGGTAATACCCGCATAATGCAACCAGCCAGACGATCAGCCCCGCCCAGAGCACATCACTGGCAAAATGGCCCCCCGCCATCATCCGGGCGATCCCTATTATGATCCCATAACCAACGCCTGCCGCCAGGACAGAATATGCAAGGACCTTCTTCCTGTTCCTCAGGAACAGGTAAGGGATTGCCAGGTAAAATCCCATCGAACAATGTCCGCAGGGGAAACTTTTGCCCTCATTCGTGGTCCCTTTTTCGCAAACGCAGATGAATTTTTCGGTGCCGCCGAACTCCGTGATCTCGCGCGGGCGCGGACGTCCCGTATGATCTTTCAGCAGCAGGTTAACGATAAGTCCCGGGCCGACGAGCATTGTAAAGATAAGCACCATGGATGCCTTGCGGTAATTGATGTATTTCACATTCCAGTAGGAGAGGGTGATCATGACGAGCCCGGCAAATGCAAGGAAATAACCCGGGAAGATCCCGAAACGGTAAATAAAATCCCAGAAAGGATGGAATTGAAGCAGCCAGCCTTTTTCGGGCGAATAGAACCAGCGTTGAAGTGCAATATCAGCATCGGTCAGACGAAAGACCAGGGTCAGCAAACCCATGATCAGCAGGATGACAGAGAAGTCCTTAAACGCCCTGGTTTTTATGATTTCACTGAATTTCATCCCCATGAATTGAGGATTTAAAGATAGGGATTTTCGCCGGAAGGAGGCAACAGAGTGATACTTCTTTTGTTGAAGCTGATTACGAAGTATGAATCAGCTGACGGCTGCGGTAACCGCCCCTGCCGTTGCGCCTTCGTCACGGTTTTTCAGGATCAATGCGTATGTGCCGGCAAGCATCAGGATGGCGGCCATGGGATCATCATGCTCGAAAGTGATCTCAGCTGATTTTTTCATCCCCAATTTCATATGCAGGCGCATAAGGACCACGTTATCCTTTTTCCATATCCAGGTTTTACCCCAGAAATCCTCCTTCACAAGTTCATAGACTTCGCCCCTGGGGCTGGTGAAACTCAACAGCCGCCGGCTCATATTTCTAACGTAGATTTTAAGCAATTCTGTTTCCTGGTCTTTCTTCCTCAGGGTGATCGTTGTCTTCCAGAATCCCTTGCGTTCAAGGATCCATTCCTGTTTCCCGGAACTTACGTAAGCCAGTGTGCCAAACATTTTGGGCAGAACAATGGTGCCGACCACTTCTTCGCCTATAGCCAGTTCATACCTTGATTCCATGATTTTCGGCTTCCTTAACCGGATGGTTGTGCCGGGAGATATCTGCAAATTGTAATTATCCATTTTCCTGGGTTTTGTGGATCCGTGATTTAATTTAGACCAGTTCAAAATTACGGAATCCCCATCAATGATCAATGTTCAATAGTATTAATTTATTATTAATTATTATCCTGCTGATTGCCCGTCTTCATTATCCGCAGTAAATTCGTCCGGCAGCTTAAAACTCAAAAAGCATGGATACAATCGTTAACAAACACGTCAAATGGACAGAAGTCAGCCTGTTCTTTGTTGTTGCAGTCCTGGTTTCAGCCCCTTTCCGCCTCGGCATGATAAACATGGATCAACTGCTCCCGCTTCCCGGGGGATTCGATGTGTTTTACAGGGTACTCAGGGGGATAGGTCCGGCGACTGCCGCTTTCCTGATGTTTTACGTGGTAAAGTCAAAGGTTGGCAGAACAGTGACCATCAAAGGGAAAAACCTTCTCCTGGGACTGATCTCCATACTTCCCATACCCGTGGGGCTTGCCATTGCTGGCGTGAGAGGCGCGAACGGCCTGGCAGATCATTACTCAGGGCTGCTCTTCGGGATCATGCTGGTTTTTTACGCCCTTTGTGAAGAATACGGATGGAGGGGCTACCTGCAGCAGGCCCTTTCGCCGGTTAAATTGCCATACAGGATCCTTCTGATAACCGTTTTCTGGTATGCCTGGCACCTGAACTTTCTCAACCCCGCCATCAGCCTGAAGTCCCACATCATACATTTTCTTTCACTGCTTTTCGGATCCTGGGGATTGCTTAAGATCTCTGAGGTAAGCGGCTCCCTGCTGTTTGTTTCGGCGGTTTACCTGAGCTTCAACCTGCTCATGGATACCGACTGCACATCCTCCTCAAAGCTCATCATCCTTGGAGTTTCGGTCCTGGTATGGGTGGGGCTGGTCCTCCTGTTTATAAGGCAGGACCAGACTATATTGAATAAGGGTTGACTGCGGATGAGGGACCAGGATAATAGCTGACGTTACGATAAATTAGCGAAAAGGAAGGGGACCCGGAAATATATATTTTAGTAGATATGTAAAAAACCCGGGATTAAGTTGTATCTTTTGTAGATCGGAGAGGATTGATATTGAATAATTTCCCCGAGATAAGTATCTTATTTCACACCCATAGCTAAATCCCGGGGCCCATGAAAAATCTGTTTGTTTTACCAGCGATCTTAATCCTGTTTTTTAGTGCAGGATGTAAAAAGAGCAATACCGTTTACAGCCCCGGAGCAGATTCTTACACTATTGCTGTTCTGGCCGACGATCATTACATGGATCCTTCCCTGCTGATAAAGGATGGCCCCGCATTCCAGGATTATCTTGTAACCGACGGGAAGCTCCTGGCCGCGAGTGATGCCATCATGCAGGAAGCTATCCAGGAATTACTCCAGGCAAAGCCCGACCTTGTCCTTATTCCCGGGGATCTGACCAAAGACGGTGAACTGGTATGCCATAACTCTGTTCACTCATACCTGGAGCAGCTGATCCAGGCCGGAATCAAAGTCAGGGTTATTACCGGTAACCATGACATTTTCAACCCGCATTCGTATCAGTATAACGGTGCTACACAGACCAGGGTCGCGAATATCGGTCCGTCTCAATTCAGGTCGATTTATTATGACTGCGGATACAGCGATGCGCTGTATACCGATCCGAACTCCCTGAGCTATGTGTCCGAGCCCTTGCCCAATCTCTGGCTCATCGCAATTGACTGCTGTAAGTATGACAGTGTAATCGACACGATTTACACAGCAGGGGCCATCAGGCCGGGTACCATGAAATGGGTACTTGACCGCCTGGCGGAAGCAGCTCTGAAAGGCAAAACAGTTTTTGGCATGATGCATCACGGATTAGTTGAACAATTTTCAGAAAAGCACGTGACATTCCCCGGCTTTATGTTAGATGATTACCAGGATGCATCAAACCAGCTTATGAATGCGGGCCTGAAGATTATGTTTACCGGGCATTTTCATGCAACGGATATTACAGAGCAGCAATCAGGAAATCATACCTTGTATGATATCGAAACCGGTTCTATTATTGTTTACCCTTGTGCATACCGCATGATAACCTACATAAAGGATTCCTCGTTGATCCTTACAACGAAGCACATCAAAAATGCAAACTATTCAATTGCCCCTTATCAGACTTTTACACAATATGCTGAAAGTTTAACCCTGATCGCTGCAGATACCATGTTTACGACAACCTTTAATAAGGGTAAGCAACCCAGTTATAATGATACAGCCTGGCATATTTCCCATTGCATGGGATCATCATTAATGGTCCATTTATACGGCGATGAAGACAGGGCCCTTGAGGATACAGCATCTATCGGGCAAACCGCAAGACATTACGGAGCTCCCTGGCTTCCCTATTACTGTGAATTCCTGTGGACTGATAAAATACCCAGGGACAATTCCCTGACAATCCTGCTGAAATCGGGTGCTTCGTTTAAATAGCATTCAACATAATCATAAATGCCAGTTTTCAGGCAAGGTTCATCGTTAGTGGTACCTTCTTCTCATCATAGTGCTTATAACCGATCCGTTTTCGCGGCCTGGGCTCCGGCAGGATTAATTGTCGCAGGGTTGTGTAAACCAGCTTAAACTGCTCGTCATATTTTGCTTCCATTTTATTTATTTTCTCTGCCAGGTCCTTTTGTGAGCTCAGTAATTTCCTGATCTGGACAAATGTTCTCATAATAGCAATATTCACCTGGTTTGCACGGTCGCTGTTTAAAATTCCGGAAAGCATTGCGACCCCCTGTTCAGTGAATGCAAACGGACTGGAACCACCCAAATGCTTTTTTGATGGCACAAAATCAAAAGATAAAACAAGTTTAATTTCCTTCTCATTTAATACGAACATGAAATCTTCGGGAAATCGTTGTGGATTTCTTTTAACGGCTTGTTTCAGATTTTTCGTCTCGACACCATACAGAGCGGCAAGATCCATATCAAGGATTACATTCTGGCCTCGTAAAAAGTAGATGCGACTTGCAATATTTTCTTCTTTTATTACATCTAAAGTGCTCATATCATATTATTTAAGGTGTCACAATTTGTGACACCATCAATTTCTACTGGGGATTGCAAAAGCTTATATGTCGTAATGTTCATTAGATCAGATTTATGTGTTGTGTGAGATGCCTGTAAATAATACCCGGCTGATATACCCTCTTTTCTCCTTAATCCGAGAACCTGCCAAAAGTGATACCCCAAACCAGGAATGAAACCCAGATTCAGTTTTAAATCACAAACGTATCACCCCCGGAAAAGAGCCCGTGATAGAATTTCCAATCAAACTTTAGTTTCACCCGATGGTCGGATCTGACAAATCCAGCCGTATCTTTGCAATTGCATCCCGATTCCTTAAATGGGAACCAACCGAGTTGAACGCCACGGTGGTAAAACGATGTGGATCTAAAGGATCAAAAGGGTTCGTTTTTTATTTCACCCCTTGCCTTCCCCTTAGTTTTTCCTGGTGCGATTATGTTAAACCTTTAAACCTTAATCGTATGGAAACACAGTATGTAACATTCAACGGCCATGAATTCCCGTCTTACCTGGGATTTGGCGTGCTCGATGAAAAAAGTTTCACCACTGAAGGTGAAAAAACCTTCGCCCTGTATCATCTTGAGCACTCCGGCGAAAAAGTCTATTGGGTCCGACTGGAAATAGGCTTATGCGAACTCACCACTTTCTTTGAAAGGGAACAGTACAGGAACACCCTTTTCTTCGGCAGCTTAAAAGACGCCTTATTATATGAATACGCGTTCGTAAACCAATTCTATCAGAACAAAGTGTTTTTACAACTGACAGGAATCCTGCAGAACATCAGTAATATCCTGTTTAATCCAATGAAACCCGGATACAAGGACTGGAAACTGAACTTTTATCCTGCCGGTAAACTGTTCACATTCAAGTTGCCATTAGACAGCCAGGACCCGAAAGCCAAAGAAATATTGGAGAGTCTTGAAAATGCAGAATGTATCGGAAGCACAAGCTTTCATGACGGTTACGTACTGTATTATGACCCTGACAAAGGAATAATCAAAGAAAAGCAGAAAGTCGCTGAATTCATCGTCCCCATGGCTTACATTGTTAAGGTTGCACTGATGATTTCAGGGGCCGGGCTGCTCCTGCCAAAGCCCCGGCAGATGTTTGTCGAGGAGTCGGCTTAGGCCGAATCCACGATCTCCGATTCCGAATTCAACAGCACATCAGCCTGGATGATCACCTTCAGGGATATTTCCGGCTCCGGCCTGCCCTTGCCCGAAACAGTGTTTAAAAAGGCGTTAAAAGTATACAGGACTGATATCCTCAATCCTGAGAGCCTACCGGTAACCGGGTGAATCTTTTTTAATGTGACTGCAGATGAGGGAGCGGCGGTATTCAACTATTCACCTGCAATGCGAATCAGCCTGAGGCAGATCGCATTTTTGATTGCGAATGCCAAACTCTTTAAGGTCACAATTTGTGACCTTGAACCTCCTAATCCCTTAATCCGCCAAATTCCTAAAAGTGATATCCGGATGGTGCTCACACCATAGTTTTTTCATTCCAGGCCATCACTTTTTCCTTCAGCCCGGATTAATGTATAATCAGGACTGGTTTTAATAAGTCAAATCCGATAAAAAATTTATTGATAAAGTTTAGTAAAAGCTAAACAAAATGTTTATATTTGCAGAAGAGTTGATCAGGGTCCCTGGTGCCATGGAGAATATTTATAAGCTCTGGATCAATGGAAAATGTCCGGTAGATGAATTCTGGGATAAAATCAGAAAGTCAGGGAATTACGAAAATGACCTTGATAAAGTTCAAGTCATCATCGAAAGAATTTCCAGGGGGGGAACCGGTTCCTTCGAAGCTTTTAAAGGAACTTAAAGGCAGAAGTCCCGGTGATCATGGTAAAGATTATGAGATAAGAGTTAAAAAGCTCAGGATTTACTTGTTTAAGGTTGATAAATTCGGGAAGTTGATAGTTTCAGGAGCACTTAAAGACCCAAAATCGCAGAAGGCCGATATCGAAAAAATGAGAACGTATAAAATACTCTACATTACTTCACGAAGTCAATTAAGGAGGATAAAATGAAATCCCGGGAAGAACTAATACGGAGCAAGGGTTACTGGATTGCCAGGATACAAATGGATTTGTTTCAGCAAGTCGATGAATATATGAGGCAAAATAACCTCAACAGGACGCAACTGGCCGAGAAACTTGGTGTGACCAAGGGGTATATCAGCCAAGTTCTGAATGGCGAGTTCAATCACAGGATCGCCACCCTGGTTGATCTCTCACTGGCGATTGGCAAAGCACCCAGAATCGTATTTGAGGATCTCGATCAGGTGACCCAAATCAGGAAGAATGAAAAATCCGGGTTGCTGATAACTTAAGCGCCCCTTCACTTCCCCTTCCCCTATCGTATCCTTGCAACAGCATCAGGAATCCTTGAGTGGATGCCAACCGAGCAACGAACGCCACGGTGGTAAAGCGATGTGGATCGCAAGGATCAAAAGGGTTCGTTTTTTTATTTACCCCCTTTCCTTCCCCATTTTGCCTGATGCGATGATGTTAAACCTTTAACCATTGTCGTATGGAAACAAAAATCAATCTTGAAGACCAGGGCAGGAAACTGCTTACGGTTCATTGGGAACTGAACGCAAACGATTACCGGAACAATTTCTCGTTTCACTGGAGGCAGAACCCGGTAAGAATCGAAGTACAATCCTACAGCAAACCACCTTATAAAGACAGGTATGTCTATTTCACTTTCTACATAAACGATAAGCCTTATCATTATAAATGGGGTTATAATTGTTACGGCGGATCACATTGGGGTGAGATCCCGGCAATCAGCGCAGAAAACACATTCTGGATTAGGAAATCGCTTCATTACCAATACTCGGCTGATATATTCCTTCATAAATACATCATTTACAAAATGATGTGATACCCATCAACATGCGGAGAGGGAACTTCACATGCATGAACATCGTGGAGAACTGCAAACCGGCAGGTTGCACAGCATACATCTTAATAACCTGCGAGATATCAGACAGTAATCATGAAATCAGATCGTTCACCCTTGGAATGGATGGTATTTCGGACGTTTTGAAAGCATTTACTCTCATGGACACATTAGAGAACTATAATGACTGGAAAGATGTTGATGCGATGACTGCATTATGCAAGGAAGCGGGAGTATCACCCGGAGCTATAGTTAAAAAACTGGGTGATGAGCTGAAAGCACTGGACATTAAAAAATCGAGATAACAAGGTGTAACAACAATCACAGATTCAATTCCAATATTAAATCCACAGAAATGAAAACAATCGATCTTTATAAGTTACATGTAAAACTCATCGATACCAGGAAAGTGTATAAAATTGAAAGCATTGATTACCAATTGTCTCAGCGGCCCCAATGCCGAGGTTCCCGGCAATATCGGAGACAAGCGAATTGATGTGAGTACATTTTATAGCGAGACTACGGCTAGGTACGACAAGATAGAAGATGTCAGGATCGGGAATAATTTATTCCATGCCCATTAATGGCTGCATGAGTTCTATAAGGCTGGTTTCAGTATAAATATTTGTAAATAAAGATATTAAAGAGCAAGCAAGGTCAGGGAAACTGCCCGAAGTAATCTTCCCTATAATACCTCTTTTTATTGACTGCGGATGAGGGAGCGGGGGAAAACAGTTATTCACCAAGAAGGCGAAATAGCCGGCATTCTGGGCGGGTAACAATAACTATTATCCAGCCTTTAAAAACAAGCTATATCGGTAATCTAATCTCGCTTTATCAGGATAGTCCTTGCGTTTAATTGGGAGTTTGAGTTCTCCATTATTTAGGGACTGAAGTCCGAATTTCAACATTGGACCATCTATCTCTTCAAGAATATCCTGACGAATTTTTATTTCATAATTTGGAGTTATTCCTATGATATATCTGTCGAAAGCAGCGTGATGAATTTTGCATAAGGATAATCCATTTGGGACTATTGGATCACCCTTCTCTTCTTTGTCATCAATTATATGAGCAGCGTCAAGTAATTCTGGATGTCTCAATCTGCACAAACTACATTGATTGTTATAAGCAAATAAAACTCTTTCTCTGAATTTTTGTTGATGAAGCCTCACCTGAGCACTCACTGTGGCGTATTTCCTTCTCCAAAATGTTTCATCTTTTTCCTCAACTCGATCAGGATTTATTATAATATCCATCTGATCCACTTGTGCTGTAAATGTCAATCTATTTGGCTCGTCATGAACAATAAAAACAGGAAAAAAAGTTTGATACCTACCGGGAATAGTGCTGTTGAAATAAATCAAAGGCAAGCCCAGTTCCATTACCCTTCTAAGACCTGTGTTATATGCATTATTTCTATCTTGTCCTTGATATCTATATTCAAAAAAACCACTATTAATATCACTGTCTTCATAAGGTCCTCCTGATGTTGTAGTTATTGATAAAGGAAGTTGCATTATCCTAGGCTTCCAAATTCCCGGAGGTCCAACCAAATGGATTTGCTCATTTTTAAAAAGAAACCCTTTCTCCAAGAGCGTTCTGGGTAAAACATCTTCTCCAAAAACCTCTATCTGATCATTTAACCAATTAAATGAACTAAGCCGGATACCGTAATCAAGTTCTGAATCAAACATGTTATAATTTGAAATATATATATTAGTCCCAGTTATGATATGGGACATTTAACTAATGAAATCTATTCTTTCGATAAAATTTCATCTCTGATTTCTGAAAGGGTTTTACCTGATGAAGTTTTCCAACTAGTCCAGCCATTCACAGTTTTTCTATCACTCCCAGCATTTTGAATGCCAAATAGTGCTGCAAAACTAGGGCTGGAAAATGTTTTACCGAGTATGGAGATGGAACCATCTTCTAATACAATACCTTTATATGTCTTTCGCTCACCTGCGCTGGGTTTGTAAATCATGGTAAGTTCATCACCAACCTTGATATATCCCGCGTGGACTAAATCTAAAATTTCAACATCATACCGAGCTAATTGTTTGTCTGAATCTTCGGACGTATCTTTTGTTTTTTCTGATGTTTCAATTTCTGGTTTAAATTCTTCCGGAAATTCGTAAATGACACTTTCGGGATTTCCAAATTCAATAAATTTTTTTATCTGCCATAAATTAATTGCATATTTGAAGGTCTTCGCCCATGCTTTGAGATCTTCAGATATTTTATCTATCGGGATGCCAATGATTGGATCCTTTGCTAATATTTCATTTATCTCTTTTCTAATATTGATTTCACGTATACCAGCATCGGTAAATAATTCTTTTATTCTTGGATCTGCATCAATTTGCTTAACTGCTAATTCTTCAATAATCTTTTTAGACGAAGGATTATGAATTGAAATTGTTTGTTTGGTAATCTGTGGTGCAATATGTTCCCAAACTCTATGTCGTAATAATTCAGCTTCAACTAAAAACCATTTTTTTTGCTCAATATCAATTGCGAACCCATCTGGAATAGTGCCTGATTTATCATATGTTGAAATAAGGGCCTTTGGCAAATAAAACGAGTTTGGACCGAAGAGATATCCAAAATTATCCAGAACAACATTTTCAAGTTCTTGTTCCGATGAAAAGCTCGCTTCGATAAAAATTGAATCTTTTAATTTAAGCATGGTTTTCAGTTTAAAGATGTAGGAGTTATTCTATAGTTAAAACAAATTGAAGAGTTTAATATGTAAATGTATAAAAAATAGAAGTATTAATGTGAAAGTGAAATGTTACTTTCTTTGACTTCTAAAGGTGGTTAATATATTCTGGGCTAGAGCATCTCCAATGATGATTCAATCAAAGGGGATTGTGATTTTTCTTTAATTCCAATGGATAAACACGGAGTTGACTCTACGCCTTTACCTGAAAATATGTCAGTTATTGACGCAAAATTGAGCATACAGGATGGACGAATTAAAGACGGATGAATACCGAAGGAAAGTTCAGCGGAAAAGATCTGCCAAATCTGCAAAATGAGTCGCATTTCGGGGGTAGAGTGGTAAACCGCCGCTCCCTCATCCGCAGTCAATAATGCCTAATATATTGGTGGGGAAAGATGCGATTTTCGTAATTTTCGGCGTTAATACTGAGGTCAAGGTGAAGGGTATACCCGTATTTAATGCTTGTTAATCTGCCCAGGATGAAATTGATGATGAAAAGGTTCACGATTAAATGCTTCCTGCCGGCTCTGCTGCTTCTGGCGGCAACTTCCGGATGCCGCACGATAAAGGTCGAGAAGCCGGCAGAGCGCTATGATGCGCCGGAATATCATCCGCAGTATTCGAATATTACGGTTCCCCTGGAGGTTAATAAGGTGCAGCTGAAAAAGCTGGTGAATAAACGGCTTACGGGACAGCTGTATGCCGATAAGAGCTTCGACGATAATGACAGGGATAACCTCATGCTGTTTGCTTCGAGGATGGACAGCATCGACGTGGGTTTCGAGAATAATTTCGTGACATACCGGGTGCCGCTGAAGATCTACCTGCGCAAGCGGATCGGGGTACAACTGCTTGGGATGAACATCGGGGATATCAAGTCGGCGGATGCGGCGGTGGCTCTGAAGTTCAAAACGAAGCTGAACATCAACAGGGACTGGAGCCTTTCAACGGTGACCCTGCCCGATGGCTATGACTGGATCAGGACGCCTACGGTTTCTTTCGCGGGCT
>Ga0114951_10000951_pt1 | contig 38245 bp, 29 predicted proteins | sample AM7aDNAmetaG_FD_88677 | JGI IMG/M metagenome (GOLD analysis project Ga0114951, IMG submission 88677) | Freshwater microbial communities from Finland to study Microbial Dark Matter (Phase II) - AM7a DNA metaG | ecosystem: Environmental > Aquatic > Freshwater > Lake | place: Finland: Lake Alinen... | reverse complement strand
CATCAGGATTCATCTCGGATGAATTTGTCGACACTTTACTCAAATCCTCATAAAGATATATCTGATATCTCTTTTTAGTTTCATTAATTAAAAGTTTATCAGGATTGAAATATATTTTAAAAGTTACAACATCAGAATCAACTTTAGTCCATTTAGGTGATGGAGTTATTGTAGTGACAGTTCCAACAGTTACAGTTGTATATGGAAGAGTTCCAGTATTATCTACAACAGCTCTATAATCATCACCATTAAAATTAACCATATCATCTTTTAGATATTTAGTTGTATTAACCCATGGAGAAGTTCCATTACCTTTAAAATTTATAGAAAAGTTTATAAAATCTAATCTAGAAACATTAACACTTCTTGATATACTTAAACTATTCTTAATATAAGGATTTATAGAAGTTGTGATAATTTTATTATTCAAATACATATCATTTTCAAATATTTCAGTAAGACCAGTCTTATCCTGATTAATACTGACATATTCTATGATTTTAAATACTGAATTCCATACATTACTATCAAGATCTGAACCAATTGAAGTTGCATCAAATAATTCACAAGGTTTTTCAATAGTTAATGATGAAATTGTTGATACTGGGGGTGTTTGTATTGAAAAACGTTTAGTTGCAGTCAATGGTTCATTGAAAGCATTAAGCATATCAGAAAAACTAGAATTAAATACAGCTTTACTATTAGCAACACCACTAAAACCGAATGGTTTATTCGGACTCCAACTACTAGGATAATCTTCACTACCAATAGTAAGATAAAATCCTAAAACATTATTGTAACCTTCTGACATATTTAGCTCCTATCTATGTTACTACTAAGACCACTATTAATATGTGCAATAAAAAAAGAAGGGGTAATATACCCCTTCTTCTTTAAATACTAGAAATCTGCATTGATAAAATCAGTTACAAATTTACGTTTATCATCTGAAGTTGCTAGTTTTGGGATTTCTTTTTGGATTTTGAAATTGAAAACACCACCAATATCAGCTATAGAGTTCTCTCCAGTTTCAAAATTACCATTCTCGATTACAGATTTAAAATAATCAAATCTTTTACGATAACTTGACGTTATTTCTTTAAGATTATTAAATCCATGATAAGCTACAATACCTACAGTATTGTCAGTGTAACCATATTTAAAATCGAGATTAACACCTGCAGTCAATGACGCTTCAAATCCATCAGAATTAATTGATGGTATTTCAGCCAACAAAGTTGTACAAATTGCAGACCCAGGAGTAATATATGGTGACGGTTTAACTTCACAATCCTTAAGTCTTGCAAGTGAATGTAATCCTGAGAATGAGAGTCCCATTCTACGATCATTCATATCAAGAACACCCATAGAAGAAATATTCTCAACACCAATCATATATTCATTATAGAGAATTGCAGCAGAATTATTCAACAAATCACGTCTTTCAACGAACGATTCTTCTAATTCTTTACCACCTTTATTCTCAATAACCATATATCTACAACCGGTAATGTTGATAGTCTTATCCATATCATTTATAGATAATAGAGTATTTTTGAATACTGAAACCCCTTCAACAAATTCAGGCATCAAAGAAAGTCCGATAACTCTGATACTTCTTTCAAACTTTTCATCTTTCTCAATGTTTGCTGTAAGAAAGTTAACCATCATTGGACCCAACCCTGAACCAGTACCACCGCCAACAGAATATGAAACCGTTATAATGTCAATTTCATCTTTAATAATACGTTTTCTAAGTTTACCCAAGAAGTCAACACTATTAAAGTTTTCATTAAATACTTTCTTAGCAAATGAACGATCTTTACCAGAACCACCATCAGAGTTACCAATAATATAACGCTCACCTTCAATATCTTCAGAAACTGCTTCAAGTTCAAGTTTAGAAATATTCATAAATATTCCGCTACAACAACCATTTGAAGTTTTAACAAGTTCAGCAGCCATACGAGTTCCGCCGAGACCGATGCCGATTACAAGATTCTTAATCATACGAGACTCCTTTTGTTAATTAATAATACCAATATCATGGTATTATATGTATTTTAAATCATCATTTAAAAAATGATAGTTGGAGTTAACCAACTATCATTACATTATTCGATGATAGTTTTTTTTAAAGATATCAAAACCATCATTAATATGATTTCTTACTCTTTGTTTAAGAGATTGATTCTTCTTCTCTCTCTTCAATCTTCTTTTTTTGAATCGAATTGATTGGTTCAGGTGATTCATTTGATACCTCGTTAAGTGGTGTATTATTACTAACATGTTTCAAACATTCAGTAACATTACATGTTTCGTCACATGGCTCACATGGACTTTTACCACTAACTTGTTCTATAATTTCATCACTAGGTCCATCATCATCAATAGTGCAATTACATTCACCGATATCATTACCACAAACACTACACACTATAGGATCTTCATCACCACAATGACAATTTTCACAACTACCATCACAAGATGGTTTATATTCATTTGTCGCAAATGTGATAAGATCGCGCTGAACACAGCGTTCTTCAATTATGCAAGTGTCACATTCATTAACTTCAACTTCAGTACGAGTTCCATTAACGATACATGGGATAATTGATTTTGAATTTTCTGAAACAAATGATCTTACAGCAATATCGATCATTTTAACATCAATATCGTACTGTTCAAGTGTTTTAGGATATTCTTTTGAGAGAGTTTCTCCTGTGAAATTGATTCGCATGGTATCGTCGTTGAATATTACAGCATTAATGGTCGATTCATTTACTTCCGGAATAATCTCAGGATCTTTAATTTCACAAACATTATCGACACCAAATTTAGCCACCTGCAATAGAAACCCGAAGTTTTCCCAAAGTCTATTATAGATCTTTTTTGTAGCATATTTAACACCAAGTTCATGATCATAATCATCAGGATTAACACATGATGAAGTTTCAACAATCTCAAAACCACTTTTAGTTTTAGCTGCAACTACGGTGGTTTTATCTCCAAGTTTGAAAGAATCAGTAGCTCCGATAAATGAATCAAGAGTCTCATTAGTAATCTTAGGTTTTTTACCAAGAATTATATTAGACTTTTCAAAAGTGCTCTTTGGAGACCATGACACATAGCCATCGGAATACTTTACAACATAACCTTCAATCTCATCTGAAACTACGTTTTTATTAAACTCTTTGTTGTAAGTATCAAGAGACATAACACCATGTTGTACCAATTTTACACCAATAGAATAACTCAATTCAACACCACCGAGAATTTCCTTAGACATCATAAAACTCCTTTTAGATAAGATTATAAACATGTAATATGAATTCTCACATCACACCTAGAAAAGATTAATTCCTAAATATCCGCCAATTTTAACACCACTATTGGCGTTATTTGGATCAATTCCTAAATTAGCACCAATAAAGTATCTATCTACAGTTAGTATTGGTGTTACATAAGTTGTATTATTATAATATCCAATTCCAATACCTATATTAAATAACGGTTTAGTTTTGATTTTATCGATCATTTTATTAGTAGAATCTACATCTTTTTCCATTATATCATCAAATGCAATATTCTCACTAACTATAGAATCTGATAAAGTTTTTATTCGTTTATTTAAAACGAATATACTATCAGTATATTTTTTAATATCATTCAATGATGAATCTACAGATGATACAACCTTCGTATTAACAGAATCTATTTTATCAACAGATGATGCAAAATCTTGTATTATATTAGTAAGTTCATTTATGATTACAATTGAATTATTATAATCTTTAGGGAATTCTCTGGCAAATATTTTATTATTGAATTTTATAATTAATGAGTCTGAAGCAATAGCCGCAGTCTCACAACCTCCAACAATACATAAAATCATACATAAAATATAATTTTTCATTTGATTTCCTTAAACCCATTTTTTTTTATTGAGGTTTCTAATGCTAATTTAACACTATCCATAGTTGTATTTATAGTTTTTAGTTTAATTTTAGTTGTATCTATAATTTTAATAATTTTTACAGTAGTACCACCTATAGAAATAGTAGTGCCATCAATAACGGAATTTAATGAATCGATAATTTTATTATGTTTATCAATATCATCTTTAAGTTTAATTACACTGTTTGTAGTATTTTCTTTATTATTTATGAATTTACTAACACTTTTATCAAGAATGAATATAACTGCAACAATACATCCGACAATTATAATAACTCTTACAATATCCAAAATATATTCATGTAAATCTTTTTTCATATCAAACCTCATTGAGAGTGTGTTAGTGGAGTTGTATTTATCATACAACTCCACTATTTTAATAATTAACCCATTGACATTGTATTTTTATCAGGGGTTGAATTGAGAGTCTCTTCACTCAATTCATTCGGGTCGATAGGCTTAGGTCTCTTAAGAGTTCCATCGAGAATGGCCCCTCTAATTCCATCAAAACCTTGAAGTGAAGAATCATGATTAACTTGACGTAACATAATAAACTCCTGTTTAAAGTACATATTCAATCGGTATAAAATCAAATGCTTTACAATTGATTTTTCTAGGTGATTTCAGATTTTTAAGATTAGAAATCTTCAAACTTACAGTAGAATTATCAGAGATGAATAAACCTATCTGATCTTTAATGTTAAGGTCAACTGATCCAATCCCTAAGAATTTAAAATCATCAAATGGTAACAATTTTCTAAGTTTAGTAGTTCTAGTTCCAATTTTAATATTCGATATCTCTTGAGTATAAGCGAATCCATCACCAAGTTTCTTACCCTCAAGAAGTAATACATAGTGAGAATTATTACCAGATATCGCCATATGAATATTTTTACCTGATTTAAATGAAGATAAAACGCCACCGGCAGTTCTACCTTTAACAGTTATTTCAGATATTGGAATATTTATAAACTCACCAACTTCATTCACCAGAATCATAGATTTATCTTCAATTCCATCAGGAATAAAGATACAATTCTCTACAACAGTTGATAAATTTGTCATCCTATTTGTGATAGAATCAGTTTCAAAACGTTTAATCGATCCATCTTCAGTAATACACATGACAGATCCTTTTATATTCTTATAAATAGGACATGCCGCTTTAATAAACCCATTCTCTTCAACATTGTTAGGTATCCAACAATTTATAGAATTAGATGGATTAATTATATTTGCTGAACCATTTCCATAAAATACCAATACAGATTCGATATTATCTATAATACTGTGTGAGTTTATAATTTCTTTAACCCAAACATTATTTATTTTAACACCTTTGAATCCATTGAGAATCTTTTTACCAGAAATTATATTAGAACTATCGAAAACTCCAATACTATTTCTAGTTGTTAGAATAGCTCCATTAGATATGATAACATCATCACGAACTTTCAATTTAGATATAATCTTAGTACGCCTAGGACGACCATATTTCTTCTTAATTTCAAGTGCATCTTCTATCATTATATCATCAATTCGAAATAGATCATCTTCAAACCCTTTAATAGTATTTCTTAGTCGAATAATACTATTTTTAAGATCATCTTCAGATCTACTGGTCAAATTCCCTAATTGCATCTCATAGATGCTACGAGCTTGAATTAGTGTTAATCCAAATTTATTCTTCAATTTTAATACAACACCATCTTTATTCTCAGTAGATGTTTTGATTATATTAATAACTGCATCAATATTTGGGTAAACTTTAAGAAGACCTTCAAGAATATGGATTCTATTTTCATTAACATTTATCGAATATGTTAATTTACGTTTACGGATAATATAATTTGCACAATACCAATCGTTTATGATATCTTTTATAGTGGCTCTTCTAATTCTACAATTATAATTCATATTAAGGATAATACTTACACTATCCTCAAGATTTGTACATTTGTAAAGATTATCTAAGATTTCCACAAGATTTGAACCATTCTTACAATTGACGACTATATAAGGGTCACCTTTAATTGAATCCTTACTCTCTCCACAATAAGAAATGTTTGAAAGTACAAGATTCTTAGGATTATTACTTGAATCTTTAACACTCATAACATCTTTAAGTTTACTTCTGAAAGAGTCAAAGTCGTGGTCAATGGGTAAACTTTTGATAATGATTCTATTATTAGCGTTATCGATTTCAGCAACACCACGTAGTTTTATAACACCATTTGATAAATCATAGTATTTCTCTTGTATCTCATCACCGTTAACAATTATACCGCCAGAAACAAAATCGGGATATAAATCTTTAACCATGTCAACTACATCAATATTCTTATTCTTGATGAATTTGACAACGATATCGACAATATCACACAAATTATGTTGAGGGATATCAGATACGAATGAAACAGCCATATTCCCACCACCATTGACAAGAATCAATGGAACTTTCGTAGGAATAAATATAGGTTCTTTATCACCCCAATGAGCTTCAGAATCTTTCATATCCATAGAATTATCATCCATTAATGATATTGCAACATCCCAACCAAAATTTGATATTTTAGTCGAAATATATCTAGGAGATGATGCTCTATGACTTGTCATATTACCAAAAGAACCGTCTTCATCTGACAATAGTGCGTGGTTGATTTTCAAACCTTCTTGAGTCATACCACAAATACTCTCAGCTATTGATGCATCGCCATGTGGGTGGTATGGGATAACGTACCCCATGATTTGTTGAACTTTTATAAATTCTTTAATGATTTTATATTTATAGCAACAGAATAAAATTCTTCTATATATAGGAATAAGTCCATCGAATGCAGATGGTATCATTCTCTCAAATGTTGCCATACCATAAGTTAACATATCTTGAGTGACTCTATCCACAACATTTTGTTGAACCGGAATATTCTTTTCATCAATAATCATTACATATCCTCAACCAAAAAATGTTTATCAAAAAAGATAGAGAGTGACCTCTATCTATAAATAACCGCACAATAATTATTGTACAGTGGGTAATTTTGAATACTGAAAGGAGTAGAAAATATACTCAAGTGATCACCCACCATACGATAATATGACATAGATTATAATAACATAATTTCTTTAGGAGAGTTTTAGAAATTATAATCTACACCATTACTATTGTTGGAATATTAATAATTAAACATTCCGCGAATATTCTTATTATGGATTTCCGTAGCTCTATCATTTGGCATACCGATAATTGTAACATTAGCGATATCGAAAGGAGAATCGTCAATTTTATTGACAACTCCAAATATATAGAACTTTGTAGTTGTATTATTCATTATAACTTCCGGGAATGCTCCAAGAAATGATTTAGAATTAATGCCACCACTCTCATCATGTTCACTTACAATTTTAGTGAACTGTTCAACAGTTCCACGCCAACCCGTTTTTTCACTATCATCTGAACCAAATGCTGCAATAATTATATCGCAATTCGGAACACCCTCACTATCAGTGATACGGATCTCATTATTCTCAACCTTATTCAAAAACATACGAAGTGAAGTATTCGTATACTTAAGATCGTCCATAACTTGAAGAGAAATAATAACTGTTCCAGGTTTTCTCTTATTACGAAGAGAATTCAAAGATTTACAATATTTTTTAAACATTGTAAAGCGTGCATCTTGGAGATCATTCATTGGTGAGAAGAATTGGTCAATGTAATCGTAAGTAAATTCAACTGGTTCGAAAATCATACAAACTCCTTGTAAATATAATAATTATTATCAGATATCAATGCGATGTGGAACAATCCACTTTCTATTCTAATTTAATACTAATAATATCTAATGATACTATCTATATTAAAAAACTAATATAAGCTTACGCCATGCTTTTGTATTTCTCAAAATCAATATAAGGATATTTAAAATAATAATAGTCCTTAATATTAATAGCGGCATTTACATCTCTATCTATTGGATTGATATGTAATTTACATTTTACGTTATCACATTTATAAATTCTATCACTTAATTTCATAACCTTAATACTACCACAACAACTACATTTTTTAGTAGATGGGTAATTTCTTGGTATGAGATCAATTCTAGAATTATTCCAATTAGACTTATAATCCATTTGTTTATAAATCTCGCCGAATGACGCGTTTTGAAGAGCTTTCGAAACCTTCTTATTTCTCATCATATTACGAGTACTCAAGTCTTCCATCATTATTATACAACCCTTGGTTCTCGTGGTTATATCGTATGTGAATTTATGAATATAATCTTTACGGACATTACGAATCTTTCGATGTAGTTTACCGAGTTTAATTTTTTGTTTATTCCAATTATTACTACCTAATTTCTTTCGAGAAAGTGATTTATTTTCTTTCTTTAATTTAACTTCATAGTTTTTAGTTGTATCGTGGTTTGGTATAGTTATAATATTATTTTTATGATTATGAGCTATTACGGCTAAAGATTTAATACCTAGATCTATCCCTAAAGGTCTAACTATTCTATATTTCTCTATTTGATCGTCAAATAATTTAACATCATTATATAATACAGAGACATAGAACTTATCTACATCTCTAGATATAGTTATACGTTTAATTATTCTATTAGATGGTAAATACTTCTCAGGTTTACCTTTTATTTTAACCCAACCTACTAATGGTATCCATATTTTACGACCTTGAGTTCTTATTGATGAACAAGTATGGTTCTGCTCACGATATGATTGTTTAGATCTTTTTCTAGATTTAAATTGTGGATATTTAGAAGTCTTTTTAAAGAAACCTTGGACAGAATTATCAAAATCTATAACACTTTGTTGAATATTTACACTAGATACATCTTTTAACCAAGATAAATTAGGATCAATATTCTTTAACATAGTTAAATTATTAATAAATTTATATTTACTATAATCTTTAATACCGTTTTCATAATCACTTTTAAACTTCTCTAAACACCAATTATAAACAAAACGAGAACCATTAATATTATTATTAATAATAGTACGTTGTATATTAGTGGGATTTAATTCTACTTTATATGATTTTATTAATTGTTTAATCATAACGATTCTCCTTTCAATATGTTATATGTATTTTAAAACATAGTTTAAATATTCCCTCCTATTACTAGGAGGGAATTATAACATTAATCTTTAGAATAGTAACTAATCTCTTTTTCAACAGTATCAGAATATACAACATAACCGAGTTGACGCATAATAGCTACAAATGCATCAGATGCTATACTATTCATGATATCGTTAGTAGATATATTAACATCATGATACATAAATGGATCTTCTTCTAGCAACATTTTAGATACTCGATCTCTATGTTGAAGATTGGAACCATTACCAGCCATGAACCTATTCACCAACCCAGGACCAACTCTATTAATAAGAATGTTAAGTTCCATCTCACCTAATTTAATAGGTGTAGCTCGTATTGATACATTTTTCGATTTAATAGCATTCTTATGAGGAATACCTATAGAATTAATATCACTTATACCAACTGCAGAGAACTTACTTGGGGTTGTGTGTTTAAGTATTAATATATACTCAGAGCCAATAATGACTGTATTGATAGATTTATAAAATTTATCAACATATCCATCTTTAGTCTGAACATTCATACCAACTGTAATTTTCTTCGGTCTAATTCCGAACTCCATATACAATGATTTCAAACCTTCAAAAGATATATTTTCAAACGGATGTTGCCTAACATGTATCCAATTATCAATCATATCATTAATGACATTAGTTTTATCAGAAATAGATAATGAATTATAATATTTTGAAAACTCTAAAGAATGATCCAAATCTGTCATCATATACAATTTTTGAACAAGTTTATACTTGCCTTCTAACGATGGAGTATTCTTCATCTGATAACCGATTTCACTACAGATGAAATTCAATTCTTGTTCATATGATTGTGAAGGATTCGAACGTCCGACAACTCCATAAGGATTTAGTATTATATCTGCATAATTACCTCTGAAATCTATTGGCATTAATCTCTTTGGTAATACAGCACATACGACACCTTTACAACCAGATCTATTTGTTAATTTAGAACCACGTCCCAATTTAACAACTCTACCTAATGTAAACTTAATGTATGCGAATTCAAATATGCCCACACCATTCGTATATCTACTTTTATCATTAGTTTGAGACATAGTAGAATCTACATAAGCTTTATAAGTATAATACTTATTATTAGCTTCAACGGTTAATGTATGTGCGCGACTTTCAACATAAGGTTTAAGAGCAGCACAAACCTCAGCTTTAAAATTTAAAACATTATTGTAAATGTCTATAATTTGGTCACGATTTGAATTATCTTTCACTAACTCAGTGTTTGAATTTATATAAACTTCATAATCTAATACACATCCATTACCATATATAAGATCATCGTCAGTATTTGTATGTTTTAGCGATTCGGATGTAGTCGAACAACCCATACTATTACGATCTATAGATCTTTTTACACAGAATAAACCATTTTTAACATCTTCAAACACGTTAGGGAATGATTTATAATATTGATCATTACCATAAAGATTTAATAATATATCATTAAACCCTAAAGTCAATTCAATAGTTGTTATTTCTGTATAAGCTGCTCTTTCGGCAAATTCATCAGATATTATTATACCATCTTCAATATTCTCTTTTCTTGAAATATATGCAACATTTGCATTAAGTCCATACTTATAATTCAAGTTTTGATCATGACCTGAGGATTTAGATATAACTTCACCATGATTAATTATAGCTCCAACACCTTTATAATCAACATCAACAAACTCATTGAAATAACCATGATCTTCTGCTAGAGATTTATAATGAGTATTTTCAATGATATTGATATGACCGGCGTTAATATCTCTAACGATAAGAATATAATGATAACCGGGACGTTCTTTAAATTTTTCAATACGGTGCAATATTTCATATTGAACCTTAGAAACATTTAATGAATCATTATATAATCCAAATTCCTTTTCATACCCAGTATAAAGTCTTGGTATTTCGGAATTTGTAGGGATAAGACACTGTTCGAAATAACTGTTCGTAAGATGGATTCGTGGTCCAGAAATGTTTTTAACATTGATTAAATTATCGATACCGAGAACTTTGGTTGGATCAAGCGAGTCTGTAAACTTCAGATTCATCGTACCTCCGGTTTAAATTTAGTAGGGCTTAAACTAAATTGATATATATATTCTAAACCCTACTTCTAATAATCATTTTCTGAACGGTAAAATCTTAGCACCACCCTTAACATAATGATCTGCTGGATCGTATGATGAACCTTCAACAATTGAATATCCTGCGTTTGTTTTATTGACAATATTATTAATAATATCAATATTTACAGGAGAAACATAACCATTACCAAGATTCGTATGTTGATTACCTCTAGCCGCAATCATTAAATCTTCAGCAATTGGACCATTACCATAAGTATTTATATTATAGCATGAATATGGTGTAGTCATACTATAAATAATAGAAACTCTCACATGATATGGCATTTTAGCAAATTCTTGAAGATTTATAGTACCAAACCTATTTCTAACAACACATTCATTTCCTACAACATATTTAGTCATAAATGACAATGCTCTAGGAAGAATTGGATTATTTTCACATTTAGAGATTATACTCTTTCTAGTGAACTTAATCTCAGGAAGTATTGTAAGAAACATTGCAGACGGAGAACCCTCAACACCAATTTTCTTATCATACAAACATTCAAAATCTGTAAGTTCTGGACGAATCCCTGTTAATTTATCGAACACATATTTAAATTCATTCGCCGAAACATTTGATTTATTTTTAACATGATCGAGAGAGTTAACATAACCACGAATATCGTCACCATATACAGGATTTCTATCATCAATAAGTTCTTTTTGAGATATTCTAATCAAACCAAATGATTGATAAATCTGTTCATCGCCACATTTAAGTTTCTCTCCAGCTTTAAAACCGGGGTGGTGTTTCTTAGGTTTATCAAACATACTCATTGGAGGTTCTTTGGTAAGATGATTAATCAATAGAAGAATTATATTAAATTCATCCAAAGTACCTTTAACCTTATTAAGGAAATTCGTATGCTCTTTAGCTTGACGCATACCGTCAATATTATTGACAACTTTCTCAATATCTTTATACTCTTTTTTACCATCAATTGCTTCTTCAGCAGTGTTTGATATAACAAGAGATGGCACAGAGTCAACAATAACAACTGTTGGCGGATATACTTTAATAAATTCACCAGTATAAATATCTTTATACGGTGTAGTTACTTTAATCTTATCACCTTTAGAAGCCTTTGAATGAGCAATTTTACGTATAAGATTATACGTATCATCGATTGATATATGTGGAGATGGTGGATAATATAAACATTTTTTACGATAATCAGAATCACTCCAATTATTCAATGATTTAATTCGTTCTGGAGTTGTATTACCCTCAGCATCTACGAATACTAATGTTGAACCCCAACAACTATCTACAATAGATCCACCAACTTGAATAAGGGTTGTAGTTTTACCTGTCTCAGATACTCCGAACACCGTATAAATTCTTGGAAAGAATCCTCCATTAGGGAGAATTGCCATATCATTACCATTATACTCAGTATGAGCAGTAGGGTAATCGAGCATCGTGTATCCAGACATAAATCCGATAGCTTTATAATCTTTTTTAACGATATTCCCAAACAACCCACTATCCATAAGATTAAATGAATCATTTTTAACTCTTGGAATAAACACGATCAACTCCTTTATTAATATCGTTAAGATCACCCATTATCGATAATACGAATTTCGAATATATATATTCTTCTTCATCAACTAATGAAGATTTTCTATCAGCTATATTTTTATTATTAATGTCATTGATTTCAAGTTCATAAACTTTAAGTCTACCGACCAAATCAATAGAATATGTCTCAAGTATAGTGGTTACTGCATTTAGTAGTGTAAAATTATCTTCAGTTCTTTCATGAAATAGATAAAATCTATCTTTAATACAATCACCCATAGTGCCTACAACACGAATAATCAACCCTTGCGCAAATTGCTCACTCATAGATGTAATTTCTCTAATAGCGATCAACTTACCATTATGATCCAATTTAGATTTCATAATACGTTCAAGTATATTCGTTATCAAATTTCTCATACAAAATAATTTAAATTCATTATATACTGATTCATATGTTAAAGTTGTATTTACACTAATTATAGGTTTATTAGAACCTGATTTTTTTAAAAATATTATAGTTGATATTTGAACTATAACTTGTGTAATAAAGAATAAAAATAACATCGATAAATCTTGAAACATAAAATACTCCTTTAACCGTTTACTAATACAGATCTCATTATTGGTAAAATTATATTTGTATAATTTATATCTTTAGCAACTTGAAATTCATCTTCAGATTCAAAATCATTATCCATATAGATCAATTCGCCATCAAATCTAACACCTAGTTTGTTCTCATTAAATAAATCTCTATATATAGATGTGTCATCACTTTTAATATAAGATTCTCTAATCCTTCTAAGTATATTGAAAACTTTACCATCACCTGTTTTCTGACAACTTTCTATAGTCTGGAGATGGTGTTTAAGGAAATTATTAAGGAATGGTGAAGTATTTATAACATCATCACTTAATCCTTTACCTATAATAAAATCTCTCATAGAGTCAAAATATAGAGTTAATCTATTTATTCTATACATTGAACTAAATATACCATCTTTATTTCTAAACTCAACATTACCGAAAGTTGTTTTAATTGGTAATTTATTATAAATCGTTATAGAATCTCTAGTTGTACTTATAAAATTGGTTAATTTAATTTTATTTTCAGATATAAATAAATTCAACCATTTTAACATTAATTCATTAACTTTTTCAGATAATCCAGGTTCATCCCTCATCATAAGACCTATTTTAACAACACGATCTTTTTTCTCATAAGACATTAACTTATCGTAAACATCTCTACCTTTTATCTCCAATATAGCAGTAGCTCCGGCGTTTTTAATATCATATTCAGATATTGTACCACCGATAACTGTATCGAATAATGTATTCGTATTTATAAGTTTTTCTAATATCATTTATTCACCTTTAGTTATATAACACTAAGTTGTTTTAAGCTTAGTAATATCTTATTCAACTTTTAAATTATTAAATAAAACACACTCCAATAGATGATTTAATATTATATTTAATAAGGAGGTTTTATGTTTCCATTTAAGAAGAAAATACGATTTGAAGAAGGTATTGATTCATTATGGGGCCTGTCTGCGGAAATATTGGGTTTTTATTTTAAATCTTGCAATTTAATGAAAAATGCACCTAGTGTAAAATCTCTTGAAGATGGTTATTATTCATTAGAATCATTCGATTGTGGAGATTCTTATGATTGGCATAAATTAAGTAACGACGATATTTATAAAAGACGTAATACAATTCACTCAGTAGCTAAAGGTGATCATTGTGGTGCTACGTGGAGAATTATAATTGAAAAACATACTCATGAATATCTTGATGAAGTTACTATAGATTTTATAGGCACTAAAAAACATAAAGCTTCTTTGAGAATAAGTTCGACTATATGTGAAGGTTATAATCGTTGTGAACTGTTTATAAATTTCGATAATAAGCCTTCAAATGTATTATTTGGTGATAGAGATACATTTTTGAACGATCGTTATATAATATATACATCTTTAAATGGTAAACGTGAATTTAAAACATCACACGCATTTAGAATTCCTAAACTTAAAGGTGTTTATAAATTCCCCATGTTTATCAGCATTATGAAATCAGTGTTATTATATATCGCATTCGGATATATCCATACTACAAATAAAATTGAAACTAGACCAAATACATTTTAATATAAGTGGGGATTATTCCCCACTTATAATTTTATATTATCGTAAACCAAATACGCTCAACAACAGAATCGTTAAGTAAATTATGATCTGTATACCTTGACATATATGTAGTATATGGATATTTAACCACATATTTTTCAGGGTGCATATATCTCTCAAATGCGCCATCAATAGTTACAAGATCCCCAATTGACAACTCTGGGAATGTTACATTGAATGGATATGGATGATTTTTATAACATAAAGTACTTCTATTAAGTTTAATGACATCTCCCGGTATAGCGTTAGTAAATTCAACCAATGAATATTCTCCACCTTTAGGTAAAAGTTCTTCAACAATATTGGCTAAACTATCAGTGTTATATAGAGGATTTGGAACATTTATAAATTCCTTATATAGATTAGGAATAAACAATGCCGGTTCAAACTTATTGTAAATAAATGTTATCTTTTCACCAACTACAGTATATTTATCTCTACCAACTATAACCCCATTATGGAATAATAGATGATTTTCAGATACAGGACTATTAAAATAAATACTATTCAAATAATCTATATTTATAGTTAATTTATGTAAAGGATCATTATCGACATGGATATATTGTTTATATTCATTCAATATCGAATATTTAAACTCGGAAATATTTATCTTATCCCATTTAAATATTTTAATATCAAAATCCCAACGCTTATCTTCACGCAAAGGATCAGGGTCAAATGTTGCATGTTTCTCAGGATCAGAGAATTTAACTAAAGGGGCATCACCTTTATAAGCTACAGTTTTTGTAGATAAAAACATTTTACCTTTAGGAATAACCTTAGTGTCAGTATCTAATGAATTATTTACAGTAAACACTCCACCAGCCCAAATTAATGAATTATTAAGATTATAATGAACTCCATTAACATTACTTTTCCAATTAGGATTTACATTAATCTTTATATCTTGTTTAAGATGTAATTTTAATGGATCTATATTGTTATTATTATCAATATCAAATTGTTCAATTGTTACAATACCACGTTCTTTCATTGGGAATATGATATTATTTGCAATTTTACCTATAACCGCATCACCGTCACGATCACCTATATAGTGTGACATCTTTTTAGAATCAATATACATTACACTTTTTAATAATGAAGTATCGATATTTGCAATACCTCTATTTTCCCATGATGTTTTATAAACATCCTCAAATGCATTATGTATAAGACTCTTAAAATCAACCCAAACCGAAGAGCTCTTATCAATATCACCATTATCTAAATTATAAGCTTTATAATATATATTTGATAAGAATCTGAAACTTTTATCGCTGATAATTGTATTAATTATCTCTTTATATGATCCGCTAACATTTATAATGTTAGTGAGGGACTCAAATTCTTGAGACCCCACACCATTTTCATAAACACCTTTATCTATAGCAAATCTATAACCATCAGAGAATTCAAAATACAATGCACCAGCTTCCATATTTTTCAAAAAAGTATTTAACTTACTTTTTACTGGAAGATGCATTTTAAACCTCCGATTTAAACTTTAATATAAGCTGCTCTGATATTGGTGACCTTTTGTATAGTTTTGGTTGTACCAATTTCAACTTCATCATACAAAAATTCAATAATTACAGGTTCAGATGGTGTATACGTACGACCATTATTCAAACCTTCATTAAATGAAAAGTTTACAATACCTTGGAGATCTAAAACAACTCCTGTTGGAGGTGTGTAATACCAAGAACCGTCCATACTACGTATACTAAATTTAGTAGGAGTGATAGCATTTATACCATCTAAAGGTATAGATTTATTATTCTGTAACATTGCATTTAATATCGCCGCACTGGTCCCACCGATAAATGATGCAGTTTTATCACTTCTTTTATAGACAATACCCATATAATCATTACTAAATTGTTTAGTTCCGTTAGAAACTTCAACTCTTCGAACTTGATTATCGTCAGGTAGTACTTTTATAGAATAATTATAGTGTTGAGGTGAAGGTATAGTATCAAACATCAACGTACTAGTCACAGGTTGATTTATATTAACACTTCCGGGATCTACAACAGTTGTCATAGTTTCACATTGTGTAACATCTGATAAACGACCGTCTCCTTGAACCATAAATAATCTATGGTTAAATTTAGATGAAACGTTAGATGGTATCCAATATAATGGAATAAACACAGAGTTATCAATAATTACATTATCGATTATATAAACATTAACAGATTTAGTATAACTACTTGTAACAGATGTTGAATTTTCATCCAAACAATTGTAAGTTACAGTAAATACTGAAGGAGTTGATGTTGATTTTGAAGTATCAATTTCATTCAAACCCTTAATCGTTATTTTACCACCATCTTTTTCATATGTAACATCTCTACGATCACCATTAGCGTAAACCAAAAAGATATTAAATCCAATTTGTTTAGTACTTTCACCCCTATAAAGGAATGTAGAACCAGGTTCACCAACCATAACTCTGGTTGTGGAAACTTCAAGGTCAACAATAGATGAACTACCTGAAATATCATTAGTGAGTATAGTTACAGACTCAGCCCAGAACACATCTCTACAAATAAGTGATTGTTTTTCATCGAAAAATTCGACAATATAACTATCACCATCAACAATTTTTGCATTTGGGAGAAGCATACCAACTCCAGGGATACCAACCCAACCAACACCTTGTGCTACTGGTTTTGTTTCAATTTTTACAAGATTTGTAACAAGTTTTCCAACATTATCAACATATCCTGTAATGTAGTTTATCCCACTACGAATCGCATAATGTGTATATGTACTTGGATAAACAAGGTTCTTGTTGAGTATGATAGTACCTTTTTTAACATCAAATGTAAAATATGTAAGATCTCTACTAACTACAGCAGAACCAGCATTATCGAAAAGTCCATTCATATCCATAGTATCGATTAGATTTGAATTAACTTGTTCAACACTTTTAAATCTCCAATCATCAATACCATTAGCGTCTTTATAAACTTCAATATAACCAATAGCTCCATCACCTTTAGTGGTAATTTTGGATGGTTTTCCAGGGATGACTTCATTCGTATAAGCATCAGTATCTATAGCGATCTCATGATTATATGGAATGATTGGAGCAGTAGCATTATCCACACCTTTAATAAATGCGGATAGTGGTGTGCAAATAAACGGAGCTCTACCTCTCATATTCATATCATTCTCCAAATTTCTTTATAATACCTCTACCCATTACGATATCAGGATCTCCAACATCAAATAATATTGTAGCCTGTATAGGTAGAAGATCGTGTTTATAAACTCTATTACTCTGAACAAAATCAGTATATTTTTCATATGCTGTTGATTGAGATATACTATTATCTACACAACATTCTAAGAAATTTTTAATAGTATCCACTGTAGTAAACCCAGGGTACCATTCTTTTTTAGTTGCAATGATTATATTATACATTAAATCTTGATGATATGGATATATTTCAATATCATATCTATATAGTTTCCAAACAGTTTCATCTGTTCCAGGAGTACAATTAATATTAAGTTTTAAAGATGTATATATTTCATCATTGTATATAATATGATCTCCATCGGTATAATTAGATATAGGGCTCCATAATTCTGAATCAATTACACCGTAACCATCCTCTTCGCTTCTAAATATTTCAAGCTCTCTCAATACTTTTTTAGGAATATCTTTAAAAGATCTCCAAATTTTATCAGATCTATCGCCAACAAACCATCTAAGATATGCATCTACATATAGATTATAACGAGGAGTTATAAATATTTCAGAAGGATCTCTTACTGGATTTGGGGTTTTACCATTAGAATCAACACCTATATCAAATGTTTCATATAAAACATTTGTAAATTCTTTAGTAACTTTAGCAGCACCTTTAGGTAAGAAATAATTGTATGATGAAAACAAATTAGCTATATTTCTTTCAAAATAACTATCAGTATATAATTCCATGAAAGGTCTTAGTTCTTTAAAAGATGCTTTAAATTTTGCACTTATTTGCACATTCTGTAAACTAATTTTTTCATATGGTAATCTGATTAATTTATTACTAAGTATATCTATACCGTTTTCTAATATACATTTACCGTTAGCATAAACTTCAACATATTTTTTAGAAAATGGAAATTTAAGATTTCCAAGATATAATAATCCGTATTTATCATCAAAAGTGTCTTCAATACTCATAGATGGGTAATCTACAGTCTCAGTATACTCAGGTAAAACTACAACATTAATAACTTCTTGATATTTAATGAATCGTTTTAATATAATACCGCTATTTCTTATATCCTTATTATCATATTGAGATCTATAATAATAATCACTATCCCTAAATAAATGCGTTCCATCAGATTGTGTTGAAACTAACATAGAACCATTATGTATCAATGGTATATTAACAGTATGATATTGGTGATCGTCATAATATTGCTCAGTTCCAATACTTAATTCATTAAACAATGAATCATATGTAGTATCCATATTATCGACACTAAATGAAAAAACATTATGATGTTTAAGTGTAGTTATGATCAACATATCAATTCTAGGATCATTTTCAGTAAATTTTCCAGTAGGATCGACTGCACCAAAATCCAAATAAATTATACCATCTACTATAATTCTAGGACATTCTTTACCATCAACGGTCCTAAACCCATAATTACTATCTTTAAAATATAAATTATTATTAGATGTGTCATATTTTTTATTAGTTATAGCATATACTCTAAAATCATCAATACTTTTAATATTACCAAACACATTAAGTTTAGCTCTATATGAATAAAATGGTGCCACAGTAGTTTCAACTCGTTCAATCCTACCGACTTTATACGATGAAGAATCTCCAGTTTGAACATTTTCTATAATACTTACGACATTATCACCTTTAACGAACCATTTAGAATCTACTTTAGACATCCAATAATCAGGAGCAGTTGTCACAAGTATTTTATCAATTTTAGCAACTTTACCGTTTACTGATATAATCCTTATTATTCTAGCTCCGGGAGGATACGTATTATCAGTTCCAACTATTACTGGATTGGTGATTCCGTCCCAATAAAACGTTTTAATTATAGGGTGTGAGGCGAATATTTCTAGAAAATATTTCAATACATTTGGAAAATTCTTAATTAATTTAATTATTTTCATCGTATAATCAGGTATTAAATCTAATTCGGAAATAGTATTTACAACTTTATCATATATGATATATTGACTTAATACTGTCTCATACCCGCCATTATTTAAAAACCCATTAAATGTACTATTTTTACCTTGTCCAGTTACTGATATATTTGTAACATCTTCAGTACCGAGGAAATTATATAGGAAATAATCATCCCCATACATATATTCATCTTCAGTTGCAATAAGTCCATTATCTGTAAATATTGTGGTTATCAATGATGTATTGTTTGTAATTTCACCATTAGGTAGTTTATATGTAAAATTTAATCTACCAACATGTTTAAGTGATGAATTACTAATTCTCAAACCATTGAAAAAGAATAAACAGTTATCTATATTTATAGGTCCATATATAGGGTCTATAACTGTCCCATCTTTAAGTTTACCATCCACACTAAACGGTATAATATTTGAATTATTAATAGTTAAATGTTTAGAAATATTATATTTTATAGATGAATCTATAAAAACTTCAATATCTCCAATTAATATGTCTGCCAAATTTATAATAACGTTATTGTTAAGGTATGAAATAGATGATATTATATAACCTTTATATACACCATCACAAAAAACCATATAATTTTCTTTATAATTTAGATCTAAATTTCTATGTGAACTTATATCGAAAGATATAGTAGAACCAGAAAAGTTACGATTTCTATACCCACCATACATATAATTATCAAATTTTCTAACCTCTATAAGTATATCATGGTTAGTTATTAATTTACTAAAAAATGATTTTGGTATTATAACATTAGTGAATGAATCAGTCATATATAACCAAATAGAACTATCTGGAACTTTTTTACCGTCAATATATACGAATATACTGTCTTTATTATTACCGAATCTAGCACTAGATTTATCTATTACAGAATATATTTCAACTAATCTATTAGTTAATACAATATTTGTTAATATATTATATGAACTATCAGATATATCGGGAAATGATACATCTAAACCATCACTCATTATACCGTGACCATTATCGAACGTATTATATACGGATTCTACAGTAGGATTATAAACCTTATGTAAAATCCTTTTTATAGAACTATCACTAACCTCTTCGACTGATGCTATAGCTAGTGCCTTAGATATAAGTTCATTATATATAGACACTTCACTTCTATCACTACCAAACATATAACCTCCAACTAACTATTTTTGGTTGGCGAATATATTAACAAGTGATTCATTAATATTATCAACCTGACTTTTTATAGATTTAGAAATGAATTTATCATTATATAATCCTATATTTACACTTAGGATCATATTTAAGAATGTTGCACCGTGTTCGAGACTGAAATATGAATTAGCACCATACATTTTAACATATATGTTAACAATCATTCTTAAAGTAAGTGTACCTTCTTTAATATAATCACTAAATTCATAATTATAGATCTCTAAGAATTCTGTAATATTGGTGAATACTAATTTATCTTCCTTAAGAAGACTACAATCACTTTCAATTTCAGATCTATTACATAATCCAGAAGAAAAAACAATATTACATGCATCTTCTATAGTTCTATTAAACATCACGACAATACAAAATACTGCTGATAGGAAAATAGAAACATTATATTTATCAATATTTGCACCTATAGGGTATGTTTTATCGATACATTTTGTAAACAATCTAGAATATGCAGTAGCTACATTTTTAATAAGTGTAGTAGATCTATCTATAACTGGAGCACATCTTTTCAAATATGCATCAATATATGCCATCTGTAAGTATGTATAAAGTTCAACTTCTTTAATCTTAAGTGATTCAATATTACCACGAGCATCTCTAGTATATTTAGCTCTAGGACTAATATCGACAACTCCAAAACTACCGTCCGCTGAACCGATACTAGTTATAGCTGATGGAATATATATTTGTTTATCTTTAAGATCTTTAGGCTCCTGTAGTAGCACTGGTCTAATTTCTTTAGATAAAGCACTTTTGATTATAAGTTTACTCAACGGATACTTATAAGACCTCATACCTTTAACCATAAAATCATACATTTCAAATTCTATAGCATATTTTTCAACATTTTGTGAAATATTAATAATGATTTCACTAATAGAATTTTTATAATTACTATTAACCATTTTAAATAATTCAGTAGTACTAAGTTTATTCATAAAAACTCCTTATATTTTTATCATCAGATACGCTATTAGATTGTTCTTGGTAGGGTCATTTTAACGAAAAAAAAGAATAGGGATTACTCCCTATTCTAATTATTAATTATCACCACCATCAATAGTCATGATATCAAACTCTGTCATAAAACCAAGTTGTGAATAAGCCATTATACGTCTATTAGGGAGATCGAAAATATAAAGGTATTCATTTCCAACTTCAGATCTACATGGGACTACACTGATCGACGAACCTTTAAGTGTAAAAGTTTTCATTTCCTCAGTATACAAATATATAGAAACCAAATCACCAGCTTCGTGCACAAATCTACCATTAGTTTTGAAAGTGAATACAGTTGTATCTTCTCTATTGTCAATTTTACCACCAGTAATATCAAATGTACTTCTATAACAAGTGGTCACTTTAAGATCACTACAGAGAACAACATTTACAATCAACACGATAAACATGATAACTGAACGAAACATTACGGAAACTCCTTAAAATAAATTAAAATATTAATATGTAATGAGGGATTTCTCCCCCACCACATACCTCTTTTCAAGAAACTCTATCCCGCTATCGGGCATGGATAGAATTGATCCCTGTCAATAGCCGTAAACGGATCATAACAGAGAGTATCTTCCCCATCTACGGAATAATCTAAAAATCCGACATCTGTATATATTTCTGGAGATTTATTAGATTTGAAATCAATAATATCTTGCGGATCTATATCATAGTCGGACATTTTAAATGATGACGAATTAACTGAATCTACAAATATTTTGAATTGTTTTTCAAAATCAATCGATTTATAATCAAAAGGATTGATAATTTTCTTCATAATATCTTCAACTTTTTCTAATTCTACATCATCCGGATCGATAGGCTTATATTCCGAATCACAGAAAGATTTTATAAATGCAAACTCATCTTTAATTGGTACCATATTACTATTATAATATCCGCCAGTTCTATCAAGAATAAGTTTTGATGGCATAAATCCGTCTTTCAACGCATCTATAACGCAACGTTCTTTAGGAGAATATACATTCAATACATCACCATCATAGTCGCCACTATATTCTCTTAGAGAATTGTGCTGAATAGTTAGGATATAATCTTCTGCATTAGGGAATAAATCAACTACATGTAACATTTGTAGGCTACCAAGATCAAATGAAGGGTTACGTCCAACTAGAACATAAACACCATCATCTTTTCTATTTTTAATAAGCATCATACAAATTTTGTATATATCTGGATCAACGACGTTTGTAAATTTACATTCTCTAATGTAAATTAAACATTCCGATGATGTCATTTTAGCAAAATTTACATTACCATGACCGCGCATCATCGCATTGATTATTTCCAACTCAAACATTACAAGAAATGCTTTATATGACACACGAGTTGAATCGATATTATCATGTTCAGTTTCTGCAATAATAACCATTCGGCTAGTATAACATAGTCTACTTGATATGATATTACTTCTAATCAATCTTTCTTTTCCACGAAGTTTCATAATAGAAAGATCGTGTATTCTCATTAAATAGCTTTGGATATTACCGATAATCTCAATAGCTTTTCTACCAGATCTTCTACCACGTTTAACGAGATTTAAATCTGTAAGAATTTTAACAAATAATACATTTATATTATGGAAACTGAAAGATTTATTCTTTGATGATACATAACCTGGACGATGAGCGCTTGACATTACATAGATTTTACTACTAAATGTAATGTTCGCCCTATCTACAAGTATTTTATACAATTCAGGTTTTGTTGTCGTTTTCTTGAAATAATCTAATATTTCAATATAACGATTTGAGAATTCATATAACCCTATACCCCTAAAAGGGTGTGCCGGATCATAAACAAACTGCACTGACGTATCAACTTTCAACATATCTTCAAATGTCGTTCTACCACCAATATAAGCTTTAATTTTACTATACATTGCCGGTATAATGATTTGAAACTCACCAAGATCAATCCAACCACGGCGTAATAATTCTACACTGTAACGAATTGAAACAATTGAAGAACACTCGGGGCAAATTTGTCCTTCGTTATATTTTCCAATCAATTTACTACAATCACAGGCGTATGGTATGACTTTTTCATCTAGATCTGTTGGGATATTAAATCTAGAATTAAATAATGATTCTGAATTAGGTTTCATACCATTTTTAATAATATTCGGATCGCTAATCAATATAATATTACCAGATGCTTTATCGAGTTCATATTCTCTCATCCAATCATCATGATCAATACTAAAAACATCCTGTTTTTCAACACGATGCCGTTTTGTAGTTTTACTTAAATCGATAATCAACGACATCCTCCAAATATTAAAAATTTTGATAAAAAATAAGGAGCCCGTGAATAATCACGGACCCCTTTCTTAATACTTAATAGATCGAAAAATCTCTTAGCAACCGGCTGCAAGTCCAGCAAAGTTAGGGATACGAGGACCCTGAGGCTGATTGTAGCCATAAGCCTGAGGTTGCTGATAACCGTAAGCCTGCTGAGGCTGCTGATAACCGTAACCCTGAGGTTGACCATAACCACCACCCTGAGGAGCACCCCAAGCCTGCTGTTGCTGACCCTGAGGAGCCCAACCAGCCTGCTGCTGACGTTCCCAAGGACGACGTGCAGAAGTTGCACCCTGTACAGTAGGACCGGCAGTCTTCTTAGCCCAAGGACTGGTCTGAGGAGCTGCACCAAAGCCATGGTTCTGCTGAGGAGCATAACCACCCTGATTCTGATTGTATCCATAACCCTGCTGAGGTTGTGAATAGCCACCTGTAGCAAATGCACCAGAATTCCAAAGCTCAGTAATACGTTCTTCAGAGAAAAGGCCGGATTGAATAAGAGCTTCAGGATGACGGTTGGTTGCAACAAATGCAGATTCCCAAACACTGTTGATGAGCTTGATAACGCCTTCATCTTCAGTAGGATTTACACCATTGTTGATGAAGAAAGAATAGAGGAATTCCTTGATATCTTCAACGGTATTGTAACGAGCTGCAATAGCACGCTGAGAAGATGCAGGATAGACGATATTCTGACGAGCCAGAATGGAAATGAGATGGAGAGGATCGATATGAGCAGACACCTGATCATTCGTGAAGATTGCACCAAGCGTTACTGCTTCTACCTTGTCGGCAGTTGCGTTGGCGGCCTTGGAGTTTGCTGCGGTCGAAGTCTGAGCTTGAGACATAATAGTCTCCTTCCATTTAAATAGAGTTATAGAAAAGAGTAATGTAATCATCACCATTGACAATTAAACATTATTTACATTTTAATTCCAATCAATACGATGTAGATGTACAAATATTATTTTATACATCTACATCAATGATCGTTTTTTAATATACATTCTAAATATTGATTTGATTAATCAAATTTATTAAATAGACTGTAAATAACCGATATCGATTCCTAATGAGTTCTGATTCTGATTATTGTTTGATTGATGATTATAGAAACTCTGTGTAGGTGCGGCACTATAACCGGTGTATGCGCCAGAATACCCATTAACATTATTCATATAATTATCATCAACAACCTGAGTACGCTCACGGTTTGTATATAATGTAATACTGAATCCCCCTGAGAATTTTGGTGAATTCAACAATTTCACATACACACTACGAGTAAATTCATCAGACACTCTAAGTTTAAATACTTGAGGTTGAATAATAGTTTGATATCCAAGCTTTTCAAGAAGTCTATTTCTAGATTCACGATCAGCAATATCCGAACTCTTATAATCTCTAAATTTTTCACCAAGAGTATTTACAATACTTTTCTTACCAAAAAGTCTCCAGTCAGCACGCTTACCATCATTTGTACCACGACGATATTCGCTACCCAAGATGTATGTTTTCCATACATTACTCTGATATTCTGGAGAATCGAAGGGTTCACCTTCAACAAATATTGGATTATGTATTGTATCATTTTGTTTAGAAATAACACTCATAATCTTATTCATTGATGCATCTTCAGGATTAGGATCAACCTTTGTGACGGCGTTAGTCTTCATGTATCTTGAAATAGTAGGTGATGGGATAGAAGACATATCCAACTCATAGTATACAACTACAGCACTATTAGGGAATTGTTCCTTAATATTACATATAAGAGATCCTACAAGTAAACCAAATCCATCACGTACAAAAATGTCAAGACATTCAGTATATTCCGTAATAGTTACATTAATAACCCCATCAGGTTTCTGAGGTAGCATAATATACTTCATAGTACATGTCATATGCATATTCAAATCACCATATGAGAGATCTCCACCTCTTGCGATAGCTGATCTATTTTTGTTAATATTACGGTATTCCCAAACATCATCCTGATTAGGGTCACGCCATTCAGCAATCAATCCAATTTCACCATTATTAGGTTTGAAATGATTACTTGGGGAGTTTTCGATATCAAATCTATTAAGAATATCCTTATCATGGACATTCGTCGTGAAGAAATATCTAGTAGCTTCAGTATCCACACTTATAGGTGTAAATACATCAGTAATACTGAGATTAAATGCGATAAACTTCGAAACGCCCTTAACAACCCGATTAATATTACTATCAACAGTCATATCTGAATAGATATTGAATGTGACAAGTTCATAATCACATGAGTTAATAAAGGCTGCAGGAACTTTATTGATTTCTTTTTGAATGTCATATCGACCACCGGGAACATCAAGATTAATGAAAATCAATCTAACATTACCTTCAAAATCAATAACAGGACATTCATGAGTAGAATCATTGATAATAACGTTATGTTTAATTGTGACGTTATAAGACTTAAATAGTCTAATAATACGATCAACAATTATCTTCATATTACTATCATTGTAATTATCGTGAAGATCTTTTACTTTAGATCTGTGTACGATATTACCAATACCCTGCTGTTTTCTGACATCAATACGGAAAACATCAGCTTCACATTCCTCAACATTCTCACGAATCATAGATACAACTATAGGATCGAGAGTATCAGTTATGTCTGCAACTGCTGATTTATTATCATAAAACTTAGGCTGATCAATGGGTTTTCCTTCAGAAGTTGCATTTGTAATGAACTCATCAAGGAAATCATCATCAAACATTTCAGGCTTTTCCAATTCAACGACTGGAATTGCCGCAACGATCGGAGTTCCATTAACCTTTTCACTATACAGATCATCAAGTGAATCTTCATCATCTACAATGGCAATCTCAACTTTAGGCTTAATGTCAAGCATATCATCGAGCGAGTCATCATCAGAAAAATCACTCAAGTTTACTTTAGAACTTGGTAGCATATTTTCTTTTTCCTCGATAAGTTTATCGATAGTTTCATTTTGGGCTACACTGGTAAATTCACCAATATCCAACATATCATCATCTCCAATACCATCTTCATCGTCAGATGGCATTGTCCCATCAATGAAGTCGGCAAATGCAGCATCTTCTTCAACTTCACCATGATCGTGATAATTGTTTTCATCATCATAACTACCAACAATATCACCAGTTTCATCAACATCGAGATCGTCAGAATCGACAACCGGAATATCGATGAAACTTTCAGAAGTTTGGTCATTGAGTTCTTCAGTATAGTCTTCACCATAAGTTGTTGATGGTTTAGTAACATCTGTTATAATGATACCATCTTCGTCAACACCATCATTGGTTTCAGTGAATTCACCTTCAGAGATCAATTCTTCTTTAACAGGTTCTTCTTTAACTTCATCTTTCACGAGTTGTTCAATTGGAGATTTACCATGAAGTTCTCTGATCAAATTATTCAACTCAAATTCTGACAATTTAAGAATACTACCGTCTGACGGATTTGTGAAATTATACTTCTCCATAGGTGTGGCATAAGTATTTCTAACAGGATCAGTTGATAGTTTAGGAACTTCAAAAATGTTTAAAGTTTTACGAAGTTCTGAAATTCTACCTTTAAGGTTAAGATTCACACCCCTATGATAGGTGCAAGATGGACATGAATGAGCATCAAATTTACTTCCATCAGGATTTGTAATTTCTTGAAGTATACCAATAGAAGCTTCAGGAATCTCAGAATTACACGCTACACAAACCAATGTGCCAGAATTGGAAACTGTGTACGGTCTGTAACCGATAACCTTTACAAGTTCCTCATTGGAACTATCAATTAAACTCTTCTCAACCATTTTGAACCTCCGATAAGATTTATGGCATTATTTATAGAACTATTTTTTACCCATTAGTATATTTAAAGCATTTTTTAATAATATTGATATTAGTGATCAAGATTTAATATATAAACAAATAATAGGTTTGGTAAATTAAAAACTAGTGAGATTTCTCTCACTAGTTTTTAAATATTATTTACGATTCTTACCGTCGTTTCGATAAATCTTTAACTTTCCCAACAACTTTACCAGCAGTATTTTTAAGTGATTGTGCTGTTTTATTATTAGCAAGAGAGTTGCCTATAGACTTCTTAGCACCACTAACGGCATCACTGGTAGCGTTTTTAACAACATTACCGGTACCGCTCGCAAGTTCTTTAATCTTTGAACGAAGTTTCTTATTCTCTTTAGCTGTAGCTATCATGGTTTTCAACAAATGTTTAATACATGTAGTTCTAAAATTAGACTCTGCGAGTACATTTCGTATAGCACCTTGAAGAATTGCAAGTGATTCACGCTCAGGAGTTTTATTTGCATAATTTTTAATAAGTACTTCAACTTCTTTAGTTAAACTTTCAAGACTTTTAACGTCTTTATGAGCATCGGCTAATTTAGTAATGCTATTAGCTTCACTTTTCATGTCCAATGTTGCAGCACGATCGATATATTGTTTCATAACTTCAGGAGTATATTCCACAATAGATTCTTCTATAGATTTCGTTCCTGCAGTTGTAAATTTAGCACTAATCGCAGTATTCTTTTTAATTTCAGCTTGAGCATTCGTATCAATAGTAGTTCCTGATTTAACACTATCGAGTACTTTTTGTATAAGCGGTATCATTCTTTCAATACGTGCAGTTGACGCATTACAGACACTCTTAACCATGTTAATTTTTTCAAGATGTAAAACTTTCTGACTATTATCGGCGTCTGATTTTTCAGCTTCAGCCTTAGAAGCAGCTACAGCTTCCGCAACTTCTTTAGAATCACCAAGAGGTTCACCAGCTCCACCAGAAAATAAATTCTTAAAGAAATTAAAAATCATAGAAAAGAATGCTTTAATACCATCGATAATCTTTTTAAAAATCTTAACAATGAAATCCCAAGTTTTCTTAAAAATATTATCACCATCTTCAAGTGAATATTTCTCAGCATATCCGAGATGTACACCTAAAACAAGTAGTGCAGATTCTGCAGTAGCGAAGGCTTCATTATAAGTTTCGTGATCATCAAATCCTTCAATTTCACTATCAACATCACCATTTTCTTCATCAATTGATTCAAATGAATAAACGTAATTTTCACAACCAAAAAGCTCTTCATCAAAAGCTTCTGCGGACAATTCATAACTTCCAATGTTAAGCATAATATAACCCCTTAAAATATTTATAAATATTAAATTACTAACATAATCATTAATGTGTTCAAAACATGTTAATGATGGTATTATATGCGATTTTTTAACAAACCTATATGATGGAGAATTATAATGAGTAATTATTCAACAAAAGATAACTACGATTATCTCGCAACAAGAAGATCTATGTCTGGTATCAAAACTTTCAATTTCTTTGATACTAAAACTTCTCCTGATAAATTTGTTAGTTTTTTGAAAGAAATATCATTTTACAAATCAGACTCTAATGTTGGAAAACTTAGAGCATTTAGAATGTTTTCTATATTAAACTCACTTGCAACATCTAGACCTAATTATGCATCACTAGAATATCAATATTCAACTATAATTAAATCTATTTTTAAAGATTTCATTAATTCTTCAGGTAAATATAATGAACCTGAAGATATTAAGAAAACTGCTAATGAAATTAGAATAGTACTTATTAAAAATCTTAAAATTCTTACAAAATGTGGGAATGTTAATGTTGTATTTAAGAAATATTCTAATGATAGAATGTTTGATGAAAAAATATCATTCTTTATTAATGATGGAGAAGATGTTTTTAATGGCGCTTCATTGAAAATGAAAATAGTTGCTACTGGTGTAGAATTTGACAGTAATACAACTCTAACTGTAGTCATTCCTTTGGAATATATTAAGAAATCTGTTAATCAGGCGTATAGAGGTTCTGTATCAGTGCTAACTCAATCAGGTGCTGATGTTAGTTCTAGTCAAAAACGTACAGTTGCAAATGTTATGTCTAAATTAGAAGATATAGCCGGACATGATATATTTAATGCACTCATAGCTGCTATATATAAAGAATCTATGTTTTCAACTTTTGTTACAGACGTTGTATCAGCTTGTACTAGAATTATTAAGGGTACTTCACCATGCAGTTCCTTTAAAAGTATTCCTGTTGTACAGTTTTCAGAATTTCAAAGGGCTGTTAAGAAAACTGGTATTATAGAGATGAATCCTATGATACTTATGGATATTTTCGATATTGGCGATATTGAAGTTAATACATTTGTTAAGAATTTTGTTAAATCTGATGAGCATCGTCTAGTATATTCGCCAAAGTATTCACTTCTTAGAAATGAAGAAGATTGTTACCTTGATGCTGAGTCATCTGTTAGTGCTAGTCTTGCATATGTATCAAAATATAATTATGCTATAATGTGTCTTTTAATCACAACTCCAGGTAGTATTAAAGAATATTCTAGAATTAATTATCAAAATCTTATTGAAAATAATCTTCAAGTTTGTAATAATTATTCTAAATCATCAATGATAGCTAATAATAAATCTGTCATTATTTCTGAAATTGAGAAACAGTTCTCATTAATGAATGATGTAACGTCTGATATTATTAAACTTAAACAATTCATTATGAAAGAAGATTAAAATGGATATAACTTCATTAGAAAATGAATTGTTTAGACCCGATTATAGTGAAGAATTTTATTTTGGTATAACTTGCGCATTTAGTTCAGAGATGATAGGATATGTTACAAAACTTCGTGAAGAATTACGTATATTATTAGGTGCTGAATGGCGTGATAAGACTAAAAGAACTATAACCATTAATAGAGAAACTGAATCAAAATCTAAAGAGAGTACTCTTTCTAAGATTTTAGATGATATGGGTGAATGTGTATCAAGACATTGTAACATTGAAAAATGTTACATTGGTCTTTTTAATGATATAAATGCTCATACTCTACCTATGACATTCGATTCATCTATATTATTAGATAAAGAAAAGAAACCTATTTATAAACGTTATGGTGAATTATTTATAAATAATAAGGCTGTAAGATCTGATACTGAGATATTTAATTCTCTTTTAAAACTAGAAGATATAGCTATCAATAAAGATGGTTATAAGTTTAGATCACCTCAAGGTAAAGTATTTATTATTAATTTAGGATTACCTATATTATTAGACGAATTATTTGAATCTTCACCTGAAGAATGTTGTTCTATATTATTCCATGAAATTGGTCATAATTTTCAACAAGTTCTTCATGGAACTAATCAGATGATGGTTCAATATTATACAAGATACTATTTATCAATGTTATCTACAAGTAGGTTTTATGATATTATAGGATTTTTAGATTCATTTTTGATAAATTCTCACCTTAGAACTATTATAACGCATGTTGGAAAATCTAATAATACAAGATTTAGTATTATAAAGTGTTTACTTTCTGGGTCTGTTTTAGTTAATAGAGATGGGACTTTGACAACTCGTGATGATCTTGGTGAATTAGAACGTGCTAACATAACTAAAGTCATCCAACAAGCTAAAGAAGAAAACCAATTATTGAAATTATCAATAGGGATGCGTATTTTAGTTACAGCATTCTCAACTATTGGTAAAATATTTGGTTTAATATTCACTCCATTAGCATTTTGGCATAGAGTGTCTCTACAGAGTAATCTCAATAAAAATTATCACGATATGATACAGGATAATAAAATATATGAACAATTTGCTGATACTTTTGCCGTTTCATATGGATTCGGTGGTGTCTCTAGTAAATTCTGGATTAATATTCAGCAATATATTAAAGATTTAAAACCTCCAACACATGCTGGAGTCTTGAACCATATCCCATTTCTATCAACTATAGACGCTGTTAATAATTTAAATTATAATACTATGCAAAGAGCTACACTCGGATATGATGATGATCATGTTAGAATAGCTCAATCGTATAGAGTATTAGAGTATGAGTTGTCGAATAATAAAGATTTAACAGCTCTACAGAAAAAAGAAATAAATACTCATATGAGTATAATTAAAGAAGATTATGATAAGTTTAATAAGATTGAACTTGAGAATTTTGGTAAGAATCCAAGTATTACTAAATATATTATGAAAAAATATCGTTCTGGTGATATTTCAAGTATTGCTAATGAGAGTGGTATAGTTGAAGGTGTGTTAGAAGTAATTACAGAATATGAAAACTCTGGAGTTATTAAGGAGCCGCCGATCGTTGCTAAATTTAAAGAACTTAATGGATTGAATAGTATTGCAGTTAAGGCTGGATATTCTTTGATTTCTAGTTTTAAAAACTTCAAAGATTATTTAATTAAGGGTTTTAATATCTAAAATATAGTAGTGGGATTACTCCCACTACTATTATTATTTAAATAAATTGTCCATAATGTATAGTATCATACAATTTCTTACCAACAGATCCTTCAGAGAAATCCAAAGGGTCTAATTTTTTAAATAATATGAAGTCTTTACATACTAAAGAAACTGACATATTATCATTATTATCAAGAATATATGCACTAGAATTACAATTCTCACTGAATATATTCAATTTAAATATTTTATCCTTATATTCAAATCTATCCAATATACCAGAATCTTTAGAATTTCTATTAATTGTGATAGGTCCAGCAGTTATAACATATTTAAACTGGCCAATAACATTGGTAGTATTGATATTAAAATCACCAGTTTCTTCAACCATAAATGATGTTGATGCTGAATCTACTATATTTGTGAATAAAATTTCACTAATTCTAGAAGATTTTAATGGGGACTCCATAGATTTAAATGTAGCAATACTATCTATAACTATATTTTTAGCAGATAATGGAGAATATTGCATATTAATATCTTGTATGAAACTTAAATTTATATTATCAGAATACAACATCGATTTTATTAATTCCAATGTAGTTTTACTAGAATTAGATGACGCCATAATTTTAATATTTTTAGCTTCAATTGGAGTATCTTTAAAATTAGCAGTACCATTATCATTTATATAAATCGATAAATCTCCTGAAGATATTAGTTTAGATGTTGTAAATTTAGTATTTACACCTATTTTAATATCACCATTAATAAATTTAATAGTTGTAGAATCAATTGTACCATTAACAAACATTTGATCAAGATTACCGTTAAAATTTAATTCAGTTTTATTTGAAGTATTTATTTTAACAATAGGTTTTGTATCGATTAATGAATATAATTTATCTACTGTAATTATAGATGATGCTATATTTAATTCACCAACATCTGAACCTGATATAGAGAATAATTTAGGACTCGTTATAGTACAATCAGATAAACCTATAATAGCTTCACCGGTAAGGTTCTTAATATTAAAACAGGACCCACCACTATTAGTAATATCTTTAAATTTTGTTATATTTAAACCAGAACCACCATCAATATCCAATAACGGTACAGTATACTTAGTAGTTCCACAGTCAAAATTAATAAATTTACTTTTACCTACACCTAATAATCTAAATAATACTAGTCCAGGAATATTACATTTTGGACTTTTATTAATATCTTGTAATGTTAGATTAGCAAATCCTGAAATATTGAATAAGCACGATGCAACATCGAGTTCATTACCTGTATAATCCAAATCATAGATAACATTACTAATTTTAGCCTCTTTACCTTTTTCTTCAGTTAAAAAAGTTAATTTAGATAAACCTTGAATAGTTATAGTTTTAATATCTATAGAATCTTTAACTTTAAAAATTAAACTCTTAAGTTTCTTAGAAAAATCATTAGATTTAGTATAACAAGCTTCGATAGTTAATTTTTTATTAATCTTTATGGTTGAATTATTAGCTGAAATCATACAATTTTTTAATTTCAAATTGTCTAATTCAATATCACCTTCAGGAAATATAACTTCAACAAGATTATTAGAAACTTCAATATCTTTATATAAAGATACCAATCTAGTCCAAGTTTTTAAACTTATACCATAATTATCTGGCGTAAAATCTTTTAAAATAGGATTTGCGTGTTTATCTATTATAATTTTATTAAATTTATATCCAGCTAGAATAGGGTCATCCAATATCCTATTTATGCCAAAATCAAGACCGCCATCTTGTTTACTAATCCTATAAGCTCTACTAGGTAGTTTCTTTGAATATAGTTCAGAAGATTGAATAGGTCTAGTATTTTCTGGAATACTTATCTCAATTGAATCGCTTTCAATAAACTCATCACACACTCCAAAACGCTCAAACACTATCATATGAGTGTATTTTGTTTTATTAGGACTTATAAGAAATTTCTTATATTTTACAGGTTCAATAGCTGGGGATATTGGAAGCTCTGTAACCTCTTCTTCCATACCGACACCATATACAGAATGTTCAAAAACATTTGCTGTTTCATATGATGAAAATTTTGAAGATTTTAATTTAGGTATTATTGTACTTGAATAATCCTCTGGCAGATCTTCGTATACAACATGTTCGATAATTGGTAAATTAAATCCAATATAATCTTCAGTAGTTAGTGCACCTATATTTAATTTATGATTATTATTTATATCATTTTCTAAATCTTTTTTATTATAAAAATCCGTATTACAGAATGGACATTTATATTTATTCAACTTGATATTATATTTATAATCATTATTACCACCACTTAATAAATATAATAAATTTAAATTTATTTCTTTTTTAGGGGTTTTCGGCTCAAATCTATTATTTAAATTTTTAATACCAGTAATCTCATCATTTTCACCATATTTTGGAACATTAGTTAATTCACACTCAATAAAACTATCAATAAAATCTTTTTTATATTGATCTTTAAAATTTAAAAGATGTGATTCATAAAATAAATTACCATTAACACTTTTATCCATCTCAGGTTTATTCATGATTGGAATGTGGTAAATTTTAGCTTTAGGAGTAGTTGTAGATTGTGGATCATCAATTTCTGTAGTGGCTGCGTAATAAAGTGGACCTAAATAATCAACCTCATCATAAAACTTGTTTTGCCAATATTTACCAGTAGTTTCGTCATAGTTCCAATAAACATAAGGTCTCAGACCGATAGGTTTTTCTTCAGTTGTAGGTGTAGGGTCAGGATTCATTGAGTTATTATAAAATCTTCGTTTAATAACTTTTTCGCCTTTAGTATCACCATTAACGTCGACAGTATCTATAAGAGTTCTTTCCTGTTTTAACTCTTCTGTCATTATTTTTAAAACTTTACCTTTTGTTTTAAAATCAGATTGTTCTAAAAACTTATCACCATCATCACAAATATATGCAGCCAATAACAATATAGGTTCTAATGTAAATGATTCTTTTAATGGTAAAGAGTTAGTTTCGGCTGATATAATCGGTTTTAAAACTGGCGGAAATGGCATAATGTTACCTTATTCTGTATAAGTTTTCAATTCTCTACCAGTAGCATCATAAGGTATACCGTTTTCAGTACGTTTATAAAGATGCTCTTCCGGTATACGTTGTAGTGGGTAATTTTCTATTTTATTACCGTTACCATCTATAACTACCATAGTTTCATTATTCATATCATAACGGTATGTTACACCATTATAATCATGTTTCATAGATAACTCATTAACATTAATCTTTAGTCTACCGCTACCAATATCTTTAGAAAATCTAGCATTTAACTGATCATCATCTGATTTAGTTGGTGTTAGTATATTTGATTTTTTATTATTTGTATTCTGACTATGGATTGATTCTGTAAGTTGGCGCATAAGTAATGCTGCTGAATTGAATTCGTCACCTTCTTTAGCATCTTTATCTTTCTTAACTTTGAAATCTGCGAGTTTCATTGTTGCATTAAAAGCGTGAGATGTTGCAGAAATAGAATCACCACGTATACCACTAAGAGATTTAACAGCTTCAGCAAGATCTCTCAAATTTCCACCAGCAGTTAACATATTTTTAGATTTAGCTACAGCTACATTAAACGCTGGTATAAACATTTCATATAGAGATTCAGCTTTTTGACCATGTTCTTCAAATTGTTTAATATACCTATTAGCATTAGCTTCTAATTCAATATCCGCATTAGTAATCTTTTCATCTGACATGATAATCTCCTTTTTAAGTTAGTTCATTAAGATGTTGAAGTATTAGTATAAAAAAAGAATAGGGTATAAAACCCTATTCTAATTATTAGTCTAATTTATAATAATGATTAGTTTCGAAAGACTTAGCACGAGCTTCTTTGATTTCTGGTTTAACCAATTTATCTAATACAAGACTTAAATCAGCCAATTCCTCTTCCACAGTTTTAATACAATTATTATAATCAGTTTTCATTATACTAATACCTTTAATATAATCAAAATGTTCAACAACGATTTGATATAAATCGTTTCTCTTAGTATCACTAAGTAAATCTGATGGCGGCCCAATAATGCACCCTTTTGACAAAATTACCTCCTTTAATTATTATTTAAAAATATACCAATCTTTTCTAACAAGTAGATTATTACAGATACTAATTGTTTCAAGATTAGAAACAACATTTCCAACAACCTCAAATAATGCACCAACATCATTCATACAAAATAAATGATTATCTATACGGATATCATAGTGATAATTTCTGGCAAATTTTATAGCATCTTCAAAGAACATTTGCTCTTTTTCAATATCTACTATCTCCCAATTTTCACTCATTGTGTTGAATACAACATGATCAACATTTCTAACAACATCAATTTCATCAATTAAATGAATTGGATTAGCATCAATCCATTTCATACGATCTTCTTCAAGAATATCTAATGGAATTTGAGGGACTCTAACTTTTTGAGTTTTAATTTCACAATCAGATTTATCAAAAAACCAGTATTTTCCTTGAATCCAATGTTTAACACGAATTTTAGAACCATTCATCATTGCACCATAAACGTGTTCGAATTTCATGAAATAACCTTTCAAGTTAAAATTAAAATGATAGAGTAGAGGTTTTACCCTCTACTCTTAAATATTAACGTATTACCCAATTAATAGCAAAGAAATGCTCCATTGCCGGTCTGTAAACTTTGGAACCATACCTATCTCGTTTAATAAGTGTAGGTTGTTCTTTAATGACTTCAATACAAACATATTCGTCTGAATTCCAATTCTCCAGAGCAAGATGTTTATCATTCTTAAGTTCAGCGAGTGCAGTTTCAAAGTTGAGCATTTTAAACCTTTCAATTGATATTATGTTGAGCTTAATTTTGAATTCAATGACTTAAATCCTAATGAAATAGGGTCTATATCACAATTAGGTAGAATATTGAAACTACAACCAGGATTATTAACTGAAGTACTTATAAGATCTGATCTACCTATCATAGATGGATGTAATCTTTTAAATTCTTTAGGTACATATGATGTTTTACCACCACCTGCTGCTCCTGGACCTGTTTGCGTTGCTTTAGTTAGAGAATGTAATAATGCTAAATCATTAACAGCGTTTGAATACTTACCTGTATTAAAATTCTGTGTTTTACCATTGATT
>Ga0114951_10000949_pt1 | contig 38359 bp, 33 predicted proteins | sample AM7aDNAmetaG_FD_88677 | JGI IMG/M metagenome (GOLD analysis project Ga0114951, IMG submission 88677) | Freshwater microbial communities from Finland to study Microbial Dark Matter (Phase II) - AM7a DNA metaG | ecosystem: Environmental > Aquatic > Freshwater > Lake | place: Finland: Lake Alinen... | reverse complement strand
CTCCCTCCTCAGCAAGGAGTGAACAATGCATTTTAACCGGAGGAAGGCCTTCAAGTGCATCAGCAACATTTTTATTCGATACTTTCCATGCATCTTCAAGGGTCTTTCCTTTAACAAGCTCGGTTACCATACTACTCGAGGCTATCGCTGCTCCACAGCCAAGTGTCTGGAATTTGACATCAGTAATTCTTTCATCTTCAATTTTAAGAGAAATCTTCATGATGTCTCCGCATGTTGGGTTTCCTACCTCGCCAATCCCATCGGCATCAGGGATTTCCCCCATGTTACGGGGGTTCATAAAATGTTCCATCACTTTTTCACTATACATTTTTTTCACTTCTTTTACAAAAATCTGAATAAACCGGGGACATTATTCTGAGGCGTTCCACGAGTCCCGGAAGGACTTCTACCACATAACGGATATCGTCCATTGTAGTCTCTTCACCTAACGTAAACCTGACTGAACCATGTGCGGTTTCATGAGGGAGTCCTATAGCAAGGAGTACATGAGAAGGTTCAAGGGTACCTGAACTACATGCACTACCTGTTGACGCTGCTATTCCTTTGTGGTCCAGGAGCAGGACAAGTGATTCTCCCTCAATAAAATCAATACTCATATTAACGTTTCCCGGGAGTCTCTTTTGTGGGTGACCATTTAGCCGGGTATGTGAGATATTCTGTTTTATCTCGCGTATTAGATAATCACGGAGTTTTATTTCTTTTGGTATCTCGAGTGGCATTTTTTCATGTGAAATTGTTATTGCTTTTCCCATGCCAACAATTCCCGCCACATTCTCTGTACCTGCCCTCTTTCTTGTTTCCTGGCCTCCGCCATGATGAAAAGAGTCAATCCGGGTTTTTTTTCTGATGTAAAGGGCTCCGATTCCTTTTGGGCCATAGAATTTATGGGCTGACAAAGAAAGAAGATCGACATTCATATCTTCAACATCAAGAGGGATGTGAGTTACAGCCTGGACTGCATCAGTATGAAAAATAATTTCTTTCTCCCTGCAGATTGCTCCTATCTCTTTCACAGGCTGGATTGTCCCGATCTCGTTGTTTGCAGCCATCACGGAGACAAGGGTAGTTTCCGGGGTAATAGCATCCTCGATTGCGTCTAATTTGATTATTCCCTCGTTATCGACAGGGATATAGGTTAATTTAAACCCTTTATCATGTAGATAATGAAAAGTATGCGTCACTGCATGATGTTCAATGCCTGATGTTATCAGGTGTGTGCCTTTCTTTCTGTTTGCATAAGCTGAACCGATTATTGCCCAGTTATCTGATTCAGTTCCACCTGATGTGAAATAGATCTCACCTGCAGACGAGTTAATAACATGTGCGACCTCTGCCCTAGCATTCTCCATTGCCTGTTTTGCTTCACTTGCAATAGCATAAAGTGATGATGGATTTCCGTATCGTTCCTTCAGATACGGGACCATTGCTTCGATAACTTCAGTCCTTGCAGGAGTTGTGGCTGCGTGGTCCATATAAACCATTTTATCGGTATTCATCTTTCCACCGGTTCCTTTCCTTCTTGTCAATCACTCTTTTTTTTCGTAATACTAATCTGTTTAGGACTTTCTCTATGTATCTATACGTGATTCAGTCTTATCTTTGAGTTGTTTATATTAGATACCTCCCTTATTTGTTAGAGAATGATTTATTGAATAACAACAATTCACAATTGTGAAAAGATATATTTCGCAATAATCCAATATAATATATTCTAAACTGGCAGAGGATAAAAAAAAATAACTATAAAATCTTTACTTACTGCACCGCTGCTTTCAGGGCCTGATCAAGGTCACCAAGAATATCCTCAATATCCTCCGTGCCTATTGAGAGCCTCACAAAGTCAGGTGTAACCCCTGTTGCTCGCTGTTCTTCGGGTGTGAGTTGCTGATGTGTTGTTGTAGCGGGATGTATAACGAGGCTCTTGGAGTCTCCGATATTTGCGAGGTTAGAGAAGAGGTTAAGGCTGTCAATAAACTTTTTCGTCTCTTTTTCGCTTCCTTTAACTCCAAACCCTACAAGCGGACCATATCCTCCGGACAGATATTTCTGGGCCAGATTGTAACTCGGATGATCCGGAAGTCCTGTATAGTTCACCCAGGCAACATTCGGATGGTTCTTGAGAAACAGGGCTACTTTCAGGGCGTTCTCCGAGTGTCTGGGAACACGGAGGTGGAGTGTCTCAAGACCGAGGAGGAAAAGCCAGGCATTGAATGGGCTTAAAACTGCCCCGGTGTCTCTCATTAGTGAGACACGAATTTTAAATGTAAACGCAACATTTCCAAAGCTTGCAAAGTTTCCAAATGTATCCCAGTACTTTAGTCCGTGGTAACTGGGATCTGCATCTGTAAATTCAGGGAATTTACCGTTATTCCACTTGAAATTTCCTGAATCTACTATAACACCGCCGATTGAGTTACCATGACCGCCGATATATTTTGTCGCAGAAAGGACGACGATATCAGCACCGAATTCAATAGGCCGGACGAGTCCGACGCCTGTTGTATTGTCAACAACAAGCGGGATACCCGCTTCATGCGCAATCATTCCTATCGCCTCAAAATCAGGGACATCCAGTTTTGGATTTCCTATAGTTTCAGCATAAACAGCCCGGGTCTTTGGTGTAATCGCTTTTCTTATCTCTTCAGGCTTTGTTGAGTCAACAAAGATAACCTTTCTTCCGAGTTTGGGAAATGTGTGGTTAAAGAGTTCGTAAGTTCCACCATACAGGTTATTCGCAGAGACAATGTCGTCCCCGGGACGCGTAACATTTAACAGTGCATATGTTATTGCAGCTTGTCCTGAAGCAGTGGCAATAGCACTTGTTCCACGTTCAATTGCCGCAACGCGTTTCTCAAACACATCGGTCGTTGGGTTCATGAGACGGGTATAGATATTCCCCAGTTCGCGTAACCCAAACAGGTTTGCGGCATGATCTGCACTTTTAAACACATACGATGTTGTCTGGTATATAGGGACTGCCCTTGCACCAGTTGTCGGGTCAGGTTCCTGTCCGGCATGAAGGGACAATGTACCAAGATTAAATTTAGTCTTTTCAGTCATAATTTTCACGTTTTATCCTAATTCATTTCGATACAGGAAGTCCGTATTTTTCTGCAATGTCTGTAAATGTATTGGCAAGGTAATTTATCTGGTCCCAGGAAAGACCAAATGTATTGAGCTTCCAGGTCCGTGTAGCTCCTGCAAATTCTCCGACTATACCGCTTTTTGAGAGTTCATCACTAAAGTAGAAGCCTTTACGTTTGTGAGTCTTTGCAACAGTGTCGAAGCTTCCGGTTGTATCTACTTTCGTGAGTGTGTGCTTTCTCGGGTACTCAGAGAGCACCTTGCTCCCAGTAATCGCTAAAAGCCTTTCTATGAAGAAATTTGATTTTTTTACTTCCTCATCCCAGTGTTTTGTCCTTTCTTTTACTGCAGGGAATGATGCCATCATAGAGAGCAAAGTACCTCCCATCAGAGTACAACCAAGCATCTCAACTTCTTTTATACCGAATTTCCGCTTTGTTATATCTCCTACCATTGCAGTTGTTCGCAATGCCTTTGGCGCCCATTCTTCTGTCATTGCAAGTACTCCGGATGGAGCAACAGATGCCATGCTCTTGTGTCCGGAACCAACAACGAAATCAGCTCCTATCCTTTTACCATCGACCGGCTGAACACCAACTGTATAAGCACCGTTGTAAAGGAATGGAATGTCATATTGTTTTGCAACCTTTCCAATTTCTGCAATCTCGTGTTCATTTGCAAACTGGTAGTCAAAATGGTCGATCATGATAAGGACTGGCATTTTTTTCGTTTCTTCCTTAACATCCTCAATCTTTTGTGCAGTAGATTCAGCAGTAACAAGGTTTTTCTCATTAAGCGGGACTTCTTTTACAATTCCTCCGGCGTTTTCTATAGAGAGAAACTCTGTGTAATGAGCAAGTGCAGATACAATAACCGGGTCATTTTTTTTAACGAGAGTCGAGGTCACTGCCTGGAATCCCCTTCGTGCACCTGGTACAACACGTGCATAGTCCATATTGAGCCATTTTGCGAGATCTTCATGGAAGTCAGCTATTCCGGGCTTTGAAATTTTATCAAGGCGGAATGGTTTCCGGCATGCATCACAGGTCGAGTACCCGTCACCATAGGCCATGATTGCCTTTCTGGCTTCTGTTGTAAGACGGCCAGCTGCCTGGATTGGTTGGATATTGAGACTTTCCTCTTCTCTAGTCCTGATATCGATATTACCGGCAATTTTTGTTACTTTTGGTGTTCCGGTTCCGGCTTCAAGATCAGCAATAATTGACTTAAGTTCGGTAATCTTCTCATGGAATGCCGCATCATCTCCGGCGTTGAAACCTGTGGGGAGAGAACTCCGAAACAGGCCCCTAATCTCTTCAAGTGCGAAGAGCGCTTCAAATGTTTTTTGAACTCTTATACTCATAGTTACTCCGCGGCCAAATGACATGCTGGTATATACAAGATTTTACTCTCTCATAAATCCTTATATGAGAGGAATGCGTATATTCACAATTGTGAACACTCATTAAAGATTGTCACTTACATTATTTATAGATTCATGAATGGGCTAGATTTTCCGGTGAATTAAATTGACAAATATTGCCTTAATACCTGAATTATTCAGGTTTATCGTATGAAGATATAATATTCAAATTATGATACTTACTGATTATGATAGAAAGCGGTACCACCGACAGATTCTCATCAGAGGATTTGGTGAAACCGGGCAACAAAAATTGAAAAACTCTACAGTATTTATTGCTGGTGCCGGGGGACTAGGGAGTCCTATTGCAACATATCTTGCAGTAGCCGGAGTCGGCCACTTAATTATAGCTGATATGGATGTTGATGATCTCTCTAATTTAAACCGTCAGATCCTTCACTGGGATAAGGATGTGGAGAGGTACAAAGTAGAAAGTGCCAAAGGAAAACTTTCTGCTATGAACCCTACAATTTAGGTCACTCCGGTTCAGTTAAAAATTGACCCGGGTAATGTTTTTTCTCTTACAAAAGAGGCAGATATTATCATCGATGCGATGGACAACTATCCTACCCGGTATCTTCTAAATAAAGCAGCATTAACACATAATATTCCATTCATACATGGGTCTGTCTGGGGACTTGAAGGAAGAATTACAACTATAATACCTGGAAAAACACCGTGTCTTGAGTGTCTTGTTCCTGAAGCTCCTCCATCCGAAGTTTTTCCGGTCCTTGGTGCTACTCCAGGCGTTATTGGGACTTTGCAGGTTACTGAAGCTATTAAGATTCTGACTGGAGTTGGTAAACCACTTATTAACCGTATGATCATTTATGATGGTGAATACATGGAGTTTCATGAGATTCAGGTTAAACGCAGGCCTGATTGCGGTGCCTGTTCAAATGCTGACACAATTGTTTGAAAGATGTTGCGTAAAGAGTATGTGAGGAACAACAATGAGTGTAAAAATTATTTTATATACAAATTATCGTCAGATTGTTGGATCAAAATATATTGAGATAAAACTTTTCCCCCCTATATCCGGAGGATAGGGGAGAAACTTAAAGATAGCTTGGTGATGTTTTCGTAGACCAGAATAACATATTAACATAATTTTTTATAGAATCTTACTGATATTAGTAGTATGGTTCACAATTGTGAAGTTCAATGTTATCAGGATTATTGCAATTAAATATGGACACCTGACCTTCCTGTGAGACAAATATTAAGAATCAGATAACATTTCAAAGAAAAGCAGATCCAGAGTTTAGGTGGAATAGATGAATGATCAAAAATCCATTCAAATCAATGAAGCATTACTCCTCCTGGGATGCCTCGAAGTACCTGTACAAATGGGTATAGGGATTTATACTGCATACAAACTAACAAAAGAGGGACTTAATGTATCAGTAGCAGGAAACGAGGCAGTAATCAAATTATTAAGGGTATCAGATCCAGATCGCGTGTATGTAAAAAAAGTTCTCAACCTGGACCGGACAATCGGTGATCTTGTTGAGAAAAAAATTAACCCTGGCCTCTGTATTGTTTTCGTTCATAATGATGCAGGAATTTCTTATGCAGCGACTGCCGCATACATCATCAGTGGGCGGCTCATTGTAATAATCTTTGGAAGGAATGCAGAGAATATGTAGAAGCTCATTATAAGGAAGTCCACTTTGTTGAGCCAGGTTACAGGATGTTTGAAAAATACATTATAGTATCCCCCCTATTGCCATTGGGATTGATGTCGATTCAATCATCTTTCCTTTCACAAAACCCTGTTATGGAACATTTCTTCTAAAGATTGAATCTCTTGAAGAGATTGAAAGGGTAAGAGCCCGAAAGAAATGAATAATTTTTTTAAGCGTGATTTACGAAAATTTTTTGTGATAATATAAATAAGGCCATTATGGAGTCGAAAATGACCAATCAAGTCTGATTGATCCGTTATTCTGAGTTATTTCTGAAATCAGATCCTGTCAGACGTGAATGGGAAAAAAAGATTAGAAATGCTTATGACGATGTGGAGAAATTACCGGTTGAATTACAAATTCCCGCCCAGTTGACATAAAATGGATCAGGTTAGGGGTGCATTAATTAGTAATGTTTTACCAATGGTTATTTTTATTTTCACAGCATATTCACAATTGTGAAGCTATCATTATTTTTCAAAATTTCAATAGCACATCGGTTGTGATATGGTGGAAGCTCCATGTGAAAGAGTATTATGGGATATATTACCCGCAATTAGAGCTGCTATAGCTGTTGAGCTTGTGAAGTGCCGAGTTTCACAAGTCGAAGCGGCACGAATGCTTGAAATAGCACCGTCTGCAGTTTCTCAATACATATCAGGGAAACGCGGGTACCGGATTGAATTTGAGAATAAAGTTAAAATGTTGATCAAACAACTTGCAGAGGATTTAAAAGAAAAAAAACAAGTAAATTTAGTTAAACGGATATGTACAATCTGCCAGCAACTCCGTGAGACTGATGAGAACCAATGCAAAAGTTCTCTTTAATAAATTTTGGTGAAAAATGTCAATCATTAATAAAAAAGAAATTTTACGCGAGATTATTAGAGACTGCGGGTCGATGCTCGTCTCTTACTCGGGAGGCGTAGATAGCACCCTTCTTGCAGTAATCGCTCATGATGTGCTCGGAATGAAGAGATATTCGGTCTTTCTTGATAGCCCTCTCGTTACAAGGGCTGTTTTCAAAGATTCAAAAAAGGCTGCTCTGGACCTTGGAATAAACCTTGAGATCATCACTGTTCCACACATGGAACATGAAGGCCTCCGGAAAAATCCACCTGAACGCTGTTATATATGTAAAAAATATCAGCAATTTACCTAAGGCAAACAGCAGAAAAATTTGGCCTGAAATGCATTGCCGACGAAATAAATGTTTCGGATATGAGTGAACACCGGACAGGACTTATAGCAGCAACCGAAGAAGGAATAATTCATCCCTTTATTATGGCAGGAATTACCAAGGAAGAGATTCGACAAATTGCAAGAGAACGCGGACTTATTGTATGGAAGAAACCATCAGCAGCATGTCTCGCATCACGATTGCCTTACTGGGATGAGATTACCCTTACCAATCTGCAGATAATTGAATTGTCTGAGGCTTTTCTTGCAGAAAATGGGATTATACAATTAAGGGTCCGGTTGCACGGAAGGATGTCGAGGATAGAGGCCATTCCTGAAGACTTTGAAAAGATTCTGGCCATCCGTGAAGATATAATCCACCATTTTAAAGATGTTGGAATCTCCTATATAACGCTCGACCTTGCCGGTTACAGGAGTGGTAGCATGGATGAAGTCCTATTGAACATTTGATATACAATACTAATGAGTTCCTCCCAAAAATAAATGAAGAAAGATTTCAGGAGAAAATAAAATTAAAAAAATGAAGGAGAAAAATTTAACGCTTGCAGCCACAGGATGTACTGGTTGTCGTTTTTGATCCGCAGGTACACTGTTTTCCTGTAGAAACAGTTCCTTTACAATTACATCCATATGTTGAAAGTTTATTGCTTGCATCGGAACTAACAGAAGTTGTGACAGTTGAGTTGGCGAAAACACAACCACATCCTTGCCCTGTTATTTGATTCTTTCCACAATCTGATGGACAATTTTTCCCTGATTGACATTGGGAATTCCCACAATCTGCAAGTGCGAAACCGCATAAGAGAAGTGCGAAGAGGATCCCTACTATAATAACTCTTGATTTCATCTTTCTACTCCGAATAGGTCTGATTTTGATAATAGTTCCAACAGACCACTTACTAAATATAACCCGTTTTAATAAACGAATTTTGACATCAAAAGCTACAGGTCTGCAATAATCAATAAAAAAATCTGCAATTCAATTTGATTTTCTAAAAAATAAGATTATAGATCTTTTTTATTATCTAAACAACATGGCCGATTCGATAAACTGTTATGTAAAGATATTGGAATGAATGGTATGTAAACAACAATACAGCCAGGGTGAAAGCGTCATATCGGGGCCAGTGGGGAACAATTTGTTTTCTTTGTTTCTGCTAATATTCTTAAACAATGAAATATTTCCTTTCCGGATATCCGATGAGACCGGTATCTGCCGTCGCCAACTATTCGTTCCAATCATCGTACCGATCCCGATTAGTCCCTTTAATTCCGGACTATAACGAGTGATCAGAAATTTTACAAGGTGATGCACTTGTAATTTTCGATGATCAATTGTTCTGCTATGTTCCATTTTATTCACTTTCTTTTTCGTTTCCATTTTATGAAAAGTCCTGGTCTCTGTGACCATAACTTTCCAGATTCACAATTGCGAATCTCAAATTATATCCTCCTCTTTTCCATATAAGATAAATTATTGAGGCTAAATTTTCCGATTTTCCGATATAAGTTCACTACTTTAACCGGCAATTACTGCCTGAACCTGAATATACTATTATTCCAATGATCAACATGTAATAGGACAATTCACATGAGTGAAGTCTTCATGCCAGTGTGGCGGAATGGCTACGCGGTTGACTGCAGATCAACTACATCCCGGTTCGATTCCGGGCGCTGGCTTAAACGAAAAAAAATTTGATTCTATAAATTAAAGGGGCTTTAAAATATTCGATTATAAATTACAAAAAGTAATCTGGATTAATTGGACATAATCGCATATAAAGAGCGAATAATAAGTTCAAATTTACTTATCTCAATTTTGGACAATCCAAAACAATTGAATACGAAGAAAGAGAACAGATTTTTCACAAAGGAAGATTAATTGTATATCCGGATGATGGCATCTATAAAGATGAAAGTATTGCTTCCTATTCTCAATCAGTTCACCCGGCCTGTTTCCCGCTAACAGTAACTGATGTGCCTGAAGCTCCCAGCTCTATACGGATGTGTTTCTCGCCGATGAGCCTACGACACACCGTCATGCACCAAATCCGGTAGTCTTTTCTTCACATGCCAGTTTCTATATCAAATCTCTCGCAAGAAAAGGTCTTAGCTTTATTTCAAGGGACGAATGTTCAAAGGACCTTCTTGGGTTCATTTTTACCCTGGATATGGCTGAGGACCCAAGGGAGGAAGGTCCGTCGATGGTTGCATTTCTTCCACATTTCCGCGAGACAGTTGCCATGATTGACGAACTGGAAAATTTTTATTTAAATATTGCTTCACTATCTCCTGGTCAATGCTGCACGTATTTCAGATAGGAGTTGGGCGGCAGTACCGTGGGCTTGGAATTGCACAATCCATGATCCAACATGTCCTTAGTCATGCAAGGAAACGAGGTTTTGAACAGATAGTTGCAGATTGTAACGGTCCCGCTTCTAAAAAGGCATTTGAAAAGTGTGGTTTCTCTATAACCGGATTTTCCAGTTATGAAAAATTTTATATGGGTGGCGTTTTTTTTTTGCAGGACTTGAAGGTGGATTTTCCCTCCTAACGAGGGAGGTTTAAGAAATATCCTATATTGCGAGTGCATCCTCGTTTTCTTGATTCTTTTATTTACTATTCACTCCAATAAAAAAAATGTCAGGTAAATTTATCTGATGCGGAGTGGTCAATGCAAAATTGGAAGTCAGATAATTTTCAGGCTATTCCAGTCTTGTTAAACCCTTAATTTATTGGTTTTTGGTTTGACCTGGTATTAATCACAACACAGGATCATTTTATTATAGATCACCGGGATACAGATCTATGTATTGAATCTTGAATTGGATAAGAAACAACTAACTAAAGTGAGTTGGAATTATACTTTAACCTTATCTGGCTACTTAATCAGTTAAACTCTATGAATTTGGTAATTGTGTCCGATCCGTAATTATTTTCCAATCAGATTATAATGGGGACAATTAATGAATTATGAAAATAAAAAAATCATCGTCGTCGAGGATGAATTTATTACTGCCGCAGATTTAATTGGGCATCTGGAACAGATGGGGTTTATTGTTCCTGCCTCTACCGATACCGGGGAAGAAGTCCTGAAACTTGCAGAGGAGCATGTTCCGGATCTTATTCTAATGGATATAAATCTCAAAGGCAGGATGAATGGAATTGCTGCTGCAGAGATAATCAGAGAAAATCTGGATATTCCTGTTATCTTCCTCACCGGACAGTCTGATGAAGCCACAATAGCCAAGGCAATTCAAAGTGAACCTTTTGGTTATATTATTAAACCGTTTGAAGCGAAGAACCTCAAGACTACAATATCAATGGCTTTGTATAAGCATACTATTGACCGTCAGGTGAAAGCAAGCGAGATAAGGTATAGACAAATAGCTGAATCCACTGATAACATTGTTGCAATATTCAATCTCGATTTCTCTATCGATTATATTAATAAAGCCGGATCTTCTCTTATTCAAAAGAAACCTGAAGAAATTATAGGTCAGAAAATTAGCGATATTTTCTCATCCAATGAGTTTGATGAGATTACATCGCATATTCAGTCTGTAATTCATAAATCAGAAAAATGGCGTGATACAATACGAATTTATTCATATGGTCGTGAAATCTGGCTTGATGTCACCATAATCCCACTTTTGTATAATCTCTCCACTTCTGAGCAGTTACTCCTGATAGCGAGGGATATTTCCGATTGGATTCGAATTCAGAAAGCAATCGAGAAAGAAGGGATAATTCAGATTGAAAAAAATATGGAACGTTTCCAGGTATTGAATGATCAAATCCGAAATCCTCTCACTCTGATCGCGATGTGTGCTGCCATGGATGGAGGGCCATCATCGGAAAAGATACGTGATGCTGTAAAAATTATCGACGATTTAGTTGATAAGCTAGACCAGGGTTGGATAGAATCAAATAAGGTAAGATCATTTTTACTCCGCCATTATCGACATGGCGAAGACCTTTAAAAAGAAGTATAAAATATCAAGATACAATTCGAAGTAAATTCAAAAAATGCACCTGAATCGTATAAACCCTGTGATGATCCAATTAATTTTTCTTATTTTAATCGTCACCACAATCTCTGTTTATACTATCTCAAAAGAGACTGAAAATACAGTAAAAGGATCAATTCAGGATAAACTTATTTCTAATGCAAACATTACCGCATCTAACATAAAACTTGATTCATTCAATAGAATTCGTCCTGGTGGCGAGAATACTTCTTATTTCCTTGAGATCAGAGATTTTCTTCACAGAACAGAGATATCAGATCCTCGTATCTCCTCTGTCTATACGATGAGAAAAAATGGGACTAATGTAGAGTTTGTTGTTGATGCTGATTATGGATACAATAACAATTCGCCAAATGTCGGATATATATATGATGTCAAGCAGGTCTACAAAGAGAACGAACCGGAAATTATCAGAGGATTTCTGAATCCGATTGCTGATCAGGATTTTGCTACTGATCAATGGGGGACCACCATGTCTGGTTTTGCACCGATAAGGGGGTCAAACGGCACAGTTGTTGGGATTGTTGGTGTCGATATGGACAGTTCTAAAATTATTGCAGAACTGAACAGACTAAATATTATCCTTTATTCTCTTGGATCTCTCGCAATATTATCATCAATTATTGGCATTATCCTCATAGAAAGAAGAAGGGAAAAAGCTGAATTAGTAATTCAAGAGAGTGAAATGCGACTTAGGTTTGCACTTGAGAGTCTGGAAGCTGCAGAATGGGATCTTAATCTTAAAGATGGAACAATAGTTCGCTCAGCCTCCTACGACAGGCTATTCGGATATGAATCAAATCTCACAGATTGGACGTATCCAATCCTACTTGATAGTATTATTCCATCTGATCAGACACAAATAATAAAAGCATTTCAATCAATTCAGGATAATAAAGAAAGATTCGCAATGGAATGTAGAATTCTCAGAAAAGACGGTATTATTCGCTGGTTAAGAATATCAGGTCAGCCACATTTTGACAGAGAGGGCAATGCGGACCGGGTGGTTGGTTTATGTTTTGATATTACAGAGCAGAAACTTATGGAAGAAGAGATCCTTAGTTCCCTAAAAGAAAAAGAGATCCTTCTCCATGAGATTCACCACCGGGTTAAAAACAATATGCAGATCATCTCTTCACTTATATCAATGCAGATAAGAACAATCCCGGATGAATCTGTCAGAATACTTCTTATGGAAAGTCAGAGCAGGATACGTTCGATCGCCATCGTTTATGAATATCTACATCAATTCAAGGATTTGGCGCTTATTGAATCTGGACCTTTTATAAGAGGATTATATTCTTCTCTGGCTGATCTCTATTCAATTCAACAAAGTCGGATCTCTATCAATATAAAAGACATGTCTGCCGGGCTCTCCTTGATGGATGCTGTTCCCTGCAGTTTGATCATAAGGGAACTTATGTCGAATTCGATAAAACATGCGTTTCCCGGAGACATGAGAGGAAAAATTTGTATATCAATGAGATTTCATCCTGAAACAAAAGAATATACATTAATGTATCATGATAACGGGGTCGGAATACCTGTTGGACTCGATTTGAAAAGAGTGAACTCGATAGGTATGCAACTTATATTTGGTCTTACAAAACAGCTTGGAGGTACAATTCAGATAGAGAGTAAAGATGGTTTTTCCATTAAAATATCATTTCCCTCTACTTACCAGGAAAAAAATCCTTAATTCTTTTTACGTTCCCCATTTTCTTATGCCGGAAAGATAATGTGATAATATACACCTGAGTTTTCGCTCTCTACCTTTATATTTCCGGATAATTGTCCAACCAACCCGACGATTAAAGTTGAACCAAACCCAGAGCTTTTTTTGAGATTATGGTCAGGGGGAAAACCTAATCCGTTATCACGATACACCAATGAATATTCTGGAATGTTAGGATCGAGCGACAAATTAATTGTTATTTCTCCTTTTCTTCCATCTTTAAAGGCATATTTTAAAGAATTAGTTATTAATTCTGTAATTATTAGACTACAGGGTACTGCCTTATCTATCGAGATTTCTATGTTGTTGGCATTGATGATTAAATTCAATCCTCCTTGTGGCTTTTCGTATAAATCTAACAAGTAAGAACTGATTTTGTGTAAATAATCATTATAATTTATTTTATCCAACTTATTTGACTGATAGAGAAATTCATGGACAAGAGCAAGCGATCTCACACGTGTCTGAGTTTCTTTAAACATGGATTGAATATGACTTTCTTTTATTGTTCGTGATTGCATGGAGAGGAGTGAAGATATCACCTGCATATTGTTTTTAACCCGATGATGAATTTCCCTGAGTAGAATCTCTTTCTCTAAAGCGGCCTCTCTTATCTCATCTTCCATCTTCTTTTGATCTGTAATATCCTGAAGAATAATAGTGAGAAGTTCGGACTCTTCATTGACAAAATTATATTCACCCTGTCCCCTGATTGCTCGCTTAGTGCCATCATCCTCACGGATCATCCAAAAGTCAAGAGTGAATGGTATTCCAGATTCAAATAGAGACTTTATTGCCTTATCGAATTGATCCTGATACTGTGGTTCAATTGAATTTAAAACGTAAGAATAAAATGGCGGTGATTCTGTCGAATTACGGCCTAATATTTTATTGAACTCATCTGAAACATATACCTGATTATTAAGAACATCCCATTCCCAGACTGCGAGGTGAGCGATTGCCTGAGCCTTTTTGAGTGACTCTTCACTGAATTTTAAGGCAATCTGATTTTTTGCAAGTTCCTCATTCTTTGAATATAGTTCTTCGTTTTTTCTGTAGAGTTCAAGAGTCTTTTGTTCGATTTCTCTTTCATCCTTCTCTCTTTCAGAAATATCCCTGCTAACTCCAAGAAGCTCTACTTTTTGTGTCTCTTCATTAAGGAAAAAATTTGTTACTACCTCGGTTAGCACAGTGGAACCGTCTTTACTCTGTTGTTCAAGTTTGGTGAGATAAAATTTTGTTTTGTAAGGATATAGAAGGAATTTTTCAAGTTGTATATGAAATTTTTCCTTCAGATGATTATAAGTATCGGGTTTTAGGAGATCAGAAAATGGTCTTCCTTCAATCTCTTCTGCTGAATATCCAAGGAGATGTTTTATTGATGGACTTATATATTTAAAATACCAGGTTTCTATATCCAGGATCCAGATAACATCCTTCATATTTTCTGCAATAAGGCGATACTTACTCTCACTTGCAAGTCTTAATTTTTCGGTTAGTTTTTTATTAGTAATATCAATAATTGTCCCATATAATGCAGGATGACCTCTGAATTGCATACGGGATGCGTATAACTCAAGTTCAAGCGAGTATCCATCTGCTTTAGCATACTGCATCTCGATCCTGACTTCATAAGGTTGATTATTCTCTGATTTATCCAGGTTATCCCTAATACGCTGAATATCAGAAGCTGAAAATAATGTTTCAACCGGAATGTTCAATAAATCATCCCTGGAGTATCCAAGCATCGTAGCCAGACGTTTGTTACTATATTTCAAAAAACCATCCTGAAAAAGGAAAATTCCGACAGGAGAATTTTCAACCGGGTTTCGAAACATCTCTTCTGATTCCATTAGTGAGTCTTGTGCCTTTTTAAGATTCGTATAATCAAAACCTACACTAAGAATCACTTTTTCCCGATTTATTTCAACAATTGCCGAAGAGAAGATGATATTCAAAAAATCTCCACCATTATTTTGCCAGAGTATTTCTCTTTTATCATAAACTCCGTTTCTCATAATTTCAGCAAGAAATTTTTCTCTTTCTTTCTGACTATTCCATATACAGAAATCGATTGTTGATTTTCCAAGGATATTTTCATAAGGTATGTTTAAAAGTTTAACTAGTGCAGGGTTGCAGTCAACAATTTTTCCGTCAATAATACTCGTGAGAATGATAGGGTCAGGGACAATTGAAAAGATTGCTCTGAATCTCTCCTCACTTTCACGAAGCTTCTGCCCCTTGACGACTATTTCTCTATAACTATTTCGCATATCTTCTTCGATTTCGGTTAATTCATGATATGCTCTGTTAATCATTTCATTTTGCTTGAGAAGTTCCTCTTCATCCTTTATCCGGGTTGTGATGTTATGAATTGAAATTAATTTTGCAGATTGTCCGTCATAGTTGATACATTTTCCAACGATTTCCACGTAGATTCTATTCCGTTTTGCAGTCTCAAACTGGTATTCAGAGACAACTCCATCGATTTCTTTTGAAACCTGAAGAAAATCACGGATAAAAACATTCTGAAATTCAAGAGCGATGAATTCGATTACATTTCTCCCAATAAGGGAGGAATCTTCTTCAAGTTCAATTAGATTAACAATAGCGTGGTTTTCAAATAGTATTGTCCCTTGTTTATTAATAATCATGATTGGTTCAAAAGAATATTCAACAAGGTCACGGAATTTTTCTTCGCTTTCCATAAGTTGGCTTTCAGTAATTCGATTTTCCTCGTAATTTGCATGTAATTCTTCTACTCTGGTTCTTTCAGTAATATCTTCCCTGAACTCTAACAGGCCAATTATTTTAGACAGGTCATCGAAAAGCGGATATACTATGATCTGGAGAACCTGCCCATGAGCAGTAATTATTTTTGTATGCTGTGGTTTTCCGGTTTTAATAACTTCTAATAAAGAATAATTGCCATGGTGGATTTTTCCTTTCTTCCAGATATCAAAGTAGTAATGCCCTATGATGCTATCTAAATCCAGATTAACTGATTTACATACTGCAGAATTAGCCCATTGTATTCGAAGTTCAGTGTCGTAAATACTTATCATTTCTGACATGGAATTAAATATCAGGTACTCAATATCTGATAGATTTTTTAAAAGATCAGGGGTCAGAACATTTAGGGAATTGTGACTCACGTTTCCTCGTCCGATTAATCAGAATTATATAGAATTTTCATAAACTAGTGAATATACTCTTTTAATTGTAGAACGATTGAATTAAATCTTTTCTCTTCCTCATGTAGTACGTTAATATTAAATGGCCTATACGCCATAATGTTCTTCTCGTCCTTCATTATGTTTGCAAATTGTTGCATTTTAATTTCTTGTTCAATTCTTTCGAATGCAAATGGTTTCATAAGATATCCATCAATTAAAGAACTGAATCTATTCACATCATCCATGGTTGGATATTTACCTGTGAGGATCACAACGGGAATTGAACAAAGATTAGGCTCATTCTTGATACATTGCAACACCTGCCATCCATCCCAGGGCTCCATCATGATATCAAGAAGGATAATATTCGGGTGAAAGTCTCCGTCCTTAAGCAGGGAAATGCATTTTTCCCCTTCAGAAGTGAGACGGGTTTCAAATCCCATCATCTTCAGCATCGCAACAAGTAACTCAAGGAGTGCTATGTCATCGTCCACACAAAGGATTTTAGCCATATCTCAAAGTCCACGAAAACCGGTTATTGAAAAAAAAAACTAACCATTTAATTAGATTTGCTTTTCGGCATACTGTTTTTATGTATTTAATTAGATTTGTTGAGGGACTGGAAAAAGTTTTGTTTGATAACCTAAATGTCCAGATTTTTTTTCTTAAACTTTCTAATGGTTTTGGTACTTATCAATAGCGCAGATAAAAAATTTAAAACAAGAACAAATGAAATGTGTAAAAATATTGCATTAATGAAAATAAGAAGGGGATTTGATTGGGTAAGAATACCACGCTGGTGTTCTGATACGAGATCACGACTTTAACCGATATACCCAAAGAGCGTCGGGTTTAACATACCAAATATCATTGCAATATGAGCAAATACAAGAAATGTTATAAGTAGTCCGATATGGTATACCATATGCTTATCAGGAGATGCATTCTTTTTAATTACTCCAAGTTCAAGCAGCGCAATACCAAGTAGCGGAATAAACCCGATTAGGTAAAAGAATACTGAAATAACATCAATCGGTCCCCGCCAGATGATAGACGGTACAACTGTAGCTATAAGATATGCTACAATAATTGTAAAGTAAAACCCGAGAGATATTCCAATGATCTTATTTACCCTTCGCAGGGGACTTGTATAATCATGCCTGAAAGCGACAAAAAATTCCGTAGCTGTAAGGGCTTCAGCAAGAATTACAGGGATGGCCATGAAAAACAGTATATTCCACGGCTGGTTCGCCATCAGCAATCCCATATAGTGTGTAACAGCCATCATTGAGGGCAGTGCAACCGCTGCAACTGCTGTATGAGCTTGTTCTGCCATTGTCGGCATTATCATCGTTTCCATTGCCATTGTATTTCTCCAAAAATTCACAATTGTGATGTGATACTATTTAATCAGCGTATTGATTTATTAGTTTTTTGGCACATCTGTCTAAGCTGAAATTTGTAAATATGATTCGAATATTCCGGCAATTACAGCCTGAACCTCAATTTACTATTATTACAGTGAACAACATGTAATAGGACAATTCACAGATGTGATTGATTGTGCCAGTGTGGCGGAATGGCTACGCGGTTGACTGCAGATCAACTACATCCCGGTTTGATTCCGGGCAACATCCCATAGCCGGTATTGGAATTATTACTTTTTTGGTCCTCGCTGCAACATAACCGGCAAGATTTCTGTCTGGAGTGAAGATAATCTGCTCATTATTAAGACTCTCAACGATTTGAACTGCATTTGAGGAAGTGCAGATTATATCCGAAACTCCTTTTACTGATGCAGGTGTGTTGATATAGGAGACAACTGCGGCTTTTGGATAACGTTTCTTAGCTTTTTTTTACTTCAATTTCTGTGATATCAGCTGCCATCGGGCACCTTGAAGCAGGTACCGGATGCACAATTTTCTTTTCAGGATATAAAATTGCGTCAGCCTCAGCCATGAAATCGACACCGGCAAAAATTATGAGTTCTTCATCAAATGAACCAATCTTTCTAGCAAGTTCAAGAGAATCACCTACGAAATCCGCCATATCCTGGATTTCAGGTCGTGTATAATTATGTGCGAGAATTATTGCGTCTTTCATAATCGTTTTATGTTAATGCCGCTTCGTTCTCAATTCGGGTACTGTAACATTCAGTAGATGTTCGACTTTGTTCTCTATTGCCTACGATTGGATTATTATGATAGAGGAGGAGGGGGTCGCTAATATAATAACGAATAAACTTTCCTTCCCTCTTCCCTCTTACGCATTTCTCTAGAATGAGCTGATTAAGCTGGCGGGTAACTGAAGGGCCTGATATTCCTAGGGTAGATGCCAGATCACTTCTGTTAATTCCTGGTTTTTCAGAGATAACCTGAAGGGTTCTTGCGGTTGAATTGTGATTTTTATATGCAAGCGGTACCATTGCTTCTTCAGAAATTTCTGAAATCCTTGCAAAATAATGGTCTGTACCGTTTACTCTTTTTTTCCTGATAATTTTCATTGTAACCAGTTGATCTGTGTGATACCGTAGCGTGTGAGGGTTGATTTCCGTCAGCTGAATAAGCATGTCAGTAGAAATCCCTGGATTTCCCTTAATTGCTTTAAAGATTAATTCCCTTTTTTCATGGTTTAGAAGATTTTTACTGTAAAGCCTCCTGTAACCATGGAGTGATATACGTCTCCTTATCATCGATAAAAGACGTCCATCAGCCGGAAGTGCTGCCTGGCATATGCCTCCTCCATAACATTGTCCTTCGCCTGATGTTCGGCTGGCTGGCGGGCAATGACAGGATGAGGGAAATCCACTATTTTTCACAGGTAAAACAGGATTTTGTAAATTAGTACATTGTGAAGACGCATTAGTTGTGCCTGAGATAACACTATTAACCGGAATCATCACTATAAATGCAATTACACAGAGAGAAAGCGCCTCCCATAACATGAATAATAATTCATCGTAATAGTAAAAAAATCTTCACAATTGTGAACGTGCAAATCCGTACATTTGCATTCATAAATCTGTTACTTCAATAGGAAACCTTTAATGTCAATGCATCTGACAACATGATAAATAACTCGGGAAATAATATGAACGAACAAAAGGAAAAAAATGAAGTCATTCTCTTTCTTGGCTGTCCTGAAGTGCCGGTTCAGATGGGAATCTCTCTATACCTTTCGTATATTCTTGTGAAGAAAGGATATTCAGTTACAGTTGCAGCAAATCCTTCAGTAATAAAACTTGCAAGGGTTTCAGACCCGGAAAGACATTATATGGGTAGGATGATAGACCTTGACCATTGTATCGGTGATCTTGCAGAAAAGAAAATTTCCTTTGATACAGCCATTGCCTTTGCCCATAATGATGCCGGAATTACCTATGCAACAACTATCCGATATCTGCATGCCTCAAGGTTGATACTCGTTATAATTGGCCGGAATGCAGAAGATCTTAAGAAACTTGTTGATTTTCAATGTGAAATGGTTGTTGAAAAAACAGTTCATAATCCTGTCGAATTAAAGAAAAAGCTTGACGAGGTATTTCTATGACATGTGTGGAAGACCTGGATAAAGAGGTAATTCTCCAGGGATCAAGTTTTAAGGAATCCCGTGAATATGTTGAAGCCGGTTTTACAGAAATTTACTATGTAGACCCTGGTTTCAGGTTGTTTGAGAAACATATAATTGGTATCCCGCCGATTGCAATCGGGATGGATCATGATTTTATCGTCTTTCCATTTACAAAACCATGTTATGGTACCTTCCTCCTCAAAGTTGAGGATGCAGAAGAAGCCAAACGTCTAAGGTCACTTAAACTTAATACAAAAAAGGGTCGTTAAAAAAAAACTATGTTAATTCACAAATGACTTCATTTTCCAGGTTAATTATATCAGAATATTCATCTTCTGAACACGGATTTGATAGGATACGACTAATTCCCTCTGTCTTATCAATACCTTTCTCTATGTCGTGTGAAGAATTTTCATTTAACATTTTCTCCATTAATTGGATTCTTTCCTCAAGTTCATTCTGTCGTACAAGCAAACTGGTTATTATTTTCTGGACCGGGTCAGGAAGATTGTCACGTTCAGGAGTCTGTAGGCCGCCTGTTGGCTCATAATCTGCAATACGACCTGGAACACCAATAATCGTGGCTCCTTCGGGGACCGGGTGAACAACAACAGAACCTGCACCTATTTTCGCACCTTTCCCTATTATAACCGGTCCAAGAATTGTGGCCCCGGTTCCTATTATGACATCATCGCCAATAGTAGGATGCCTCTTTCTTTTTTCAAGACTGGTTCCGCCAAGCGTTACCCCCTTATAGATAAGTACATCGTTCCCGATTTCAGCAGTTTCTCCAATAAGGACGCCCATACCATGATCAATAAATAGACGCTTCCCTATTTTTGCTCCTGGATGTATCTCAATTCCTGTTAAAAATCGATTTATATGGGAAATGGCCCTTGCTACGAACTTCATGTCATGGTTCCAAAACAAGTGAGCAATCCAATGCAACCAGACTGCATGAAGGCCGGGATAACACGTAATTACTTCGATTATACTCCGTGCTGCAGGGTCTTTACGAAATACCGTCTCGATGTCCTCCCTGATAGATGTCATTTTTATACCTCCTTTATCTCGAACAGTTCAGTGCTTAGATATCGTTCTCCTGTGTCAGGAAGAAGACAGACAATGAGCTTTCCTCTATTGTCAGGTCTTTTTGCTATCTCCAATGCAGCAAATGCAGCCGCACCGGAAGAAATTCCACAGAACAAACCCTCTTCTATTGCTAGTTTTCTTGCAGTCCCAATTGCATCGTCATTTGAAACCTGAAATATTTCGTCAACATAGTCAAGTTTTAGCACTTCTGGTACAAAACCAGCACTAATTCCCTGTATTTTATGGGGACCCATCTTTCCTCCAGAGAGGACGGGTGAAGCTGCTGCCTCTACTGCAATTGCTTTAAATTCAGGTTTTTTCTGTTTTATAACGGCTGAAACGCCAGTGATTGTTCCACCGGTACCTACTCCGGCAACAAAGATGTCAACTTTTCCATCGGTATCATTCCATATTTCAAGGGCAGTAGTTCTCCTGTGTATATCCGGGTTTGCCTGATTCTTGAACTGTTGAAGAATTATATGATCAGACTGGGTTGACGCGAGTTCTTCTGCAATTTTTATAGCTCCTGGTATTCCTTCAGCAGCAGGTGAGAGAATAAGCTCTGCTCCAAGAGCTCTCAGTACTCTTCTTCGTTCGAGACTGAATGATTCAGGCATGACAAGTTTCAGGCGGTATCCTTTTGCAGCACAGACAAAAGCAAGAGCAATTCCGGTATTCCCACTAGTTGGTTCAATAAAAATGGTTTTTTCATTAACCCTCCCGGACCTTTCGGCTGCTTCAATCATAGCTAGACCAATCCGATCTTTTACGCTTGAAAGTGGATTAGCTGATTCAAGTTTCACTACAACGGTTGCCCCAATCCCCTGTGTAAGCCTGTTTAGTCTTACAAGAGGTGTATTTCCAATTGTTTCAATAATTGAAGAGTATATTTTTGCCATGCTATCTAGTTCACAATTGTGAATTATTTTCCAGTCGTTATTTATATAAATTCGCATTGAAGCAAAGAGCAGTAAATCACCAAAGTAAAAAAAATCACAATTGTGAATATTATTAAATATTTACAAGTTCAACAAAATTATGGTCATTGAACTATGAGTGATTATTTTTGTCTCCGGAAAATCCGGAATTGAACAAGGAACAGACAAATTAGGCCGCCTACCCCCATCTTCAAAACTTGTATGGAAGGTTCTTTCAACAGGACATGACCTCACGCAAAAAGAGATTATCAATGCAACATTGCTACCTCCGAGAACCACTCGTTATGCAATCTCGAGGTTAAGGGAAGAAGGACTTCTGATTGAACGTTTTTCATTTAAAGATGCGAGGCAGATTATCTACAGTGTAAAACGAGCAGGGATTACCTAAGAAACTTCAGATTGTGAGAGTTTCTGTAGGCAGGTGAAATCCCTCTCTAATTTTTAGATATGTATAATTTACTTAGATTATTAAAAAAGGCAGGTATTGATGTCTGAAAGAACTATTTACATGAACAATGCGTCAACAACATTTCCAAAACCACCCGAGGTACTGGAAGCGGTATGGGGTTCTCTTGAAAAACCGTTTTATGATTATGGACGGGGTACCATTGATGAAGAGACTGATTACCTGTTTGAGACACGGGTTTTGATCTCTCGTTTCTTTGGATTTTCTCAAACCGATAATGTTATATTTACTGCAAATGCTACCGACTCCTTAAACGCCTTAATTCACGGATTCGTAGAAAATTCAACCGGAAAATTTCACGTAATTACAACAGAACTTGAACACAACTCTGTTTTAAGGCCATTAAAAACACTTGAAAAGAGGGGAAAGATCTCACTTTCTATTGCACCAGTCCTGAAAGAATAGATCCTGTAAGACAGGGTGGGACCGGCAGTGATTCCGAAAACCTTTATCAGCCGGATGAAACTCCGGAAAGATTTGAAGCCGGGACACATAACTACCCTGGAATTGTCTCACTCCATGCCGGAATCCGTTATCTTAATTCAGTCGGGTTATCGAATGTAATTTCGTCACTTGCAGAAAAGACAAATATTATTCTTGATGTTTTAAGAGAAGAAAGCAATGTTTCATTGTATAATAAAAACCCAGGTCTACCTGTTATTTCCTTTAATATTGATAATCTTGACAATGATTCCCTCGGTCTAATTCTTCGGAAGAAGTACGGGATAATTACAAGGACAGGTCTACTCTGTGCACCACTTATACATGAACGGATGAACAGTGAAGATGGCTGTGTCAGGATTTCACTTTCCTATCTTAATACAGAAGACGAATGTCAATATGTAGCCAGTTCTTTAGCAGAGGTTGCACGATCATGCAGATATTAAAAACGAAGATGTCAAAACAATGTAAAAATGGTACGATAAAGACCGAATACCTCCTTGAAGGGCCGGTTACGATGAATATCCTAGATTATTTCAGAAATTTTGGGAATGTCTCATTAATTAAAAACCTGGAACCTCCATTTTATACGTTTGAAAAACCGGGCAGGTTTACAATTAAAGGGCTTCTTGATGATAGAAAAGTCTATGTGCTTTATGGCAAGGAACACCACGAAATTTCAAAGAAATATGTTTCAGTCCTTTTTGACAGTTATGACCCGGAAATCCCTGCAATTGAGAAGGTTGTAGCACTTGAAGGAAAAATTTAAAAAAAGAATATTTTTTTTTAGTTTTTAACTTTATTCAAGGGAAAATCTATGCCTGTGCTTTTTTGAACTGGAAAGATAAAAAGACTGCCGCTATTCCTATAATCAGTGCAAAAATTCCGCCTACTATAGGCAGAACATATGCAGCTGTATATGGTGAGGCAAGTAGTATCAGACCAAAAATAATACTCAGGACACCAAGGGCTAGAGCTCCCGCATCTTTAAATTTAACGGCTTCATAAATCTTGGTTCCTCCAATAATAAGCCCCCAAATTCCTGCAAAGATGACAACCATTGTAATGATAATGAGTGAACTGTATAATGGATAGGTCATTATTACAATTCCTCCAATGATGCTGATAATCCCAAGAAAGATCTTCCATCCCTTATTTTCGCAGTTACCAAAAAGGCTTATAAGGGTAAATATACCTCCAACAAACCAGTATGCCCCCATAAAGAGGATAATATAAAACATTGTCGTAAATGGAGTTGCAATAAGACACAACCCAATAATTACAGCTAATATTCCCCAGATAAGGACGAGCCACCATGGCATGCTGCCAACTGCAGCAGCAATCTGTGAATTTGCAGAAACTTCTTTGCTCATATAATCAATCTTATATTATCTTAAATACATTATTTGAAATTTTCTGATCTTTTTCTTGATATATTCTAATAGAAAACTAATCCAATTTGTATAGTGTTAATGGATTTATAAAATAATTTTCCATATCAGGGCCAGAGGTAAGTATATTTATATCACTGAGTCTTTAATATCAGAACATGAAGGTGAATGATCATTGAATGAAAATGGTGATTTTTCAGAAATTCCCTCTTCGGACTTACTTTTTGAAAAGATAAACAAAGAGATTGAACGACTTTCAAAGATAAAAACAACCATATTGAATGAAAAGTTAAGTCTGGGTTCGATAATTGTTTTAATTATTGCGGTTGTATTTAATATCTGGGGGCTTTCAAATCAGGCAATAGGATACATGGCTATCTGGATATCAGCAAGCCTTTACTTTTATATTTTTTACCCACTGCTTCCATTATTCTTGTTTCCTTTCCGATATGTCCTCCAAATGCGTAATAAACCTAAAGTTACTGAAAAGAAGAAATCTGTCATGAAGTGGGCTAAAGAGATACACATTTTCAAAAATAAGAGGGTAGGCTTTAGATTATTCATGCGGTTTTTTATCCTGAGCCTTCTTCCACTGACAATTGGAATGCTCTTTATTTACCTCCTTTCTATGACTTATTCACTTATCCTCGGTTATTTAGGTGTTCTACCTCCTGATACCTATAGTATAATTGTTGTTCAGTGTCTGGGGATTGTCCTGTTTTATCTTGAAATGTTCTTCTTCAGAGCGCATCTGTTACACTTCACTAAATATGTCATGAAACAGAGTAAAGAAAGAAGAAAGGGAATAATATTGCTTGGTATCATCGGTGCAATCTTTCTTGCTGTAGGGACAATTGTTGTAATTTTACTTATCATAGCAATTCTCCTCCCAGGATTTACACTAGCCAAATTTATCAATGTTAATGAATTTTTAACAGTCAGGACAAATATAATGGTTCCTCTTGTCCTTGTAAGTCAGATAATCATCGTGCAATTTCTTCAAAATGTACTAAGTTTGAAGATTGCCCGAGATATGTGTGATGATCTTCTTCTAAAATTGGATAATGCGAAAGATATAATCAGACCGGATATTATCGATACTTCTGAGGAAATTACAAAGAAAACATCGAAACAAGGGGAGAAACTGTTGAATGATGTGATGAAAACCCTCAGGGAGACAGAGCTTTATGCTATTAATCGAAGACAGATGTTTAAGCTCTTTCCGACATATTCAATCGGTATTAATTTACCAGGTCTCTTCAATCTGGAAAATCTGAGTCAGTTAGAGGAAATTTTTTCCAAAGACTGACTATCCGGTCATATCATTTTTTTTCAGGTGATTGAGGTTGCTGGTCCTTGAAAAAATTCCTGATCGCCGGAATATTGCCATATTTCAGATATTCCTGGGAATCAAGGTGTCCGAATAGTTGTATTATATACGCAACCATTCCTGTCCAGCCAGTCTGATGAGATGCACCCAGTCCAGCTCCTGACTCTCCGTGAAAATACTCATAGAATAGCAGATAATCTTTCCAATGATCATCAGACTGAAATTTATCAGAGGTCCCGAAGACAGGTCTTTTCCCTTCGGCATTGCATGTGAATATCGAGATGAGTCGGGATGATAACTCTTCAGCTATTTCAAACAGGTTTTTTATGATACCGGACCCGGTCGGGCATTCTACTTGAAACTCATTGCCGTAGTATAGGTAACTCTGAAACAGGGCCCGGATGATAAGAATGTTTATTGGGAACCATATTGGACCCCTCCAGTTTGAATTTCCTCCGAAAAGGCCGCTTTCAGATTCTCCAGGCTCATAAGCAACTTTATACTCATTCCCAGCCCAGTTAAAAATAAAAGGATTGTCAAGATGTGAGCGTGATAATGAACGAATTCCATATGGACTGAGAAATTTCTTTTCATCAAGCATTCTCGCAAGTATCCTTCGCAATTTCCCTTCACTCAGAACTGAAAGTATAAACCGGCCCTCTACCCCGGGTTTGTCAGGCGGTGCAATTGTAGATTCAAGTTCAGGATGTTTCTTTAGAAATTTTATTATCCGGTTAATTCCTTCCGGAAATTTTTCAACTGTAGACTTTTCAAGAATTGTCGTTGAACAAAGTGGGAGAAGGCCGACTAAAGAATTTACTTTTATTCTTGATGCCTGTCCATCCGGAAAGTTTAGGACATCATAATAAAATCCATCCTCTTCATCCCATAATTCATCCATTTGCTCGCCTATTTTGTCCATTGAGGCAGCAATCCACATGAAGTGTTCAAAAAATTTTACAGCCATATTCTCGTAAACAGGATCTTTCTCAGCAAGGATAAGGGATATTTCAAGCATATTCTGGCAGAAAAAAGCCATCCATGCGGTCCCGTCTGCCTGCTCAAGAAATCCGCCGGTGGGAAGTGGTGCTGACCTGTCAAAAACACCAATATTATCAAGACCAAGGAACCCACCTTCATAGATGTTTCTTCCGTCAGGGTCTTTCCGGTTCACCCACCATGTAAAGTTGAGAAGAAGTTTATTGAAAATTTCTTTTAAAAATTCGTTATTATCGTCTTCTGAGAAAAGATTGATTGTATTATTTATAGTGAGAGCGGCATAGGCATGAACAGGTGGGTTTACATCGCTAAAATTCCATTCATACGCAGGTATCTGACCGGAAGGATGAAGATAGACCTCACGAAGCATTAATTTCAATTGCTCACTTGCGAATACCGGGTCTACCAACTTCAGTGCGAGTGTATGAAAAGCTAGGTCCCATGCAGCAAACCAGGGATATTCCCATTTATCAGGCATTGAGATAATATCATCATTTAACATGTGGTACCAGTTTTTATTCCTGATTCCTTTGAATTTCTCCTGGAATAAATGATTATTCCCATGTTCACTGAGCCAGAGATCAAGGTCAAAGAAATAATACTGTTTATTCCAGAGCATTCCCGATAAGGCCTGCCTTATAATTTGCTTTTGATCATCGTTAAGGGATGGTGGCGTTATTCCTTTGTAAAAATTATCCGCTTCAGATGCAAGCCGTGACATGGCTGAATCAAATAAATTAAACATATTACCGGAATTGATTTGTTTTTCACCAGAATCGTCAGATATTTGTTCAAGACAGAGCCGGATTGTCTTTTCTCCGTTGGCTGGAATGGTCAATGAGTACCAGAACCCTGCTTTAGTTCCGGTATTTTCAGGGTTTATCGAATCTTCCTTTTTTCCGATAATAAACTCATGAAATGCATCTTTTACATGTGCATAATTATTTTGTGTCCCAAAAATCCGGGAGTTGTTTGTTTCATTTTCTGTAAACAAAATTTTCGGGTCCCCTTCTGAAGTCAGTTGATAACACCCGGTTTCGGGATGTACAGTGATAACCGAAACGGTCCCGTCTTTATTCTTACCTCTTTTAATCTCAGGCTTTGTGGCCTCCTTGCTCAATGACCAGGTGTTTCGAAACCAGAGTGTTGGAATAAAGTGGAGGGTTGAATCTTCTGACCCACGGTTGCAGGCTGTAATCTTTATCAAAATTTTCTTTGGTGTGATTTTTGCGTATTCGATAAAAATATCAAAATACCGGTTATCATTAAAAATTCCTGTATCTATAAGTTCGTATTCAGGTTCTCTTCTCGACCTATTTTTATTTGTCTGAACAAGGTCGTTATATGGATATGCAAAAGATGGATATTTATACAGATATTTCATGTATGAGTGGGTTGGTGTATTGTCAAGGTAATAGTAGTATTCTTTTACATCCTCTCCATGATTCCCTTCCGAGTTGTCAAGCCCGAATAACCGCTCTTTGAGTATTGGATCAAACCCGTTCCAGAAAGTGGGAGCAAAACAGAGGATCTGTTTATTATCAGAAATACCCGCAATTCCATCTTCACCCCAACGATATGCACGGGACCTCGCATGATCGTGAGTAAAATAATGCCAGGCATCACCATCCTCGCTATAATCTTCCCTAACCGTTCCCCATTGGCGTTCTGAGAGATATGGGCCCCATAAAAGCCAGTCTTTCTCTCCTTTCCAATTCTCTTCAAGTCTAACTCCCTCCGGACCATGCATACTGATAATATATCCGGTACTCGTAATGAATCCTCTGACTGAAGGATAACCTAAATTTTTAATTCTTCAGATATGTTCCGATAAACCGTTCATCGCAATGGATAAATATTATATGAGAATTATTAATATTAGAGAGAAATGGATTCTGGTAAAGAGACTATTCCTGGTAGTAAGGGGGAATCTTCCAAAAATTTCCCTGGAAGAGAAAATATTCATAAATTAATTCAGTCAATGGCGACATCCAGTAAATGGCTTTTTACTCTTGCAGTAATTGGGACCATGATAATTTCAGCAGTCCTTTTTATATATGGATTTTTAATAACCCTCGCCGAATTATATCGTTCAATCATTGGATTCAACCTTGAGATAGCTAGTGCCAAGAATTACATGGAGACTGCCATTCAGATTGTCGATATTTTCCTGGTAGGAACTGTTTTTTACCTGATTTCTCTTGGGTTGTATGAATTATTCATAGCAAAAGCGCCACTACCGGGATGGTCTCAAATAAAAAATCTTGACGACCTAAAGGAGAAACTCCTTGGGCTTACTGTTATAGCTATTTCAGTTGTATTCCTCGGTACAGCCCTGAACCTGAGTCCAAATACAAGTTTCATTGAAATAGGAGTTTCTGTTGGAATAATGATAGCAGCTATATCTTTTTATCTTTGGGCAAAAAAATAATTTCAATTATTTTCTTACTCCTTCATTTGTTTTTTGGATTCTGTACACTATCAGTCCTATTGAATGAATTATTTATCAATATTATCAGACTAGTTAAAAATTTTCATATAAGGTGTCACCCTTGGGTATTGTGTTGGGTAATACAGGGAAACAGGGGTAGGGGTTAATCTAATCAGTGTCGAGATCATGGTAGGTTTGTGGAAAGAGTTCATAGTTTTTCCTCCAGTTTCAACATTGATAGTCTGCTGGAATTGCTGCCCGAAAGTAAGCGGAGTATTTCCACCCATATGTTCCAATGTTGCAGTTAAGATGTATGTCCCTGGTGTCGATGGTATTGGAATGTCCTTTGTAAATGTGTAAGACTGGCCGGGCTCAATTGTAACGCCTTCCGGGACTGGAATTGTGATAGTCTCAACAACATTTCCGTTGGCATCCTTTAAATGTACTAACAACCCGACCTTATCATATGCACTCCATCCAAATTCACTCTTGTTCTGATATGTAAATGATATCTGAGTTGACTGTCCAGGTTGTGCATAACCAGGAACTTCTGATGATGTTAATATACCTGAGTAGGGTTGAGTGTTATGAGATTCATCAGATGACCCGCTTTCATACGAACCTGACGATTGATGGTTGTAATATGGATTAATAGGAACAGATGTATTTACGGTTGCTGTAGTCGTGGGTGTTGGAGTAATATTTTGAGTCGTTAATGGTTTGTAGTCTATATTGTTAGCGTTTACTGTAAAGGGTTCATCGCAGATTTCATTATTATCGGTATTATTGCATATTTCAGAAAATCCTTGTCCGTTGTATCCATAGTAATTACCCCCGGTAGTATCGTTCCAGATATTTGTATCTGAATCACTCACATTTACATTATCGGATGGATTATTTCGATTATTCTTAAATATGTTATGTGATATTTTGTTATTATTTGATTGTAAGTGTACAACGAGGCCATGTTGTCCATTATTCTGAATGTCATTGTCTGAAATTATATTCGAATTACCATTTATTTCAGTTCCATTAAAGATATTATAACTACTGTTAATGGAAGAAAAAGTATTATTACCTCCTTCCGAATTAATTCCAAACCAGTTATTACTACTGTTTATATAAGAAAAAGTGTTGCTCGTACCATTTGAAAAAATTCCAGCGAGTCCTCGATTATTGCCACTGGTAACGTTCGATAACCTACTATAACTTGCAAGGGAATAAATTCCATACTCTGTATTATTATTACTTGCAACATCTGTAAGTTGATTTAAATTACCGCTTATATTCACTCCATTAACTCCATTATTGTTACTTGTAATACTAAAGAATCTGTTGCCTGAATCGTCTAATAGAACACCCTCAAATCTGTTGTAATTAGTTGTAACACGGTTGAAAGTATTGTTAATTCCAGAATTTAACCAAATTCCGATATTGTTATTGTTATCAGTCAAATTTGAAAATTGATTATCACTGCCATCAATTCTTATTCCACTCCACTGGTTACCGTTACCAGTAACATTTAATAAAATATTATTTTCAGTTTTATAATTAGATTTAGAATCATTACCCAAAAATATTCCACTACCCTCATTATAGTAACTCGAAACATTAGAAAGGATATTCGAGCTCCCATAGATTTCAGTTCCATTACCTCCATTATAACCACTATTCATAGAAGAGAAGGTCGTAATGTTACCAAACGATAAAATCCCTCTTCCACGGTTATTATTACTATTAATGGAAGAAAATGTGGTGCTATTATCTTCGGATTTAATACCATACATGTAATTATGACTACTGTTTATATTTGAAAATGAATTTGTATCTCCTGAAGAATAAATCCCAGAACCGTATTGATTATAATCAGTCGTGACATCTGTAAGTTGATTTAAACTGCCGCTTATATTTATTCCATTTCCCATTATGTTAAATCCATTTTCAGATAGAGTAAAATTGTCAACAAGGAGATTATAAATGCCAGATGTAAGTATCCTGTCCGGATTTATATTGAACCAGTCATCCGTGATATTGGTGATTCCTGTATCTTCAATTGTATTTGTATTATTATCCTGGAAATTTTGTATCTTATTAATCGAATACCCTGATAGTGGTTCTGATTCCATACTCATCTGAAAACCGGATGGCGTATCATTTGATGTACCTGATACAGTTTGAGTCGGTACATCTGTTACAGTTTGAATTGGAGTTATTTCATCAGTCGGGGTTAACTCTATGGTCGATGTATCGGTTATAGTTTCAGTTGGATTATTCTCAGTTATTGTAGGGGATGCACCTGTTGGAGAAGATAATGAAAACGTTTCAATCGGCGTAACTTCTAATGTAGGGGGCGTTGTAATAGTGATCGTAGTGGTTGCCGCAGTTATATTCATTCCATCTTTTGCCGAAACTGCAGTAATATAAAAATATGAGAAACAAATCACAATAAAAAAAAAAATATTTTTTTATTAAAGATACTCATAGTACTAATAAAATTTGTAAAGTTGTTTTTAATATTTCCGATTTTACTTTTTGAAAGTAAGTTTTAATAAGATAAAAAAAGTTAAAAAGGAACAAAAGTTTTTCCGATATTTCCTGACTAGTTAAAAATTTTGCAGTCAGGGTGTATGTCCCAGGTGTAGATGGCTTTGGAATATCTCCTGTAAACGTGTAAGATTGGCCCGGTTCAATTGTAACGCCTTCAGGAATTGGAATTGTGATTGTCTCTACTACATTTCCGTTGGCGTCCTTTAACTGCATCAATAGCCCGACTTTATCATAGGCACTCCATCCGAATTCCCCCTCGTTCAGGTATGTAAAATATATTTATATCGACTGACCAGGTTGGGCGGAACCTGGAACACCAGCTGAAGTTAATTTGCTGGAATAGGGGAGAGTGTTCGAAGATCCCTCAGCTAACCCACTATCATACGAACCTGACGATTTACTGTTATAAGGACGAATTGGCCTCGTATCAGGAATTAAATACCTGAGTCTAAAAAAGATGATTAGAAAATAAAGATAAAATACTATTCCTTTTTTACGTTTCTGACTAAGAAAATTATACTTAAACATACACCAGAAAATACACCTTATATATGACAATTATTGTTAAATAAATAGATGAAAATGTAAGTTTCCATGTGATTGTATATCTCAATTAAATTAAATTCTCTATTAAAATATAATAAGCATGGAAATTGTTAATTTATAATTACACTTTGATTAAATTTCTTTGCATTATCGGAAGGAAACTGATAATTATGAGATAATAACTGCATATTCTGTCTCTTTTGCACTGGATCTGATGAAAATTATCCAATTTTGGGCAATTTTTTGCCACACCTCACAATAGCATACCTATTGTTGATATTAACGCCGAATTACTAAAGAAAGGGCAATCTTTATTTAAAACTGGCCATATTCAACGAAATGGCTCTATTATCCCTGTTGAAATAATACTCATTTCATCAGCATGAACGCTCCTCGCAGGATACTGATGAAGGCTTTTAATAGCTTATTGATCTCTATTCCCTTTTTCTTGTATTCCCTGAATATTTCACCACATTATTTAAGCAAAAAAATTTAACTTTTTTTAAAAATTCCTGTCAAGTTAATGAAATTTATGTTAAAGGCTTTGTCTTTATTTTCCTGGGAAGAAAGAGAGTAACAATCGTTGTCATTGCAAGAATTATGATAATTACATCAAAAGCACTCTTCATAGCGTTTTTAACTGCAGAATTCACAAGAATTTCTGCACTTGCCTGATCAGCTGCAGGTATATCCTGAATTTCCGTTGTTTTCATCTTTTCCATCCAGTTCATAAGATCAGTTACTATTTTGTCCTGTTCTGTAGCAGAAGAAATGCCTGCATTCGTAGTACCCATGACTAGACCATTAAAAATTCCGACAAGTAGGACAACTCCTATTATAGCCGTTCCCAAAGACGTTCCTAGTTGCTTTGTAGCATTAAGAACACCGGAAGCATCACTCTGCTTTTCCGGTGCGACAGAGGATAACGTGAGATTGTTAACCTGGGAGAGAATAAGCCCCATTCCAATCCCAAAAACGATCATTCCTGGTATGAGGTCTGTGGGAATTGTTGTCGGTGTAAAAAGGTCTCGGAGGATAAAACCCCCTGCCATTGCAACAAGCGACCCACTGAGCATGATACTCCTTGCTGAAATGTATGACGCTGCCTTTGCTCCGAATACAGACACTATAAAAACTGCAATAGACATTGGAAGAAGAAGAATACCAGTTGAGAATGCATCAATTTTAATGACTGACTGGAGGTAAACTGGAATGACAAAGATGAATCCTGCAAAGACCAGTGATTGAACTGTACTGATGACATTACCCAGGTCAAAAACCCTGTTTTTCAGGATAGTGATATCTGTGAGAGCTTCCTTGCCTTTTTTTGTCCTCCTGTGTTCCCAGAATAAAAACGCTAGAAGGATGACAAGGCCTGCTCCAATTACAAACGGAATAAACATCCACAGCTGTGGATTCCTGCTGGATAGAATTCCAATAACGACCAGTGTAAGTCCTGAACCTGAGAGTATGAATCCTATGATATCAAGATCTCTCCAGGACAATCTGGGTTTTCTCTCAATGAGAATGTATGAGAAAATGAGGATTGTAATAACGAGCAGAAGTTCGAGACGGAAAGCCCATCTCCAGCTGTAAAACGTTGTAAGAAATCCCCCTACAATAGGGCCGAATGCCATTGCCGCTGCCGCTATTCCACCCCAGATGCCAAATGCAAATGCCCTCTCTTTTCCATTATAATTGGATAAAAGGAAAGAAGCGGTCGCAGGCAGCATGAGTGCAGCTGCTATTCCTTCGAGTACTGACCACCCTAGAGTAAGAGTGAAGATGTTCTGGCTGATTGAAGCAATAAATGTCCCAATTCCATAAATGATGGTACCTATTATAAAAACCTTTTTAAGGCCGATAATATCCTGCAATTTGCTTCCTAATAGCATTAGTGAAGCCATGACAAGGGCATATACGGTTATAGCTAACTGGACTGAAGCAACATCCGTGTTCAGATCTTTTACAAGAGCAGTTATCGAGACATTCATGATGGTTGTGTCAATTACCATAATGAATACAGCAATGCAGACTACTCCAAGAACACCCCATTTTCCAGGGTCAGGACCTTTCATGAATATAATATGTACAAAACATATTTAGAGTATTTGCATGGAGATTTTTCCTTAGTATTCTAAAAAATCTGCAATCATTAGGGAATAGTAAAAAAAGTTTTATGGAGGGAGATAAAACAGCAGTGCCTTTCCATCTTTATTCATGAGTTCCAACGTATTTTTCGCAATTGTATATCTTTTAACTTTCTCCAGATTACTTAGGTATGTTGTTTCTTGTTCCATGACTCCCTTTGGTTCTGAACAGTACATCCGGGTCGATATGACGGGTGATATCGTGAGATTATCGTCTTTCGTCTGGAAATTGGCATTATAGTGGTTGCAGCCAGCTGATCCGGTCAAATTGCCATCAGATGAAAATAACGCAGTTATATTTGATCCTTTAATGACTGAACTTACCGTATTATTCGCACCAATTGAATCAAGTACCCATGAACCGGATAGAGTAGGTGGGGTATATTTCTCAAAGTTTAGTTTATTTTTTCCGGTGCTATCGGCGAGTGAAAGGCTCGATTCTGTGACTGAAAACGTTGAAACCTTCGTGAGCATACTTGTATACAGTGTTTCCTGTTCCATGACTCCTTTTGGTTCAGAGCAAAACATCAACGTAGAACCGACCTGACCTATTGTAATTTTGTTGCCAGTGATTTTATATGTTCCAATATAATTGTTACAACCGGCATTTCCATTAAGATTTCCGTCCTTTAAAAAAACAGCGTTTATAGTTGTACCTAAAACTGGATTCTTGGTTTTCCCGTTTTTCATGACTGATTTAAGGTTCCATATGTTTTTCATGAGAAGCTGTGTTGCACCTCCGGTTTGGGGGACAACTGTATTGTTCGTGCTCACAATTTTTAAAGATGAATTGATTAGCGTTTTTGAATCAGTTTGTATTGCCGAACTGGTTATTGCCAATATAAAAACGAGGCAGATAATTCCTGTAAAGAAAAACAGTCTCATATATTCGATTGGCAGCTATTAGTATAAAAAATAGTATTACTCAAGTATCTGTCAAAAGAAGGGGTCATTTCATTCTCTAAAAAAAAGAAATAATCATTTTCATCCGGAAATAACAGGTCTCCTCATGGCCTTATACCTTAGTAATGCCTTGAAGATTTCTCCAATGACAAGAAGAGCAACTCCAGGAATTAAACATATCAACCATTGGTAACCTGTCAACGAGACTGTATCGAAAATACCCTGGAACAGGCGGGTTTCAGTTATAAGGACCGTACCAAATACTACCCAGATATATGAGTACAAGAGCCTGGTATTTGAAAATGTCGATTTCTGGAATGCTGTATCGTAAGGGAAACGAAGGTTAAGAGCAAGGAAAACGTTCATCAGGGATAGTGATACAAGTGCCATGGTCTGACCGATTTGTGAAGAACCGTACGAGATCTGTCCAATCTGATAAACTATGAGTGAAAATGTGGCCATTATAGCCCCTGCAATAAATAACCTGACATATGTTTTTTTTGAAATAATTGATTCATCAAATTTCCTGGGTTTTCTCGACATTATTCCAGGGGATGCAATGTCAAGCCCGAGCGAACCTCCAATCGGTGCAACGATAAGCATGTGGATCCAGAGTACCTGTCCCGGATAAAACAGGGCAGTTCCGGCTATAGCAAATAATGAAGACCCTAGGAATGCAAGGATAAACATGAACAGGTTCGCTATCTGGATTCGAAGGAACTTCTGCAGATTATCATAAACTTTCCTCCCTTCTTCAATAGCAATCACTATTGTTGCAAAGTTATCATCTGTAAGGATCATCTTTGCAGCTCCCTTTGCAACGTCAGTTCCTGTAACACCCATGGCAATGCCGATGTCTGCTGCTTTCAGTGCTGGGGCATCGTTCACACCATCTCCTGTCATTGCAACGATATTCCCTTTCTTTTTGAGGATCTTCACAAGTTTGACTTTATGCTCGGGGGCGACCCTTGCAATTACTCCGATATCATCGATCTGTTCTGCCGCTACATCATCGCTCATTGCTGCAAATTCCGCACCCGTGATTGCACGACCCTCGATACCTAGTTCACGACCGATGGCTGAAGCTGTCACCGCATGATCACCTGTGATCATCCTGACACGTATCCCTGCATTTTTAGCCTTTGCAATTGCATCTTTAGCTTCGGCCCGAGGGGGGTCCACTTCACCCACGAAAGCTGTCAGAACAAGGTCCTGCATCAGGGGCATAAGGTCGGCGTCAGGTTTGAATGCTGCCGGGTCATATTCCGCCTGTGCAAATGCGAGTACTCTTAACCCCTCACTTGCTATTCTCTCGTTTTCCGCGAGTATTTTTGTCCTGTTATCTGCATTAAGCTCCTGGAATGTTCCATCAGGCATCATGCCGTAACTGGAGCGTGAAAGGATCATATCCGGAGCACCTTTGATATAAGCCCGGATAACAGATTTTCCAGTTTTATCTTTCATTTCATGGAAAGTTGCCATGAATTTATACTCTGAATCAAAAGGGATGCTTGCAATCCTGGGATTATTTTTTCGAAACTCCCTGACATTCACACCCCCCTTTTCAGCAAGGGCATAAAGGGCACCTTCAGTCGGGTCACCTATCACCTGTCCGTCCTTAATATCAGTGTCAATACAAAGGGCACACGGAAACAGAAGATGATCAAGATTTTCTCCTGGGGAGCCCTGGGTTCTCTGTATTTTACCCTCAAAGCTGTAACCTTCACCCGAAACAATATACCTGTGCTGCATTGTTGAAATAACCCTTACCGTCATCTGGTTCATGGTGAGAGTCCCTGTCTTATCTGAATTGATTGCCGAGGTTGAACCTAGAGTCTCGACAGCTGGCAGGCTCTTGATGATGGCATTTTTACTTGCCATTGCTACTGTCCCTATGGAGAGAATCGTGATGACTACAGCGGGCAGGGCATCAGGAATAGAACCAATTGCGAGTGATATACCGATATTAAAAAGAGCTGAGAATGATTCTCCGTGAGATAGGCCGATAGCGACAATACTGATAAAAGCGAGTAATGCCATCCCTATGATAAAAAGGGTTACTCGGTCTATCTGCAGGGTTAATGGAGTCTTTTCAGCCTTTTGTTCCTTTAGCATTGTTGCGATATGACCCACTTCTGAACTCATGCCTGTATTTGTGACAAGGATCTCGCCATGGCCCCTTGTAACATTGGTGTTCATGAAAGCCATGTTTACCCGGTCTCCAAGGGGGAGGTCCTTTTTTGTAATAACATCACTGTTCTTTTCAACTGCAGTGCTCTCTCCGGTAAGGGCAGATTCTTCAATCTGGAGATTTGCAGCAAGAATTACCCTCCCATCGGCAGGGACACGATCTCCTGCATCAACTATAACGATATCGCCAGGTACAATCTTGTCAGCTTCGACCTGGATTACTTCTCCGTCTCGCCTGACTTTCGCGACAATCTTCATCATCTTGTTGAGTGCGGCTACACTTGCGGCCGCTTTTGCTTCCTGGAAAAAGCCAAGCAACGCGATAAATATTGTCAATAATATGAGAAGGATAAATGTCGTATACTCAGCGATAAAAAGGCTCACAATAGCGGCTATAATTAAAACAATTTGCATATATGATTTGTATTGTTCCAGGAAACGAATAACAGCGGATTTTTCTTTCTCCTCCTCCAGAACATTCATGCCATAACTCTTGATTCGGGCTAGGGATTCCTCTGAGCTTAGACCGGTTTCAAAAGAAACTGCAAAATTTTTTGCGATATCTTCCTTGCTTAATGTGTACGAGGCCGGTTTGAATTCTCCTTCATTATGTGGTTTAGGTAATGGTTCAGACATATTTTTTTCTCCTCTTTGATGGAAAAAGAAATACTGCTAATTCTTTTTCGTTGGAATTACTTACCGGTAGTAATTTCTTTATTCATCTTCGATTTAGTCTTCTATTCGAAATTATAATTAATAGGACATATCACTTGGATACTTAATTGTTATTAAGGTTAACTCTCAATATTAATCGGTTTTACAACACATGCACCCATTTTTTTAATACGTAATACTAATAAACACATTTCTCCAATCAATTATTGAAATAAACCATGATGAGTCGATGACACAGGCCTAACTGATGAAAAACATTAGTTATTTGTTGTAATATATTATAGGCAGAAGAGGTTGTTTAAATTTTAGGGCAAGACCCTGTCAAATAAACT
>Ga0114951_10000948_pt1 | contig 38374 bp, 36 predicted proteins | sample AM7aDNAmetaG_FD_88677 | JGI IMG/M metagenome (GOLD analysis project Ga0114951, IMG submission 88677) | Freshwater microbial communities from Finland to study Microbial Dark Matter (Phase II) - AM7a DNA metaG | ecosystem: Environmental > Aquatic > Freshwater > Lake | place: Finland: Lake Alinen... | reverse complement strand
ATCAACGGCTTTTTGGGTTTCGGCCTGCTGGTTTAAGCGCCAAGTTCCAATAATCCAAAGACCCGCGTACAAAATAATAAAAATCACATAAAAAATCCGGTAAATTTTCCAAAAAATCAAAAATTTTGAGTGTTTTTTTAAAAAACTTTTCTTAAAAAATATAACAAAAATTGTGGGCAAGGTGATAAAAATCAAAACAAAAAAACCAATGGCAAGTTGGTAATTATTGGTTGCAAAAAATAGTCCCACAAAAAGATATGCGCAAACCGACAGCGCCAAAACTTTAATCACCGCAGACGCTGACTTGTAAAAAATATTCATAAAATAAAAATATTTCTTTATTATATAATTTTTACTTTGCTGTTTGCAACAATCCCGACCACTTGCACCCAATTTTGTTTTGTTGGGCATAAGTTTCGGCGGCGGTAATTTCTGTGCGATATTTTACATCCGGACTATAAAATCTTGCCACCGCCAAACCCTCTTTAACCAATTGAACATCAGCATTTACATTTACATTGCCAACAAAAATATATCTTAAACATCTGCCATATTGGTCAACATCGCTTACGTCTTTTTCCAAGACAACTTGCTTAGCCAAAACCAAATTTTCCAGCCGAACTCTTGCCACGTCATAACACGGATACCCTTTTTCATCCGCATCCATCCCCAAAAGCCGAACATGCCACCCGCCTTCAACCACAACAGTATCGCCATCAATGACTTTCGTAACTATAGTATTTGAAGGGGCCCCACAAGTGGTTGGATTTGGAGTTGGTGAAACAGAATTTGTTTTTATCTGCGATTGCAGAGAAGTTTTTAAATTCTCGTCATTGCGAGGAGCTTCAAGCGACGAAGCAATCTCAGGCGTTATGCTTTTCGACTTAGAGATTGCTTCGTTGCTCGCTCCGCTCGCGCCTCGCAATGACGGATTATTTTTGTACTGCAATCCAAAATAAACAAATCCTCCAATTATTATGGCCCCAGCAATTATCGCAAAAAAGTATTTGTTTTTCTCCCAAAAATAATTCATTACTATATTTTAACACAAAAACGCAAAAGCGTCCCGACTTTTTAGTCGCGGACGCCTTTTTTATTCTTCTTTATTTGTCATTGCGAGGAGCCCGCAGGGCGACGTGGCAAATCCAGACGGTTGAGATTGCTTCGTCGCTACGCTCCTCGCAATGACGACGGAAGGTCTGGATTCCCGCTTTCGCGGGAATGACGGAAATAATACAAAAATGACGGGGATCTATTTTTTTATTCTTGCCAATTTCTGCCTTTCGGGCATTTTGGGCATTTGGGTTGGGCTTTCAAAAATGATTTTATCTTCTTTGGCATCAATTAAAATTCTGCTACCCTCGCAAATTTCATTGCTTACAATTTTCACCGACAACGGATCCAAAATTAATTTTTGGATTACTCTTTTTAACGGCCTTGCTCCCAAGTTTTGGTCAAAACCTTCTTTTACCAAAAGCTCTTTTGCTTTATCAGAAATTTCAATTTTAATTTCTTTGTTTGCCAAACGCTTTTCAACTTTGGCCAATTCCAAGTCAACAATATTTTTAATTTGCTCTTTGTGCAAATAATTAAATATTACAATTTCGTCAATTCTGTTTAAAAATTCCGGGCGGAATGAATCGCGCAAGGTGTCAAAAATTTTCTCGCGCATTGTTTCTCTTTCTGCAATTTCCTCGGTTGAATTAAATCCCAAACCCGACATTTTGTTGATGTAGTCGCTTCCCAAATTAGAAGTCATTATAATTATTGTATTTTTGAAAGAAACAACTCTGCCTTTGGAATCGGTTAATCTGCCGTCTTCAAAAATTTGCAACAAAATATTAAAAACATCAGGATGCGCTTTTTCTATTTCATCCAAAAGCAAAACAGAATAAGGTCTGCGACGCACTTTTTCTGTGAGTTGACCGGCTTCTTCGTAACCCACATATCCCGGGGGGCTTCCAATTATTTTTGAAACGGTGTGACGCTCCATGTATTCGGACATATCCAGCCGAATCATTGCTTTTTCGTCGTCAAACAAAAATTCTGCCAAAGCTCGGGCGGTTTCGGTTTTTCCAACTCCTGTTGGACCCAAAAACAAAAATGATCCCAGCGGCTTGTTTTCTTCAGAAATTCCGGCCCTTGCTCTTCGGATGGCTCTTGAAATTGCCGACACAGCTTCGGTTTGTCCAACAACTCTTCTGTTTAAAGTGGCCTCCATTGTTTCCAATTTTTTGGCTTCTTCGGTTATTAATCTCATAACCGGAATTCCCGTCCACCTTGAAACAACTTTAGCAACATCTTCTTCAGTGACTTCTTCCTTCAACATTCTGTGCTCTTTTTGTATTTTAATTAGTCTTTGTTCTGTTCCTGCCAATTCTTTTAATAACTCCGGAATTTTTCCATATTTTATTTCTGCAACTTTTTCCAAATCAGCTTCACGCTGGGCAATTTCTGTTTGATAAGACAAGTTATCAACTTTTTCGCGGATGTCTTTTATTTTATTTATCAGCTCTTTTTCAGCTCCCCATTTCAATCGCAATGCTTTTGATTTTTCGTTTAAGTCCGCCAACTCGCGCGAAATTGCTTTTAATCTTCTTTCGCTTCCAACCTCTTTTTTTAAAGCTTGTTTTTCAATTTCCAGTTTCATTATTGCTTCGTTAAAAGCTTCGAGCTCTTGCGGGTCGGACTCAATTTCTAATCTCAAGGCGCTGGCAGCTTCATCCATTAAGTCCACTGCTTTATCAGGCAAAAATCTGTCGGCAATGTATCGGGAAGCCAATTCAACTGCGGCTTTAATTGCCGAGTCTTTTATTTTCACTCCATGATGCAATTCATATTTTTCTTTAATTCCGCGTAAAATTGCAGTGGCGTCGTCAGTGTTTGGTTCTTGCACATAAATTGGCTGAAACCTTCTTTCAAACGCAGGATCCTTTTCAATATATTTTTGATATTCTTTTAAAGTGGTGGCTCCAATTGCGCGCAACTCTCCTCGAGCTAAGGCGGGTTTTAACAAATTTGAAGCGTCAATTGCCCCCTCGGCAGCACCCGCTCCAACTAAAGTGTGAAGCTCGTCAATAAATAAAATATATTTTCCGGCGGCCCTGTTGACTTCTTTTAACAAAGCTTTAATTCTTGTTTCAAATTCTCCTCTATATTTTGTTCCGGCAATTATAGAACCCAAATCCAAAGAAATTACTTCTTTGTCTTTTAAAAATTCCGGCACGTTTCCTCGTGCGATTCTTTGGGCAAATCCTTCCACAATTGCAGTTTTTCCAACTCCGGCTTCTCCAATTAAAACCGGATTATTTTTTGTTCTTCTTGAAATTATTTGCATCAATCTCCTGATTTCGTTATCCCTTCCAATTATAGGATCAATTTTTCCGGCGGCCGCCAAGTTTGTCAAGTTTCTTGTATATTTTTCAATCACCTGATATTTTGCTTCGGGTTCCGGATCAGTAATTCTTTGTCCTCCGCGAATTTGCGACAAAACTTTAAAAACAGCTTCGTAATCGAGTTTTGCATTTTTAAAACTGTTTGCTTCACCGGAAGCCAAAAAACTGATTTTTTCTAAAACATCTTTTGCTGTGGATTTTGTATCAACCAAAGCCAAAAACAAATGTTCAACCGAAATAAATTCGTCGTTCATTTTTATGGCTTCCTGACGGGCTCTGTCTAAAACTTTTGCCATATCTTGCGTAAGATAAAACTGCCCAAATGCCTGTGGGCCGGAAAAAGTAGGAATTTTTCCAATTTGTGAATCAACTTTTTTAGCCAACGCCTCTGCGTCAACACCAAGTTTTTGCAACACGGTAATCACAATTGACCCCTCTTGTGAAAGCACAGCCGACAAAAGATGCAAAGCATCGATTTGTGCCTGCCCCTTTTCCTGAGCCAACTGCTGCGCCTGCATTAAAGCATCCTGCGCCTTATTTGTAAAATTATTTCCGTTCATAGTATTTTATACGTTTATAATCCCCATTTTAGCTCAAAATCCCATTAAAATCAAGCCAAAAAAAGAGCGGAGATCGGATCTCCGCCAAACGAACGACTCACACAACTTGCGATATATGGTCTATTAAATAAAAGCTGTTAAAGCTAATTTTCGAACTGCGACACATTTTAATAATTTCTTCAATTTCCACCGTCTTAAGCTCGCAATCACTATAACCCCTTGCAACCACAAAAGCTTCGGCAAGTACCTTATTGTCAAAAACAACAGGAATTTCCTCGTCACCGTCGCAAAGAATCTTGCCCTCGCACATTATAACCACATAGGGCTTCACATTTATCTTCGTGCGTGCCTTCACATTGTCCTTCACCTTTCTTGGTCCGCCAACCCAAGTTCTAACTATTGTGCTACGTACCGTCCTGTTGCCAGACACTTGATAAACCTCCATCTAAAAAAGACCTGAAAAGAACTAAAAAGAGACCCTGTGTCCCATATTATTACTACGCACAAATATATGCAATAGTTTCTAAAATTACCCTCCGCTATTGACAAGGTATTATAATAGTGCTATAATTAAGGAGTAATATCAACCCTTCCTTCTTTCAGATCATTAGTTCAATAAAATCACTGACTGCTCAAAATAGAATTTATATCGCTACGCTAGCCGAGCTATAGCAGATTTTCAGAATGACAAGTTCCTGCCTCATCGGCAGACAAGTAATGATTTGAAAGAAGGACGAGTTCTTTTTATTTTTTTCCACCGCCATTTATAGGAGACCCAAAAAATGGCAACCGAACGCACAAAGCGGATTTTGGCCAAGATGCGTCGCAAAAGCGACGCGCTCAAGCCGGCAGTAAATTACGGCGAGTTTGACGCTCGCCGGGACATGCGAGTCGAGGTCGAGTCCCGGCCACGGCCTCGCTGCCTCATCATTTTTGTGACGCCAAGCCGAAGCCATCGCCGCCGGTTGATGCAGCACATTTAGTGCTACCGTCCGGAATGTCAAAAGGTTTTAATGCGGATTTCTCACGAGAGATCCGCTTTTCTTTTACATAAAATAAAAGCGGTCCAAAACTGAACCGCACAAAAACTAAAACCCCCAAGGAAAAAAACTATATGGGTCTTTAAAGTGATGAAAATTTTCATTGTAATATTCGTTACTTTGTGTGCATTTGGCAACTCCGGGCATTTTTTTTAACAACGCAATATCCAAATCATCTGCCGCAGACCCCAAAACAGCTACCGCAAATCTTCCGTTTCCATTTTTATTCTCAACTCTAATTCTAAAGCCATCGCAAACTAATTTTGCCGCGATTTTCGCGACCATTCTTGCGTCTGCCGCTTCTTCCATAAAAATAACCATATTTTTCTCCGTACAAATTGTGAAAGACCAAACAAAAGCCCCTTTTTCGAAAGGGGCTTGTTTGAAATTTCTAATTTTTTCTCTTTTATTTTAGAATGCTCAAATAAACCCCTTTCTTAAAGCGGCTAAAATAGAAGCTAAACCAGTTGTTTAAGTTTATTTGATTCATATTATGAACTTCTCTGACCTAATATTACATCAATATCTTTTTCCTGTCCAGCGCGCAAAATATGCAAAGTAATTTTATCTCCGGGATTATATTTTTGGACTATACTTGCCATTGAATTTGTTGAAGTAATTTTTTCTTTGTTGACTTCTAAAATTACATCTTTTTCTTTGATGCCGGCTTTATCTGCGGCAGAACCGGCGGTAACGGCCGGCTCACCATTAACGCCCTTTAAAACTAATGCGCCGTAATCAACCGACAACTTATATTTTTGTTTAACTGCGTCGTCAACCAAAACATATCTGACTCCCAAAAACGGATAAACAATTTTATTTGTTGTCGCCACCTGATTTATATCTCTTTTTGCTATATTTATTGGAAGCGCAAATCCGATACTTTGGGCCCCTTGCGCCATAGCAGTATCAATTCCAATAACTTCTCCTTTTAAATTTAAAAGTGGCCCGCCGGAATTTCCGGCGTTTATCGCGGCGTCTGTTTGGATAATATTATTCAAAGTTTCTGAAGCAGTTCCCAATTGATCCGAAGCTGAAATGGTTCTTTGGAGACCAGAAACAACTCCAACAGAAACAGTATTAGAAAATTGCCCCAAAGCGTTCCCAATTGCAATTGCCGTTTGACCAATTTGAATTCCCGAAGAGTCGCCTAAAATTACGGGCTGAAATTTATTTTCGGACTGGATTTTTATTACAGCCAGATCCTCAACGGGATCCAAAGCCAAAACTTTTGCTTTGTATTTTTTCCCATCATTTGTGTAAACAGTATAGTCCGCCTTGCTGTCGGAAACCACGTGCTTGTTTGTCAAAACCAACCCGTCTGCCGAAACTATAAATCCGGATCCCGCCCCAACTTCTTGATACTGCGTTCCATTTTGAACCTGTTGAGGCACTAAAAAATTCGGAAATAAATTTCCAAGCGGGTCTGTGTTATTATCTCCCAAAGGATTCACCCATTGCTGTTCATAAGTTGGCACATTTTCAGAAATAACAATACTTACAACAGACGGCGAAACATTTTTTGCCGCATCAATTATGGCCTGCTCATAAGAAACTGGCGAAACGTAAGTACCTGCGGGCGGCTGATTTGTTTCTGCAATTTTTTCTTCGGGTATTGTAAAATATTTCAGAAATGCCTGCGTCTGCGAAGGAAAATAATGCACGACAATAAAACTTACAGAAAAACCAACAATACACCCCGCCACGATCAAACACAAAACCCCCCAAAAATTTTTGTTCTTTAAAACTTTTATACTTTTTTCTTTAACTTCTTTAATATCGAAGTCGGGAATATTATACATAGTCATGGTAAATATCGTCATTGCGAGGAACGAAGCGACGAAGCAATCTATGGTATGTGCCAAAACTCTGGATTGCCGCGTCGCCCACGGGCTCTCGCAATGACAGTTTAGGTAGTTTTTAAATATTACGAGCCAAAATTATTTTTTGGTGTCGTAGTGTCCAAATTTATATTTAAATATATCAGATCTTATCGGGCCAATAAAAAGCATATATAAGCCCGCCAGAACATATTTAAAATAAGTTTTTAATCTGCCGTCTTTTTCGTATCTTCTCACAGAAACCAAAACCGGATATTTTTTTATAAATCCAAATCTGGCAATTTTTCCGGCCTCTCTTACATAAGGATGATCTTCCACAAAAACTATTTTTTCGTCAAAACCTCCGATTTCGTCGTGAACACTTTTTTTCGCCAAAATTGCGGCGGCGGCATGCGGTAAAAAGTTTTGCGTTATTTCTGCCAGTATATCCCAAACAGAAAGAGCTATTTTGTCCACTTTTTTGCCTTCAATCGGCGAAAGCCAAAAACCGGCAGATCCCAAACTTTTTTCAGAAAATTCTTTCATTGCATTGCTTAAAAATTCAGAGCTAGACAAAACAACATCCGCATCTAAAAATAGAAAAATATCGCCTTTGGCGGCTTCAGCCCCCCTGTTTCTTCCGGCCGGCAGAAGTCCTCCTTTCACAACATTGCATCCATATTCTTTTGCAATTTCAACAGTCTTGTCGCAAGACCCGGCATCGGCAACAATAATTTCATAATCCTTGAAATCCTGTTTTTTTATGCAATCCAAAAGTTTCGGCAGATATTTTTCTTCGTTTAGCGTTGGAATAATAATGCTTAGCATAATTTATGTTTGATTTGATTGAAATATTTTTTTGGCTTCGTTCCAAATTTCCGGCTGATTATTCACTGTTTTCATCCAATACCACCATTCGGGGCCCCAAAAGTAAAAAGTATCCAAGCCAGTATCTTTTGCATATTCTACATTATCTTTGAACTGTTGCAAGTTCATTGTTTTTGCCTGCTCCTGCAATGGAACATTATTGAATGGAACCTTGGCCCATGGTTCTGCCTGAAGTTCAATACAGATTACTTTTTTACCAAATAAAAAATTAATGATTCCTGCTTTCCGCGTGTAAAAAACCGGCGAAAAAGGATATGCGCCGTAAAAACCGGGGATTGTAAAATTAAAACCAAAACTGGAAATGTTTACCCACGCCTTTCTGTACATTGTAGTCCCCAGAATATCTCCGATATTTGCTGCCGGAAACCACGTTGACAATTCTCCCGAATCGGAAACAATTACTTTGCGCGAAGGGTCAAGCAATTTTACCAAAGCAACCTCTTTTTGCAAAAAGTCGGTATTTTTATAATACCATGCCGGGCATTGTCCAAAATTAAATAAGGGCTCATTCTCAACCTGCCAATTAGTTATTGCAGACGAGTTTTTATACCTTTGAACAACGACCGTTATATATTTTAACAATTCTGCCTGCTGATCTTTTTCTGACATTGCGGTTGCCCAAGCGGGAATATGACATTCGGGCCAACGTCCGGTCTTTAGCCCAACAACATAAATAATTTGGACTTTATTTTGCTCTGCTGTTTTTAACTGCCAATCTATGTCACCGAAATAATAATCGTCTTTTTTACCTTCCACCCAATCCCATTGAGTATGCAATTTTATATTTTTAATTCCTAAATCATTTATTAGTGCCAAATAAGTTTCTTTCCAATTAAGTTTTAAAGATTCCGCCTGCATTTGCGAGAAGTCAACCCCCCATGTTATGTTTTTTACAACGGGAGCTGATCCAACAAAAAAATAACAAAAAACAACTGATAATAAAAATATTACTGCCGATAAAAATATTAAAAAAAGTTTTATTAATTTTGACATATTAATTTTTAACAAGATTTGATATAAAATAATCTGCTGATTTTTCCAATGAAAAATCTAAAGCTTTTTTGCGGCAATTTTCTCTGTTAATATTTAAACAATTTAAAGCGGCTCTTTCAAGATTTTCATCTAAAAATCCGTCTACTCCATCTGTTATTATATCCTTTGGACCCATAACGTCGTGAGCGGCCACAGGAACTCCGCATGCTAATGCCTCAATTATGACAAGTCCAAAAGTGTCAGTACGCGAAGGAAAAACAAAAACATCGCTGTTTGAAATCAGTTTAACAAGCTCTTTGCCTTTTTTGTATCCCAAAAATTTTGCCGATTTTGAATATTTTTTTTCAAGATATTTTTTTTGCGGTCCATCGCCAATTATCACTTTCGTGCCCGACAAATCGCAATTTAAAAATTCTTCCACATTTTTTTCTTTTGAAATTCTTCCAAAATACAAAAATACCGGATGTAAAAAATTATTTTTGTCTTTTGCAATCTGCGGATCGTTTTTAAATAATTCTGTATCTATTCCTAACGGCCAAAAACATAACTTTTTGAAACCGTGCTTTTCCAATTCTTGGCCAAGCTCTTTTGCGCAAAACATTGTCGCATCACTTGCATTATGAAACCACTTTAAATAAGCGTATATCACGCTAAAAAGCATACTCGATCCAACTTTTATTTTATTATAATAACTTGCATAATATGGAAAGTGCGTGTGATAAGATGTTGTAAACTTAATCTTTTTTTCAAGACAAACCGATCTTGTCGCCAATCCAATCGATCCCTCTGTTATTATATGAACATATTCTGGTTTTTGCTCTGAAATTATTTTTTTTATTTTGCTTTTTGAAAAACAAGACAACCTGACTTCCGGATAAAAAATATTTGGTAAAACAAAAAATAACCGGGGATGTATAATAAAAACTTCAAAACCTTTTTTTTCAAGATTAAATTTTAGTTCCTCCACACATCTGACCACTCCATTTATTTGTGGCTCCCACGCATCAGTGGCTATAACAATTTTTTTCATCTGGTTTCAGAAATAATTTTCTCTATGTTATAGGTTCCCATTTTTTCTATTTCAACAAATCCCTGCATGGCTTTTTCGGCAAAATCTCCTGCATTAAGATAATCGTAAAACCACTGGTCTGTATATTTTGGATTATCTTGGGAAATTCCGGCGCCCATATGCAAAAGCCAGCTCTTATTAAAATCTTCTTGCGAACCAATTGTGGGGGCAATAATTACCGGCAAACCAAGTCCCGCATAAAATGAAAGTTCTGAAGGTTTTGTCCATAAAACATCTGTTTCTCTCAATGCTTCATTAAAAATTTTAAAATACTCATTTGTTGTTATCGCCGACAAAATATGCACCCAGCCGTCCAATTTCAAACCTTTGATATTTTCTGAAAAATATTTTCTTAATTCTTCCCGCACACCAACAGCTATAATAAATCTTATTTTTTTGTCCTTAATTTTTTCTCTTAAACTGTTAATGGCATTTAATGCAATTTCTTTTTGAGCCCCCGCTCCCCCAATTGAAAACATAATTGTCAAAGGATGGTTTGATTTTTCTGGCAATTTGCCTAAAGTCCCCGCAACTAACGGCTCATACAGTTTTCTGTATTTTTTTTGAGGATCTAAATTCAAAAGGCGATGCCTCATATCATCTTTTAAAATTTCCAAATTCTCTCCCAAGTTTTCTTTTGGCAACGGGTACCCTGTTAAAGTAATATCTTTTTCATTAACCCCATAAAGTTTAAGCCGGTTTTGCGCCCACGAACAAGGGGCAAAATATTTTATTTTGCTTTTTTTAGGGTCCAAACTTACCCACGAGCGGTTTGTGTCTGCATCGCAAACAATGCAATAAACCTGACTTGGATATTTAAATTCTTCGGCCATAAAAGCCGGAGTAAAAAATGTGCTCACAATTGGCAAAGGATTTTTTTTAAACCTTTCAATCAAATCCAATCCCCAACCCTTTTTTAACAATTTAAAAACATTTTTTGTGTTAAAGTTCGGACGTGACAAATCCCTTTTTGGATAATAATTTAAAATTTTCTGAAATCTGTCCATAATTGCAAAAGACGTTGTCCCCAAAATTGGCACGTTTTTCATTCTGGAAATCAATTCATAAAAATATCTGCTCTGCCCCCAAAATTTTTTATCTTTTACCGGAATGCCCTCATAACTGTTTGCATTTATAACCTTCCCCCCAAATGCAATGTCACGCAACGGATAAGCCGTGCGCTGATGCCCATACCCCATATCAGCCGCCACAACCCAGGCTTTTTTTGATTCTTTGTTTTCCATAAATTTTTAATTATTGTTTTAATTATACCTTAAATATTGAAAAAAAATAGTATTATGATAGTGTGAAAATAGGTTTTTAACATTTGCTCTTTAAAGGACTTAATTATGTCAGAATTTTGCCTTTCAATAATTTGTGGCGGTTCGGCTTTGTTGATTGTGGTAATCCTTATCGGATACGACCACTGGATCCGCAAACATTGAAAATATTACCAATGTGTGATATTATTGGATTTAAGTTGCGCCATATCGGATTGACGCAAAAAGGTGGACCTTTGACAAGAAGTTGGAGTTAGCCATGCATGCACACGAAGTAAAAAGGGCTTTCATTTTTTGCTCGGACCCCAGAGTTAAGCTTCGGAAAGCTGTAGAGCAACAACTTGTGTTGCCCGGGGAAAGAGTGATTGCTCTTAGTTGGCTGGGCGGACCTATCGCCCTGTCCAACCGCGAGATTTTGCCTTCAGATTTCGCATTTATTATGAATCAAATTTCTTTTCTACGCAGGAAATTTCCTACAACAACGGAAATCAACCCTGTAGGTCACAAGTGCGGATACTATGAAAACGTATCTGCTGAATCGGTTAACATTGAAAGAATGGAAGAGGATTTAGTTAAAGCCGCGTTTATGATCATGGCAACATTCGATGGCATCAGGTCTGTTCCGTATTATGCGCACGACATTGATGGCAATGGTCATGATTTTGATTTCAAAGAGTTGACGGCCGCCAATATTTAGAGTTCCGAGAATTTTCTCGATACCCCCCCCACGAATAACCGTGGGCTTTTTTTATATAAAATTTCTGGAATATTTTTTGTTTAGAAAATATATAAACGAGAAAATAATTGTGTAAGCGAATAAAATCCATATCCATGAAACGTTTGCAATGGTTTTTGCCATCCATGGCTGGGAGAAAAAATTCATAATGCTTATAAAATATTCTGCAAGCAACCAAGTTGGCACAAATAAAATCAAACCCAAAAATTTTGACACCGACGCAAAAATGGAAAACAAAAATCCAAAAGACAGAATTAATTCCATTGCCGGCAAAATTAAAATACTGGTAATTGGAGCAACTAAAGAAATTGCTCCAAAATTATAAATCATAATGGGCAAAGTGATAATTTGCGCGGCAAAAGTAACCGAAACAATATTGGACTTTACAAAATATTTCAGCAACGGTTTTAAATAGATAATTCCAAGGCACGCCATAAACGAAAGCTGAAAACCAATATCATAAATTAAAAGCAGCGGGTTTTGCAAAAGCATCAAGGAAGCCGCCAAAACTATTGTGCGCGAGCTTGTGTTTTGCCGACCTAAAACTCCCGCCAATATAAAAATACCTCCCATTATTCCGGCCCTAATTCCCGAGGTAGTAAGCCCCGTTAAAACAACATAAAACCAAATTAAAAAAATCGAAGATACTTGAGCGTTTCTTCTGCCTATGCGCAAAAACATTAAAAAATAAAACAAAATTTCGCTTATTATAATAACGTGCACTCCGGAAATTGCAGTTAAAAATCTTAACCCTGCATTGTCTAATCTGTCCCGCAAGTCTGTTGTCATGTTTTTATTATTTCCAAAAATTATTCCGTCTAAAATTAAACTGTGCGGAGGCAAAAAATTATCGTTTACGCTTTGCTCAAGTTTTTGTTTTAAAAACAAAACTTCGCCGTAAATATAAGTGAATAAATTATATTTATGCGCCCGCGAGACAATTTCAACTTTTGGAAAACTCATTACAGAATAAATGCCGTCTTTTAACAAATAATTTTTATAATTGAAACCATCGAAAACTGCCGGCTCTTGCGGCTTTCCGGTTATTTCAACTTTGTCTAAATAGCTGTATTCCGCATCGTTTTTCGTTGTAACCAGAACCTTACTCTCTCCAATTTTTACGGTAAGTTTTTGGGAAGTTTCCCGCACATCCGGTGCATCAGAAATTACACCGGTCAAAACCACTCCCCCCTTTCCGTTTAACTTTGCAAGTTTGTCGTTTGCAATATTAAATTCTGAAATCTGCATTCGCAAAACTCCAAGAATAAAAAACAAAATACAAAATCCCATAATTCCTCCTGTCATTCTGGCGAAAGCCAGAATCCATGATTTGTGCTTATGCTCTGGATTCCGCGACCCAAAGGGTACCCCGCCCGGAATGACGGTAAAAAGAATTACCAAAATCGCCAAAAATAAAAATCCCCAAATAAAAACTTGAGGAATTTTAATTAACGACTCCAAAAATATTCCCAAAACAAACGAAACGCAAAGAAAAAATAAAATCTTAGAGGAAGACATTTTTAACCATTTCTCAATTCACAAATCTTAAAGTGCGGAGAAATTTCTTTTACAATTCCTTCCAAAAACTCTTTCGAAAAAGGTTTTACTTTTTCGAATTCTGAATCAATTGTTTTTTCGGCTCTGAAATTTTGCAAATAATATTTTACATTCGGGCCTCCAACCCATTTTGCAATTTCCAAAAAATCTTCTTTTGTATGAATTGTAGGCACGCAAGTTGTCCTAAATTCAAAATCAATTTTGCCATTTTTTAAAAACTCCACAGATTCTTCTATATCTTCCATTTTAATTCCCTCCTGCATAATGCTTTCATAAGTGTCATTCTGGCGAAAGCCAGAATCCAGAGCACGTGCACCCTTAATATCCATCGCCACATAATCAATAAGCTTTAAGTCGGCCAACTCTTTTAACATTTTCGGATTTGAACCGTTCGTATCCAATTTCACATCAAACCCCATCGTCTTTATTTTTTCCAAAAACTTGGTCAGTTCTTTATTTACCGTCGGCTCTCCCCCGCAAATCACCACGCCGTCCAGCAATCCTTTTCTGGTTTCCAAAAAATCAAAAAATTCTTTTTCAGAAAACCTGGGCTGGTTCACAATTTTTACCGGCAAAACCAATTCCGAAGAATAACACCAAGGACACCTAAAATTGCACCCCGCCAAAAAAACAATACAGGCAATTTTCCCCGGATAATCTATTAATGTTGTCTTTTGCAATCCTGCAATTATCATAATTCTTTATTTTTTAAACCCTTTTCCAAGAGTTTCAAAAAACGCTTCCCGTCCTCTCTTTCCTTTTCTCTTTCTTTTTCCATATCTTCCACTGTCATCTTCGCACGCTTTTTCATATACTGTATATTTCTTCTTTCAGATTCCGCATCTATATCAATAACCAATTTACCCCGCTTCCATAATGTATTTACTTTCGCATCAGACGTAATAATTTTTCTTAGAATATCCGATTCATTTCTTTTCTTCAAGTTTCCCTCATTAACACGATTAGTAAATTCGTTCATAAAATAAAAAACATAATTAGGGTCGTTTTCTACTTTAAGGCGCGTGGCGAAATCTTTATGCATGCCTTCCGGATCTTTTTTGATTTCAACAAGCATTTTTTGCCTATATTTATCTTCGCTCATTCCGGCATTTTTGGGAGTCCACCAATCTTTACCTGCCTTCTTAATATATCTTTCAAGATAATCTTTTGCTAATGCTTCATGGTTTTTTTGAGGGTCGGCCAGTTCTTTTTTCCATTCTTTATTTCCCGCTTGCCATTGACTATAAATTTTACCGCTTCTACCGGGATTTCCATAAATTAAATTTTCAAAAAAACTTAAAGATGCCGGATGAGCTAAAATTTCCACAAATGTTCTGGGAAAATTGCCACCGCCTTTCATATCATAAAATCTTTCAGTGAGTTTTAGCAAATCACAAATTTTATATTCTTGGCCCGAAGGGAACTTTATTGGTTTTGAATAGAGCTCTTTGCCGTTTTCATCTTTTTCGATTGACAAACCTTTTTCTCGGCGCATTTCTTTATCAATAATTGCCATTTCTATCCCATCAAATATGGCAACAATCTCTCTTATAGTGGATTTAGATCCACCAAATCTCACAAATTCAGATTTTTGCGTGGCATGATCTGTTTCGTGACGCAAGGTTACAGAAGGCGGGAGAACATTAAAACGTAAATCCGACATATCCATAGTTATCTCATTTTCCACATCAGACCAACGAGATCTCCCCTCATGATATTTTTCATTAACCATCCTTTGTGCATCCTCATCCGAAAATTTCATTTCTTTATAAAATTCATACTCTTTTTCTAAATCTTTTTCGCCTGTAGCTTTCGGCACAATTTTTACCATCTTTCTGCCGCCAAAATATCGTTTATAAAATTCCCATCCTTTTTTGTCAAATGCTTCGGGGTCTGATTTTAACATTGTAAGTTGACTTGCAACTTCAGTTCGAAATTCTCGACCATGGACAAATTTAAAAAAACTGTTTTCTTGTTTCAATTCCTCTTCATTTCTGGGCAATAACATATATTGAAAAATAAGCGCTTCATTTTCATGAAGACCTATACCGGGCGCCTCTTCTTTTTCGCCTTCAAAACTTAATTCAGCAATTTCTTTCTTTAAATAATCGACGCCTTTTTCTCCTAAAGGAATATCTCCCGCCAAAAGAGTATTTGCGGTAAGCGCGGTGGCTCCGACCGCCATTGCACCCAAAAATCCACGACGTGATATTTTTTTGTTTTTATTTTTTTCCTTTTTCTCTTCTTCTGGAGGAATTAAATTTTCTTCTTCGTGCAATTTATCTGGATTAAATGCCATATTTTTAACATTAAATTATTATTGCCTTATTCTATCAAAAAACCGCTTAATAATAAAGCGGTTTTTTTGTGTTTATGCGGTTATTGTTTTTTCTTGTGGAAGTTCGGCTGATGTCGTAACTTCTTCGCTAATATCGCAGGCACATTCTGCAACGGGCATATTTTCCATCATTTGAATTGTTTCTTTTGCCTCACCGGCAGGAACTAAAAATTCTTTTCTTTCTTTATATTCTTCCTGTTTTCCCTTATGCCATTGTTGAACGGGCCTTATATACCCAACAACTCTGGAATAAACCTCACAGGGCGTTTTTATAGTGCATTGAGGACATTCAAAGTGTTCTCCGGAAAGATATCCGTGGGTAGGACAAATTGAGAATGTCGGCGTAAGCGTAACATACGGCAAGCTATATTTTTCAAATATTTTTTTGATAAGGTTTTTGGCAGAATTTGGGTCGGAAATCTTTTCGCCCAAAAATATGTGTAAAACAGTTCCTCCCGTATATTTTACCTGCAAATCATTCTGCAAATCCAAAGCTTCAAAAACATCATCTGTAAAACCAACCGGCAACTGTGTTGAATTTGTATAGTATGGGGCTTCTTTTGTTCCGGCTGTAATTATATCGGGATATTTTTCTCTGTCGGTTTTTGCCTGACGATAGCTTGTGCCTTCGCCCGGAGTCGCTTCCAAGTTATATAAATTTCCGGTTTCTTCCTGGAATTTAATCATGGTATCACGCATAAAATCCAAAATTTCGCCTGCAAATTTTCTGCCTTTTGGCGTTGTAATATCTTCTTCCAAAAAGTTAAGCAAAGCTTCGTTCATTCCAATAATTCCGATTGTTGAGAAATGGTTTCCAAAATAGGTATTTCTCATATTTTTCATTTCCTGCAGATAAAATCTTGAATAAGGATAAAGCCCTTTTTCCATAAAGTTATCCAAAGCTTTTCTTTTTATTTCCAAACTCTCTTTTGCCAAATCCATTAATCGAGCCAACCTGCTCAAAAATTCTGTTTTGGTTTTAGATAAATATCCAATCCTGGGCAAATCGATTGTTACTACTCCTATTGAACCTGTTTTTGGAGAAGAACCAAACAAGCCCCCTCCTCTTTTATATAATTCTCTGTTATCCAAACGCAACCTGCAACACATTGACCTTGCATCATCCGGGCTCATATCGGAATGAATAAAGTTTGAAAAATAATTTATTCCGTATTTTGCAGTTGCTTCCCACATTGCGATTAAATTTGGATTATCCCAATCAAAATCTTTTGTTATGGAAACCGTTGGAATTGGAAAAGTAAATGGACGGCCTGAAGCATCTCCCTCCATTAAGCCCTCATAAAAAGCTTTAATAAACATATCCATTTCGGGCTGAAAATCTCCGTAAGTTTCATTTTGTGGCTCGCCTCCTATAATTACCGGCTGTTTTGCCAGATATGCGGCAGGTTTAATATCCAAAGAAACGTTTAAAAATGGTGTCTGGAATCCAACTCGTGTGGGCACCATGCAATTAAACAAAAATTCCTGAACTATTTGTTTTACTTGCTTGTATCCCAAATTGTCATAACGAATAAACGGCGCCAGCAAAGTGTCAAAATTTGAAACCGCGTTTGCTCCGGCTGTTTCGCCCTGCAAAGTATACAAAACATTCACAAGCTGGCCCATTGCTGTGCGTAAATGCTTTGGCGGTTTGCATTCTATTTTTCCGGGAACTCCGCCAAATCCTTTTACCAAAAAGTCATACAAATCCCATCCTGCGCAATATGGAGCCAACAACTGCAAGTCGTGAATGTGAAAATCTTCGTTGGCTGCAGCATCGCGGATTTCTTTTGGATAAATTTTGTTCAGCCAATATTTTTTTGAAATATATGAACCTACATATTCGTTAAGCCCCTGCAAAGAAAAAGTCATATTGGCATTTTCTTTTACTTGCCAGTCGATTTCTTTCAAATAGCTGTCAACTTTTTCAGAAGAATCGTCAGCCGCTTTTGAAGCGTCCCTAATTGCCCTTCTTTGTTCCCTGTATAAAATATATCCTTTTGCAGTTTCAACCAAATCTTCCAAAATCAATGCCTCTTCAACAATATCCTGGACTTGTTCAATTGTTGGAACTTCGCCTTTTTTAAATCTTTTATTTAACAACTGCACAACTTTGGCTGAAACTTTTTGCGATTCGGGCCCGTTTCCTTGGTTGGTGGCCATTAAAGCTTTGTGAACCGCTTCCGCAATTTTTTCCTGCTCAAAATTAACGATCCTTCCGTCTCTCTTTTGAACTTTATCAATATGATTCTCAACTTTTTTTTCTTCTGACATGTTTTTTTGGTGGGACAAAAAAAGGCAAATTGCCTAAAATTATTTTTTATTATTTAATATTTAAATCGACAAGATTAGCTCATTTTACTCCATCCAAAAACCCTGTCAACTCTTTTAACTTTTATTACAATTTTATACCCATTACAATGCTTCAAAATTCCCAAATATGACTGCAAATTTTTCTTATTTAGTCTTGCAAGCATCCTTTTTCCAGTTTTAATTCTTAAAATTCTGTGATACGGAAAACTCACATACCCAAGAAAATCAATTCCCTGCTGATATTTCTTAATTATTATTTTATTCGGATGCAAAATTAGATTTAAATTACTTTCTAAAAAATTATTTATAATATTAACTAAATTTTCTAAATAAATTCTATCCGTGCTCAAGATCGCAAAATCGTCGCAATATCTGATATAAAATTTTATCTTTAATTTATGTTTTACAAACTGATCCAGTTCGTTTAAATAAACATTTGCAAATAATTGACTTGTAATGTTTCCCAGTGGCAATCCTTTTGGGAAACTTTTAATAATTCTTTCCATCAGCCAAACTGCATTTTCATCTTTTATTTTTCTTTTTATTAAGCTTATTAAAATTTCTTGATTTATTGAATCAAAAAACTTTTTGACATCAAGTTTTAAAATATAGCACGTTTTTGTATTGTTTTTGCTTGCTTTTCTGGCAAAATCATTTAATCTTTTCACTGCTCTATGCATGCCTTTTTCGTTTCTGCACGAATATGAATCAAAAATAAAAGATTTATCAAAAATGGGATACAAAATTCTGAAAACTGCATGATGTAAAATTCTGTCTTTTACGCATGCTTTATTAATTAGCCTCAATTTTGGATCTTTGACATAAAAGGAATAATAGGCGGAATGTTTGTAGGTTTTGTTTTTTAACTCGTTGTGGAGTTTAAAAATATTATTTCTGATATCTTTCTGAAATTCCAGCACATCAATCTTTTTTGCCTTACCGGCCTTAAACTCTCTCCATGCTAACGACAAATTTGTTTGAGAGATAATTTTATTAAATAAATCATTCATAAATATTTATTTAACACAAAAGGAGTTTTAAAAACTCCTTTTTATGCAGAGACTTCGGAGCGGGAACGGAGATTGCCATTGCGACTGTTAGAGTAGTTCCAGTTGACCTTGAGCTTGTCGTCGTACCAGTTCACGTTAGGAACGTTGCCATCGGAATTGCGAGACCCGCATATTATCTAATTCCGTCCATATCACCGACAATTTTTAAACAAAATTATCTGCGTTCGCCCCGCAAACGGGGAAGTTTTCCGAGCCTAAATGCTCGATAGAATTAGATAAGCAGTTTCTATTGTAGCAGAATGCCTTCCGCCACAAGATTATTATACAACAAAAAAGCCCTTCTGCAAACTTGTTTGCAGAAGGGCGCATAATGACTCCTCCAGTCGCCGTTGGCGACTTGCGAAGTCAAGAAACTACGGAGCGGGAACGGAGATCGCCATGGCGACCGCTAGAGTCGTACCAGCTGACCCCGAGCCCGTCGTCGTACCAGTTCACGTACGGAACGCTGCCATCGGAATAGCGAGACCCGGCACAAAGGGTCCAATTAACGATATCCAAATGCTGACCGGTTTCATTGAAGAACTTCAACTCGTGGAGCAGACGCTCCTCAAGAGTTTCTTCGCAACCGCCACGCTCTTTGAGCTGGTCAGCCGACAGGTTTTTGTTCTCATCGTCGGCTTCAACGCGGTCGCGCACCCAAATTGCGTAAGCGCCATCCTTGGCGGTGCGGTCGGAGATGATGATCTCGTCCAGATTCTTGTCGGGATATTTCAACGACGGGAACAATTCCACACACTTGTCGAACAAGCGTTGGGGAGTCATTCCTTGCGCAACAACAATCAAGTGGTCAAAGCCCGGCTTGCGCTCGGGAATTTTCACTCCCGAAAAATCCAACTCAAGGCCAAAAACGTCGCGGTAGAACTTGGTCCAGCCGGCCAAAAGCTCCTCGGTCGGCTTGGCTTCAACCAAGCGCTTGCCCTCCATAAACGCCTGCAAAAGCAGGCAAAGCTCCTCGGCGTTGCGCTTGTCATCCATGACAAGCTCGCACACCATGGCCCACAGTTTAAACAGCCGCTCGAAAACGTTCGTATTGCCATTACTCATGGCTTTCTCCCTATAAAAGAACTGATTTTGCCCGTTACTCACAGGATAATTGGAGCGAAATACGATATCTCACCCTCTTTTTTAATTATACACCTAAAAACATCATTCGTCAAGCCCAACGAAGTCTTATAGAAATTTAATCTGGATTCCCGCCTTCGCGAGAATGACAGCAAATTTAAACTAATTTTGTGGCAATAACTGAAACTTTTATTTCGCCTTTCTTTAGTGTTGCGTCTTTTACGGCTCCGAAAATAATTTGGGCTTTTGGGTCTACGTTTTTTGTGATAATTTTTGCGGCTTCTTGAATTTCGTTTAAAGATATATCCATTCCCGAAGCATTAAACAAAACTCCTTTTGCTCCCTGAATTGAAAAGTCCAGCAATGGCGAGCTGATTGCCTGTTCGGCGGCCAAAATTGCGCGATTTTCGCCAACTGCTTTTCCGGTTCCAAACATTGCCCTGCCGGAATTTTTCATTATTGAAACAACAGAAGCAAAATCTATGTTTATAATTCCGGGAACTAAAATTAAATCGGTAATTCCTTTTACCGCCTGCCCCAAAACGTCATCACAAATTAAAAACGCGTCGGTCACCGTTGTTTTTTCGTCAATAATTTTTAAAAGCTTGTCGTTTGATATAACAAGCAAAGAATCCACCTTATCTTTTAAATTTTTAAGCGCCTGCTCGGCAATTCTTTTTCTTTCAGATCCCTCAAAAGAAAATGGGGTTGTTACAACCGCAACAGTTAAAATACCAAGCCCTTTTGAAATTTCAGCAACAATTGGGGACGCCCCGCTTCCGGTTCCCCCGCCAAGCCCGCAGGTCACAAAAACCATATCGGCCCCTTTTAAGCTTTCTAAAATTTGAGTTCTGTTTTCTTCAGCCGCACTTTTTCCAACATCCGCATCCATTCCGGTTCCCAATCCATGAGTAATATCTTTTCCAATAAGAATTTTTTTAGCGGCTTTAGAAAAATGCAGGGCCTGCGCATCTGTGTTAACCGATATCAATTCAACAGAATCAATATCAAACTTAGCCATTCGTGAAACAGTATTAGACCCCGACCCCCCAACCCCAATAACTTTAATTTTTGGTATCATATTTTTTTGTTGTCTGAAATATCTGTAATTCTACCAGAAACTTAAATAGACTGAAAGTGTTGACAAAAAAATATTTTATGGGATGAAGTTTTTGAACCATTCTCGGGTTTTGGATTTCCAACCCTTGGTAAGGCCGAGTATGCCCGGTTCGTCGTCGAAATCTACTCCTCCCAATGCCAAACCTGCAACAGTTGCAAGTGCGGGGTCGTCCTGCAAACCCGCAATTCCTTGTGGCGTTCCAATTTCACACGCGAGTTTTAAAGTTTGTTTTGTAAGTTCTCTTATTTTTGGAATTTTGGCTCCCCCGCCGGTTAAAACAATTCCTCCGGGCAACAATTCTTGCCGGCCAATTTTTTTTAATTCTTTTTGAACCAAATCTAAAATTTCAGAAACTCTTGGTTCAATAATATCCACTAAATCTTTTTTGCTAAAATTAAGCGACGACGACTTATCAAAAACTTCTATTTTCTTTTGAGAAGGATCTTTTGCCATCATACATGTTCCGTGTTGTTTCTTTATTGCTTCTGCAACCGCCATTTCTGTTTTCAATCCAATTGCAATATCTTTTGTGATGTTTTCCGAACCAATTGGAAAAATCGCCAAATGCAACAACTCCCCTTCTTCGAAAACAACCAAAGATGTTGTGGATGCCCCAATATCAATTAAAGCGGCCCCCACTTCTTTTTGTTGAGGAGTCAAAACGGCCTTAGCCGCGGCTATTGGCGAAGGCATAATATCATTAATTTGCAATTTAGAACCCAAAACTGCCTGAGTTAAATTTGTAAAATATGGCACAAAATAACAAAGCAATAAAACTTTTGCTTCAAGCCTGATACCCGTCAACCCTTCGGGCTGTTTTATTCCTTTTTGGTCATCAATAATAAACTCGCGCACAAAAACATCTAAAACGTCTTCGTTGTGAGGAATGTTTATGGCCTTTGTGGCCTGCTTAACTCTTTCAATATCTTCTTTTGAAATTCTTTGGTCGGCCCTCGAAACAGAAATTATTCCGTCCGAAGGTGTAACGTATAAATGACTTCCCCCAATGTTCACAAAAACAGAGTTCACTTTTCTGTTGCAATCTTTTTCAACTCCCGACATTATCATCTGCACATTTTTTGCCGTTTCCTCAACACTAACCACAGATCCCTTGCGCAATCCAAAAGAAGGAATTTCAGCATACGACAAAACCTCCCATTCTTTTTGTTTTTTCTGTGCAACCAATGCCTTAATGCTGTGAGTTCCAATGTCTAAACCTGCAACAATGTTATTACGTGCCATAAAATTTATTTTAGCGTAGCGATATAAGATTATTTTTGATAAGCAGTTAAATATTTTTCTTGTTTTTTTCCCATTATTTCCGCTTCTTTCTCTGACTTCTCGTGGTCATACCCCAATAAATGCAAAATGCCGTGAACAAACATTTTCATAGTTTCATGCTTTATAGTAACTCCATACTTTTTTGCATTTTCCCTGACAATCTCCGGGCAAATTACAATTTCCCCTAAGCAATTTTTATCGTTTAAATTAAAAGACAAAACATCAGTCGGTTTATTTTTATTCCTGAATTTTTTATTAAGTTTTTTTATTTCTGCCTTCCCAACAAAAGCCAAAGAGATATTTTCTGTTCCCTTATTTTCGCCCATTAATACTTTTTTTGCAACCTGTGAAAAACTTTTCTTATCCACAGTAAAACGAGTGAGGTTATTTATCTCTAACATTCCATGATTATACCAAATATTTTCAAATAAACAAAAAATCGGCTTTCGCCGATTTTTCTATGCTCTGTTTTGATTTGCCACCTTGGCGACTCTTTTTCTTTTGTCGGTTCCTGTCCTGTATCTTTTTTTGAGCCGTCTTGTTAATCTTTTTATGTTTATCCAAGTTGTCATTTTTTATTTTTTATTTAATATTTCTTTTACAATTTTTGAAACTTCACCTCCGTCGGCTTTGCCTTTTATTTTTGGGTTCAGGTCTGCCATAACTTTCCCCATATCTTTCATTTCTGTGGCTCCGGTTTTTCCAATTGATTCTGCAACCATTTTTTTTATTTCTTCTTCTGACAGTTGCTCGGGAAGATATTTCTTCAAAACTTCAATTTCTTTTTTTTCATTTTCGGCCAATTCGGGTCTATTACCCTGTTCATATAAAACAATTGCGTCTTTTCTTTTTTTAATTTCAGAAGAAACTGTTTCAATCACCTGCTCATTTGTGAGCTCCGGTTCTTTTGCCAAATTTTCTTTATACCTCAAATCTTTTTCTTTTGAAGAAATTACAGCCAGCAACATACGCAGAACACCTAAAACAAAACTGTTTTTGCTTTTTAGCGCTTCCGTGGTATCAGATTGTATATTTTTCTTTAACATTTTACTGTATCATCCCCGTCATTGCGAGGAGCTTCGGGCGACGTGGCAATCTCATACGTGCGAGATTGCTTCGTCATTGCTATTCCTCGCAATGACGAAAAAACTAAATTCTACTTTGGTTTCGCTAATTTATCGGCTTTCAACTTTTCGGCACGGGACTCCACTTTTCTTAAAGCAGATCTTTTTTTAACCAAGTCAGACTTATTTCTTTTATGAAACTGCCCCTTTCTTACCTGAAGCAAAATGCCCGATTGTCTTACGGTTTTTGTAAAGCGATGCACTAAGCTTTGGGAAGTTTCTTTATCTTTTTTAACAACTTGTAATGCCATTTTATTTTTTATTTTACTATTTTTTTGATATTTTATTTTTCATTTCTTCAACGACCTTGTTTAGTTTTATTTCTTTTTGCATGCCCGTGTCCATATCGCGCAAAGTAATAAAATCTTCTAATGCTTCTTTTTGGCCAAAAATCAAAACCCATTTTATTCCTAATTTATTTGCAGTTCTTAACTGGGTTTTTAATGAATCTTTTGAAAACGACTCTGCAACCGGAATTTTTGCTGCTCTGAATTCTTCAAACAACTTCATACTTTTTCTTTTCGCCAACTGTCCTAATTGAGCCAAAAATATCTTTGCTTCGTCTTTGTTTGGCTTATCGGGCGTGTTTCTTGCTTTTATTAAGGTTACAATTCTTTCTATACCCCCCGCACATCCGCAAGCCGGAGTTTCATGCCCCCCCATTAATTTTGAAAGATTATCATATCTTCCTCCGCCAATCAATGTCCCCAAAGAACTTCCGTCTTCCGATTTTTCCACAACTTCAAAAACTGTTTTTGTGTAGTAATCTAACCCACGCACTAAATATGGGTTCAAAACATAAGGTAACTCCAATTCGTCTAAAAATTCCAGAACCTGCTTAAAGTGGGCGTGGCAGTTTTCGCAGAGGTGATCAATAACTTGCGGAGCCCCGGCTTTTACCATTTGGCATTTTTCTTCTTTGCAATCTAAAATTCTTAATGGGTTTTCTTTTAATCTTCTTTGGCAGTCAACACACAAAGACGCTTTTTTAGATTTAAAATAACCGGTCAAAATCTTTTTAAAATACGGCCTGCATTCAGAGTCACCAATTGAATTTACTTCAATTGTAATATTTTTAAATCCTAATTCTTTTAAAATATCATAGCTTATTTGAATAATTTGCCCATCAATTGATGGGTTTCCTTCTCCAATTGCTTCAAATCCAAACTGGTGAAATTGCCTGAATCTTCCTGCCTGCGGTCTTTCACACCTGAAAAACGGACCCAAATACCAGAGTTTTACCGGCTGAGGCAAATTATGCATTCCGTGTTCTATATAGCTTCTCATTATTGGAGCTGTTCCTTCCGGTCTTAAAGCCACCAAATCTTGGCCTTTTGTGCGGAATGTATACATTTCTTTTCCAACAATATCGGTATCCAATCCGACAGCTTTTGCAAAAACCTCCACGTCTTCTAAAATTGGCGTTTCAATTTTTTGAAAACTGTAATAGTTTGAAACACTCTCAACGGCTTTCTGCACTTTTTTAAAATAAACCTGATCTTCCGGTAAAACATCGTGCATTCCGGTTAATGATTGAAATTTGTTTTTCATAATATTTAATATATTGGTCTGGGAAGATCCGATAAAGATGTTACCGGAAAAATTCTCAAAAATGCTTTTCCAATTATATATTTTTGATCAACAACTCCCCAAAATCGCGAATCGTAAGATTGTGTTCGGTTGTCTCCCATAACAAAATATTGATTTGATTTTAAAGTAATTTGCGTGTCCGGATATGTTTCCAAATTTGACGGCAAATATTTTTCATTTAAAGTTGAAGTTGTTCCATTTTTTATAATTTCAACATTTCCATTTGTAATATCAACCGACTCTCCCGGAAGTCCAATAACTCTTTTTATAAATCTTTGGCCGGAATATCCTTTAATAAAACTGGCATCAAAAACAATAACATCCCCCCTTTGCGGAGCGGAAAGTCTGTAAGAAATTTCATCAACAATCAGATAGTCCCCCGATTGAAAATTTGGAGTCATTGACGCTCCGCTTACAATAAACGGCTGAAATAAAAAATACCTGATTGGAAGAACAATAACCAAAGCAATAACAGCAATTTTCACAAGCTCCCATATCGGCTCCAAATATTTTTTAAACCCCTTTTTCTCCTGAATATTTTCTTCCATATAGGTGCATTTTAACATATTTATAGCCATAGTGCAAGCCCCCTATTTACGAGTAAAAAAAATGGGTTGCAATCCTTTGCAACCCCCCTCACGCCCCCTTATGGGCCTTTAATGTGCGGACATAGCCGGGCACTTGTTAATCGCGCTGCAAGCACGAGCGCGCGGCCCAATCGACCGTCCATTCCGACCAGCCCTGCTTGGGTGGCCGGGAACCCTGTCCTTGACAGCGACTGGCGACTTGCCCTGTGCCCGCATTTTTTTCAACCTACTTCGAGTCATAACCTTCTCCTAAAAGGGGTGGTGAAAAAAAAGTTTGCCTCTTCTCTGTTCACAGCCCCGCCGAATCTAGCGTGTCTTCTCTCCGCGGTTTTTTTATAGCCACCTCCTTTCGAAAATTTTCAAACAGCAAAAAAATTCATTAAAATAATATTAATCTTTTAATTAGTTGTTGTCAATGCTATAATTTAAAAAACACAAAAATATGATAATAATTATAGGCCTGGGAAATCCGGGCGAACAATATAAAAATACTCGCCACAACGTTGGCTTTTTAGCGGTTGATGAATTTGCAAAGAAAAACAGTTTTCCCGATTTTGAACTAAATAAAAAATCAAATTCTTTGCTTTCAGAAGAAAATAAAATTTTACTTGCAAAACCACAAACTTTTATGAACGAGTCGGGAAAAGCAGTTAAAGCAATTACTAAAAATTGCAAAGTAAAATCCGGCGATTTGGTTGTTATTCATGACGACGTTGACTTGCCGGTTGGAAAAATAAAAATTGTGCAAGAAAGGGGCTCTGCCGGACACAAAGGCGTTGAGTCTGTAATAAAAGCAATAAGCAACAAGGGCTTAGTAAGAATCCGCATTGGCACGGGCGGTAAAAAAAATGTAGATGCAATGAAAATAGTTTTAAAAAAGTTTTCTCCCGACGAACAAAAAATTATAAACCAAACAATCAAAAAAGTTTCCGAAGCCCTAAACCTATTCATCGCCGAAGGCCTAGAAAAAACTATGAATGAATACAACGGATAAAAATTTAAATTCACTTTTAATTGTTGGGATTGTACCCTACTTTTTGGAAAAGGAGGGGGTTTGGTTTGTGGAAAATTTGGAAAAGATGCTTGAGTCAAGAGCCACGCAGAATTTTTTTGAAGACAATATTATTTTTTTACAAAAAGACCACAGTTATAACTTTTCAAATTTTTTACGAAAGCTGGACGAAATGGGTTATGAAAGAGTTTTTAAAGTTACCGATCCTGGAGAATTTTCTCAGCGCGGAGGAATTATTGATGTGTTCCCCATTAACGCATATCAGGCAATGCGAATTGATTTTCTTGGCAACGAGGTGGATAAAATAGAATTATTAGACGAAAAAAAATTTTACCCGCCGGTTTTTTCCGAAGAAAAATTTGGGCGGGCTAAAGAACTTTTAAAGAAAAGGTTAAAGTCGCAAAAAGTATTTTCGGATATAAAGGGCTTAAAGCCCGGAGATTATTTGGTTCATTTAGATCATGGAATTGGGAAATTTACCGGAATTGAGAACTTCCCGTCATTGCGAGGAGGCCCACAAGCCGACGTGGCAATCCAGACCACAGAAATTGCTTCATCGCCCGAAGCTCCTCGCAATGACGAAAACTCATATTATGTTTTAGAATATGACCAAGAAGATAAACTTTATGTGCCGGTTGGATTGGAAAGAAAACTTTCGCGATATGTTGGTTTTCAGGATCCTAAGGTTTCACGGCTTGGCTCGGCTGTTTGGCAAAAAACAAAACGGGCAATAAAAGAAGAAGTTGAAAAAATGGCAAAGGATTTATTAAAGCTCTATGCAGAAAAAGAAGTTGTGGAAAGGGCCCCATATATAGAAGATAAAGAATTGGAGTCGCAACTAAAATCCGGATTTATGTTTGAAGAAACTCCCGACCAAATGCAGGCAATTGAAGACATTAAAAAAGATTTGTCCAAAACAAAGCCAATGGACAGAATTGTTTGCGGAGATGTGGGTTTTGGCAAAACAGAAGTTGCCATGCGAACCGCCCTGCTTGCTGCGGCAAACAACCGTCAAACTGCTTTAATTTGCCCCACAACAATTTTGGCAAACCAGCATTTTAATAATTTTCAAAAAAGATTTGCCCATTTGCCAATGAAAGTTGCTTTACTCTCAAGACTTCAAACAAAAACAGAACAGAAAAAAATTGTTTCGGATTTGGAGGAGGGGCGAATTGATATTATTATTGGCACACATCGACTTTTAAGCCGCGACATTAAATTTAAGAATTTACAACTTCTAATTATTGACGACGAACAAAGATTTGGAGTGAAACAAAAGGAAAAATTAAGAAGTATGAAAGCCAGCTTGGATGTTTTAAGTTTGTCGGCAACCCCAATCCCCCGCACAATTTATTTGGCGCTTTCGTCTTTTAAAAACATTTCTTTAATGCAAACTCCGCCAAAAGGCAGGCAAACAATAAAAACAGAAGTGGCTCCATATAGTAAAAAATTAATTGAAAAAATTATTAAAACCGAATTAAAAAGAAAAGGGGAAATATTTTTTCTTCATAACCGCGTTGAAACAATTGAAAAAACTGCCAGAGATCTTAAAGAGCTTTGTCCTTCCGCCAAAATTGAAATTATCCACGGAAAAATGCCCGAAAAAAAGTTGGTAAATATTATGGATGAATTTCAAAAAGAAAAAATAAATGTTTTAGTGGCAACAACAATTATTGAAAATGGATTAGACCTACCAAATGTAAATACAATTATAATAGAAGATGCAACTCGGCTTGGCTTAGCTCAAGCCCACCAGATTCGCGGAAGAGTTGGCAGAAGCGAAACAAAAAGCTTTGCATATTTTTTGTATAATCCAAAAGATTTAACACCCTTAGTTAAAGACAGACTAAAAGCTTTAGAAGACACTCAAGAACTTGGCGCGGGATACAGAATTGCCATCAAAGACTTAGAGTTAAGAGGCGCAGGAAACATTCTTGGCAAAGAACAATCGGGAGCCATAAACAAAATTGGTTTAAACCTGTATTCTCAAATTCTTTCAGAGGCTGTAGAAAAAATGCGCGAATAAAATAAAAGCTGGACATCTTGTCCAGCAAAAACCTACTCATCTCGAAACGCCCAAAGATGTTTAGGTTCTTAATCTTGGTGTTCTGCGCAATCACAATCGTCACTATCGAGCAACGACTTTTGGAACAAGCTTCGGTATTGGAAGCAATCCATCATGGGTTTCACCGTGGTCAAACAGAATACCTCCGCATTTTTCTTCTCCGCCAGTGTACTGATTTTTCCGCGCGATTTCAGCTTCGCACCATTCGCGCAAATCTTTGTAATTGCGAACACTTGAGGGCACATGCTCAACAAAAAACAAACACCCGAAACAGCAAATCACATTATCGTTTGTTCGTTTTCTTAGCCAAAATGCGTTGCCACAATTCTTGTGTGTACCAATTGTATTTCCACGCTTATTTGTGGTAACTTCCAAAGAATCTTCCTCAGCATGTTCGGGAGAAGAATTATCAATCAAAATTTCACCACCGGGCAAAGTAATCGGTTTCATTTTTAAATCCCTTGTCAAAGAAAATGTTAAAACTACAGTTTTTATATTACGCCAAAACCTAAAAATTGCAAATGTGCGTATAAGTCTGATATAGTTAATCAAATATAAATAATTAAGGAATAAAATAAATGAAAAGTTTAGTAATAGTTGAGTCACCTACTAAAGCTAAGACAATACAAAAATTTTTGGGAAAAAATTTTATAATTAGGTCTTCTTTTGGTCATGTGCGGGATTTGCCGAAAAGAGAATTGGGGGTTGATGTTGATAAAAATTTTGAACCAAAATATGTCGTACCCACTAAAGCTAAAAAAGTTGTAGCGGAACTGAAAAAAGATTCTGCCAAAGCCGACATAACCATTCTGGCCACCGACGAAGACCGTGAAGGAGAGGCAATTGCATGGCACTTGCAGGAGGCATTAAAACTGAAAAATCCTCAAAGAATTGTTTTTCACGAAATTACAAAAACGGCAATTGAAAGTGCATTAAAGCATCCTCGAATGTTGGATATGAACATGGTTAACGCTCAACAAGCCAGAAGAATTTTAGACAGAATTGTAGGATACAAACTCTCACCCTTTTTATGGAAAAAAATTGCCAAGGGTTTGTCGGCAGGCAGAGTTCAATCTGTGGCAGTAAGATTAGTTGTTGAAAAAGAAAGGGAAATTGAAAAATTTATTGCAGTGGAATATTGGAGTATAGAAGCTTTATTGCAAAAATCGGGCAAAGAATTTCCCGCAAACTTAATCAAAAAAGGAGAAAATATAATTGACAAGCTGGAAATAAAAAATAAAGAAAACGCTGACAAAATTTTGCAAGAATTAAATAATGCAGAATATATTGTTGAGTCAGTAGAAAAAAAAGAAACCAAAAGACATCCCGCCCCGCCATTTACAACCAGCACATTACAACAAGCAGCTTCTCAAAGATTTGGCTGGTCTTCAAAAATGACAATGTCTTTGGCTCAAAGATTATATGAAGAAGGAAATATAACATATCACCGAACAGACTCGTTAAATTTATCCGAAAGCTCTTTAATTTCCGCAAGAGATTTTATAAACAAAGAATATGGAAAAGATTTTTGGGCCGGAAAAGCAGTAAAATATATCACAAAAAGCAAAGGGGCCCAAGAAGCCCACGAAGCAATAAGGCCGGCTTACGCAGACCGAACTCCGGAATCTTTAGCAGGATTAGATCCAAGGCAGTTAAAACTTTACACATTAATTTGGCAAAGATTTATTGCCAGCCAAATGTCGCCGGCAGCATTTGATTCTGTTGCCGCCGATATCAAAGCCAACGAATATACTTTCAGAGCTAATGGGCAAACTCTAAAATTTCAGGGATTTTTAAAAGTTTATCCCACAAAATTTGAAGACAAAGATTTGCCTGATTTGGAGGAAAAAGACAAATTGGAATTTGTAAAATTAGACGGATTGCAACATTTTACAGAGCCCCCGGCAAGATATAATGAAGCCAGTTTAATTAAAACTTTGGAGAAATTCGGTATTGGCAGACCTTCAACCTATGCTCCAACATTGAGCACAATTCAAGACAGGCATTACATTGAAAAAAATGAACAGAAAAGATTTGCCCCAACTGAAATGGGTACGATTGTAAATGATATTTTAGTGAAAAACTTCCCTGAAGTTGTTGATATTGACTTTACAGCCAAAATGGAGAAAGAATTAGATGAAGTGGCTGAAGGCAAAGATACTTGGCAAAAAACCTGCAAGGATTTCTACACGCCATTCGCAAAGAATCTGGAAGAAAAATATAAGGATGTCCCAAAAGAAAATCTTACAGAAGCAACCGACAAAATTTGTCCCAAATGCGGGGCCCCAATAGTAGACAAAATGGGTAGATTTGGAAGGTTCTACGCATGTTCAAAGTTTCCTGAATGCAAACATACAGAATCTATAGCAAATAAAGATTCTATCACTGGAATTAAATGCCCTAAATGCAAAGAAGGAGATGTTGTTACTAAAAAAACCAAACGCGGAAAAATATTTTATGGGTGCAATAAATTTCCAAGTTGCGACTTTGCATTATGGGACAAACCTATAAATGAATTTTGCCCTAAATGCGATTCTATGCTTGTCGAAAAAAGCAAAAACAAAATTAAATGTTCAAATAAAGAATGTGATTTTGTAAAAGATGCCTGATAATATACAAAAAATAATAAAAAAAAGCTCTGATCCAAAGCTAATTGAGTCGGCCTTTGAATTTGCTAAAGAATCCTACAAAGATAAGAATCGTTTATCGGGAGAAAACTATATCCACCATGCAATAAGAATAGCATTAATGCTGGATAAAATGGATTTAGATCCCACAACAATTGCATTTGGGTTGTTGCACGATGTGGTAGATGATGTTCCGGAATCAGTAAAAAAAGTTCAAATAGATGCTTTAGAAAAAAAATTTGGCAAAGACATAGGGCAACTGATAGAAAGAATATCTGATCTTAGTAAAATTCGTTATTCTATTACAACAAACATAAGAGACAGAAAAACTTTTACCAAAGAGAAAATAGAAAACCGCAGAAGAATGTTTATGTCAATTGCAGGAGATTTAAGGGTTATCTTAGTAGAACTCGTTTCGAGATTAGACGGATTAAATTTTTTAAAGGACTTGCCCGAAGACAAACAAAAATTATATTCTTTAGAAACGCTGCAAATTTTTGTACCGGTTGCCAGCAGACTCGGCTTGAGCGAAATCAGAAGAAACCTTGAAGACATTTCTTTTTCATATCTGTTTCCCAAAAGATTTGCATGGATAAAAGAAAACATAAAAGAACAATACGAAGAAAGAGAAAAATATTTAAAAAAATTCATACCTCACCTAAACAAAATTTTTAAGAAAGAAAGAGTTAATATTTTAGATATAAATTACAGAGCAAAATCTTACTGGAGTACTTACCAAAAACTAATTAAACACAATATGGATTTTAGTAAAATCCATGATTTGCTTGCGTTAAGAATAATTACAACCGACATTGAGTCTTGCTATAAAATATTGGGAATTATACACAAACATTTTAAGCCGATCTCTGAAGAAATTAATGACTACATCGCCAAGCCAAAACCAAATGGATACAGGTCCTTGCATACCACAATTTTTTCTGGACCCGAAGGGTACCCCGCCAAAATAACCGAAATCCAAATAAGAACCGAAGAAATGCACAAAGAAGCCGAATTTGGAGTTTGCGCGCACTGGTCATATAAAGAACAAATTGATTTAAGAAAAGAAAAAAAAGATTTTGAATGGATGAAAAATGCTCCAGAGTTTTGGAAAAGCTTTAAAATTAATTTTTTTGAAAACCAAGTTTTTACTTTTACTCCAAGAGGAGACATAATTGTTTTACCAAAAGGATCCACCCCCATTGATTTTGCGTATGCGGTGCATTCAGACATTGGAAACCATTGCGATTCCGCAAAAATAGATGGCAAAATAGTACAGTTAAACCATGAATTGAAAAATGGAGACGTGGTTGAAATAACAATAAACAAAAACAAAAATCCATCTAAAGATTGGCTAAGATTTGTAAAAACGTCTTTGGCAAAATCCAACATTAAAAAAATAACTTCCGAAGTTGAGCCAAAATTCAAATTTCCCATTCCAGGATTTATAAAAAGAAAATTCGCAGAATATTCGGAAGCCAAAAAAAAGAGAAAAACAGAAAAAGAATTAATAAAAAATGAGGGAGCAAGACATATTTATTTGGCCGGACAAAAAGGAATGCTAATTCATCTTGCAAAATGTTGCAACCCCCAGCCCGGCGACAAAGTTAAGGCCTACATATCTCAACGCAGAGCCGCTGTTTTACATGTAACATCATGCAGCAACTTTAAAAAAATAAAAGAAAAATTCCCCGAAAAAATAATTGACGCGTCATGGTAATAACTTGAAAATTAGGTTAAAATATGATAAATTTAAAGAAATTGCCGAGATGGCGGAACTGGCAGACGCACGGGACTCAAAATCCCGCGATCGAAAGATCATGAGGGTTCAATTCCCTCTCTCGGCACAAAAAATATGGAAACAGAACCAATAATGGAGAAAATCAATTTACCAATTAACATAGATGCAATAAAATCGGGAGAATTGGCTGATATATTGCCGGAATTTTATGAACTTAAAAATGCTGTTGAAAATTCAAAAGACCAATGGCATCAGCATGAAACTGTGTTCGACCATACATTGTCGGTAATGAGTGCAATGGAAAAAATATTTTCAGGCCATGAAGGGTTAGAAAAAATACTAAATGAAAAAATTGATATAAATAACAGAAAAACACTGCTTGAGATTGCATCAATGTTTCACGACATAGGAAAAAAAGAAACTATGGTTTTAAAAGATGGTTTTAAAAGATGGTTTTACAAAATGCGCCGGTCATGAGGCGGTTGGCGTAGAAAAGGCCATAAAAATATTAGACCGTTTTAATCTTTCAGAAAAAGAAAAGGAGATTATTTCAGACATAATCGCCAACCATTCCGTGTTTCACTATTTATTAATGCCCAATAACACAAATTTTCAAGAAGATTTAAAGGGTTTAAAAGAAAAATTTGGTAACTCTATTTATCCTGAATTAATTTTACTGTCTTACGCAGACACAATCAACAGCAAATTAAAAAACGCAGACCCAAAAGAATTTAAAGACAGAATTGATTTCTACGAAAAAGAAACCCAAAAATTAGCGCAATAACAAATAAATTGTTCCTGCGGAGATTAGTCCGGCGACAAATCCTCCCACAATATCTCTAAAATAATGGACTCCGCAAAAAACTCGGGCGATGCCGATTATTAATGATAGCGCTAAAAATATTAGCGCCAAATTTGTGTTATATACAAGCAAAGAAAATGAAATTGCAAAAAAAACCGTGGCGTGACTGGAAGGAAAAGAAGGGTTATTCGGAACCGGAATCAGCAAATTAGTCCCCTTTAATTTTGCCGGTCTTTTCTCTTTATAAAAATGATAAATTAAACTGCCGATAATAAATCTTGAAACAAAAGCGGAAAACAATGGGACAATAAAAATTTCCCATTTTTTGTTGATTACAGAAAAAATCAATAAAAAAATTACCAGAAAATATGGCAAAACCCTTGCACAAAAAATAGCTGATTTATCTAACCATTCCCATCTCCCTGCAAATTTATTTATGTCTTTAAAAATAGAAATCATTTAGGCAGAGGAAACTTTTTACAAAGTTTAATCACATCATTGTGGAGTTTTTCCAACATTTTTTTGTCCGTGTGATTCTCCACTGCCTGATTTATCCAACTTGAAATTATTTTAATTTCTTTTTCTTTCATACCTCTTGTTGTAATTGCCGGAACTCCAATGCGCACCCCGCTTGGGTCCATTGGTTTTCTTGGGTCGTCGGGAATCATATTTTTATTTATCGAAATTCCAATTGCATCCAAAGCCACAACCGCTTCTTCACCTGTCACACCCTTTGAACCAAAAACATCAATTAAAACCATATGATTTTCAGTTCCCCCAAAACATATTTTATATCCATATTTTTTTAATTCTTGCTCCAGAACTTTCGCATTTTTTAAAATTTGCTTTGCATAAGTTTTAAAAGATGGTTTTAGCGCCTCGCCAAAAGCAACGGCTTTTGCGGCAATATTATTCATATGGGGTCCGCCCTGAAACCCGGGAAAACATGCTTTGTCTATGGCTTTTGCGAATTGATCTTTGCACAAAATCATTCCTCCGCGCGGGCCACGCAAAGTTTTATGAGTGGTGGTTGTAACAATATCAAAAAATGGAACAGGATTTGGCAAAGCTTTCCCCGCAACAAGTCCTGCAATATGTGCCATATCAAACATTGAAACAGCTCCAACTTTTTTGGCAATATCTGTAAACTTTTTATAATCAACTTGCCTTGTATAAGCTGAAAATCCAGCCAACATTATTTTTGGTTTTTCTGCCAAGGCAACTCTTTCTAATTCATCGTAATCAATCAGGCCATCGGTTTTTGTTTTATATCCAATAAATTTATAAATTTTTGCTGACAATGTCACAGGATGCCCGTGTGTTAAATGCCCTCCATGAGATAAATCCATCCCCAAAACCGTATCTCCGGGCTGTAAAATTGCGCTGTAAACAATCATATTGGCGGGGGCTCCGGAATGCGGTTGAACGTTTACGTGTTCTGCTCCAAATAATTTTTTAGCTCTTTCAATTGCCAAAGTTTCAACAACATCGGTGTATGCCTGTCCGCCATAATATCTTTTGCCAGGATATCCTTCAGAATATTTGTTTGTAAAAACCGAACCCAATGCCTCCAAAACCGCTCCCGAAACATAATTTTCCGAAGCAATCATTTCCATACCCTCGGTCTGTCTTTTTAATTCTCCTTGCAAAGCTTTGAAAACTTGCTTGTCTTGATTTTTTAATTTTGCCATATATACTTATTTAAAATGTTTTTCTTTATTCTACAACTTTTTCCATGTTTTAAAAGCCCCAAATAAGAATTAAAAATTTCCTTATTATAATCTCTATTTAATCTTTTAATTATCCTATTTTTGGTTTTTGTTCTTAAAATTCTGTAATCAAAAAAATTTATCCAACCAAGAAAATCCATCCCAGATTTTAACCTCTTAATAAAAACCTTATCGGGATGCATTTGCAATTTCAACTTTTCCCACAAAAAAATATTTATCTTTAATATTAGACGTCTTGATATTTTCGCGGTCGCTAAATTGTCAAGACTATCGTTGTTTTGAATAAAAATCACGAAATCATCGGCATAGCGAATATAATATTTTACTTTTAATTTATGTTTTACAAACTGGTCTAATTCATTTAAATAAACATTGGCAAAAAGCTGACTTGTTAAATTTCCAAGAGGTAAACCGCCAAGTTTAAAACTGCAAATTATTTCCTGCAACAAATTTATAATGTTTTTATCGAAAATACGTTGCTCTAAAATATTTATCAAAATTTCTTGGTCTATACTGGCAAAAAACTTTTTAATATCGCACTTTAAAATCCAGCAGGTTTTGGTGTTGTTTTTTGAGACGATATATCCAAATTTTCTGAATCTGTTTATGGCTTTGTATGTCCCTTTGTTATTTCGACACGAGAATGAGTCTGAAACAAATGTTTTGTCATAAAGCGGATAAAATATACGGTAGACTGCGTGATGAAGAAGCCGGTCGCGGACGCTGGCTTTGTGGATTGTTCTTGGTTTAGGGTCGTTAATTTTGAATTGTTGGTATCCGCCATGTTTATATGTTTTGTTTTTTAAATCCTCGTGCAGTTGCAGAATGTTATCCATTAAGCTAAACTGGAAAAGCTGGACATCTTGCTTGTTTCTTTTGCCTTTTACAAACTCCTGCCAAGCTAAAAGCAGGTTTTCAATACTAATTAAATCTTCAAATTTATGATTCAAGATACTTTTCATTTTAATTTAACAATCAATCAAAAATTGGTTTCGGTTTATAAGCTGTGGCACGAGTTTTTACCTCACTTTACAAAAGATTCTCGATACACAATTGGATCAAAGATAGATATTCTGTTTTTAGAGGTTATAGAAAATATAATAAAAGCAGGATATTCAGATAAACTGGAAAAAGAAATTTTTCTGAAAAGAAGTTCCGTAAAATTAGATTTGCTTAAATTCTTTTTGCAAATTGCGTGGGAAATAAAATGTCTGGACGATAAAAAATATATCAATATTTCTGAAAAATTAAATGAAATTGGAAAAATGCTTGGCGGGTGGATAAAAAGTTTAAAATAAAACCCATCAAAGATGGGAAAAACAAAGAAAGTTGCGGGCGCCGACCAACCGATAGTTGGAATTGAAATCGTTGTCGAGATAGTTGTAGTTCAAATACCAACGCTTGCCGTTCCAGTAGAGGTACCACACGTTACGGTTGCCGTTCGGGTTCTGCCAGAAATATGTAAAACATCTTCCATGCCACTGCCTCTTGAATACTCTTGAAGCTGTACAAATAATTTAACATTTTACACCAAGTGTCTTTATTTTTTACTAATCAGGCATAACTCTTTTGAAAGCCTTAGCCGTCAAAAATCTGTATGATCCTGAAATATAGAATTCGGTCGCCCAAAACCGTAGCCGTGGACATATTAACCTACTATCCAATTTTATAATAACACTTTTTGTAAAATGTAAAAGCCCTGGTTTGTATTCACAAAAAAGGGCTAAGTTTCCAAGAGATCAAGAAATCAAGCTCTCACAAGAGCAAAAGATTCAAAAGTCCACAGACTTTTGACACTTGCGGGCGCCGACCAACCGATCGTAGGAACCGAAATCGCGGCCGAGATAGTAGCAGTGCAAAGACCAACGCTCGCCGCTCCAGTCGAGGTACCACACGTAACGGTCGCCGCTCGGGCTCTGCCAGACCTCGGGAAACACCAAGTAGTATTTCCGCCATTCAGCAGGAATCTTCTCCTGTTGCCGAAGCATTGCCTCGGCGTGGCGAAGACCTGTCTTGTCTTTGGCCCCCCGCTTGACCATTTCCTCACCAGCAACGCAGTCCTCCCCCTTTTGCAAGAACTCCTGCAAATAGGGCTCAAACTCGCCCTCCTTGGCGACAAATGGCTCCTCGCAGGTCCAACCGGTCATATCGCGCTCAATCTTGGCGACGAGCGTGAAAACGACCTTCATAGCCATCTCCACGAGTGCAAGAATTTGGTTTGCCAAATCCAACGACTTGGCGACAAAATCGTAATGCTCGGGCTTGGCGCCTGCCTTCTCAAGCGTAAGCGCAAACTCGTGAACCTGCCCCAAAGAAACTTTTTCGCTCATGGCGATTCTCCTTTGCTTTCCACTCATCCTATTTGGCGAAATTGCCGAATCAAGACACATGGTTATAGCTCTCAAAATACTTAATATTCTGAAAGCTACAACCATATTGCAAGTATCCTTTAATTCCCGAATTCGCATTTGAATCCGAACACTTGGTAAAATGGAATTATGAAAAACCAAAAAAAAGTTATCGCATATTGTAAAAAGCGAGCGGGACGAAATATTCATCTTGCTGTCGAAAAGTTAT
>Ga0114951_10000947_pt1 | contig 38393 bp, 32 predicted proteins | sample AM7aDNAmetaG_FD_88677 | JGI IMG/M metagenome (GOLD analysis project Ga0114951, IMG submission 88677) | Freshwater microbial communities from Finland to study Microbial Dark Matter (Phase II) - AM7a DNA metaG | ecosystem: Environmental > Aquatic > Freshwater > Lake | place: Finland: Lake Alinen... | reverse complement strand
CGAACTTAAATTAGACGACCTAACGTCGTAGAATAAGACGACCAACAGTCGTCTATTTCGGCTGGCATCCGGTCGTCAGGTTTGGTATGCAACCGCTTCATGGACAGCATCGTAACGCCCGGTGCCAACACCGGCAAGCCCAAACTCCTTGACCAAGTTCGTGACGTTTGCCGGTTCAAACATTACAGCATCCGCACGGAGCAGGCGTACACCGATTGGATCAAGCGCTACATTTGCTTTCACGGCAAACGCCATCCCAAAGATTTGACCGCCGCTCATGTCCGGGATTTCCTGACGCATCTGGCGGTCAAGGGCAAGGTCAGTGCTTCCACGCAAAATCAAGCGTTCAGCGCCCTGCTGTTCCTCTACCAGCACGTGCTCCGGCAGGAGATCGGCTTGATTCAGGATGTCGAGCGCGCCAAGACATCGAAGCACGTCCCGGTGGTCTTCACCCGCGAAGAAGCGCGCGCAATCCTGACCCAACTCACCGGCACCACTCGGCTCATGGTCGAACTTCTCTATGGCAGCGGATTGCGCCTGATGGAGTGTTTGCGGCTCCGGGTCAAGGACATCGACTTCGGGTACAATCAGATTACTGGGGCATAAAGACGTGAGCACGACGATGATCTATACCCATGTGCTCAATCGACCCGGATTGGCCGTCAAAAGTCCGCTGGATGGCTGAGGGGGGGAGGACAGCAGTCAGCAGTCAGCGGTCAGTCGGCGGAGGTCAGGATGAATAACTGCCGTTTTGTAGGCTGCGTCACTGACGCGGCGCGTTCTAAATAGACCTACGGTCGGAAGCACGGCGGGGTCTGAGACCCTCGCCGAACAAGTGGAATGGGATCATCCGGGACGGACGTAACCGGAGGGGAAAGGCAGTTTAAATAGTGGGATACGGCCGGCCAGATTCATTGGATGAGTGATCCGCAGGCGGGGGCAATCTTCTTGTTGCAGACCAGCCCCGCCGAGTCACCGGCCGTCTGGACAAATCAAACACCGGAGACGAAATCCAAAGGCGACATCGGCGGCTTGCCGTCGTTGACGCGCCACATGGTGCGCGCGTGCGCCAAAGGCAGCAACAATACCGGCGCGTGGAGCGATCCGGCATTTGTCATCGTGCCGTAAGCCGGCAAGTCAATCAAAACACGGAAGGCCGCGTTCTCGCAACGCGGCCTTCTGCTTTGTAGAACATGCTTCCAGCTTGTTCACCGGTAGTAGGACAGGCGTCCCGCCTGTCTATTCAAATAGTGGAACGGGCGTCCCGCCCGTTTGATTGATCCGCACATGACAGGCAAGCCGAGTCCTACGGAGCCGAATCCGATGAGACGCGGTCCTCCGCAAACCCACACGCTGTTTGCCGGTGGCAAACGCGCTGTCCAACTAATAAACGGGCGGGACGCCCGTTCCACTACCACGTTCATCCACCCAGAGCGTCCCTCCGGGCGCGGCCTGTTGCTTTTTGTCGGATCGCGGGTGGGCCGGGGCGGTTTGTTTTGGCCGGGAGGCCCGGCCAATTGCGTAAAGTACACACTCCCGACGGATTCATTTACTGCCGCTGGGGGCACTGAACTGTTACCAATGAACAGATCCTTTCATTGGACTGACTTGACCACATTCGCAATCCGGAACATCCGTCGTCTTCATCCATTCTCGTTCAAAAAGAGGATACCGTGTGCCTTTGGGATTGATCCCGACTACCTGCTTACAGATTTACCACCGGCACTTCTTCCAACAGGCAAGCGGTCTTCTCGACAACCAGCAGGTGACCGGTTTCCGTGGCGAACTCCAGAATCTCATCCGCGCCTGCCGTCCGCTCGATCACGACAGCGCCGGTATCCAGATCGCGGATCCGGACACCGGTCGCGCCGAACGGATTCACCAACCGGCACCGATTGCCGCGCAAACTCTGAATCAGCGCATACGGAACTTTCCCGTCGCGGAACTCGCTGCTCACCAAAAATGCGCCGCGGGCGCGGAGCGAGTGGAACGCATAATGACCGGTCAGCGGTGCCGCCGGGAACAGCCGGATATCGCCGGCATGAGATTGCAGCAGGAATTCCGTTACCACTTCGGCGGGGAAAGCCGAGCCGGCATCCACCACAAATGGTGAATGCCCGTCTTGGTCGCCGACATCGGGCGGGTCACCCCGGTTGATGTTGCCGGCTTCCGGGAGTTTCTGCAGCATCGCCAGAATCTTGGCAGCGTAGTCGCGGTCGCCCATCCGCGCCGCCGCGATAAAGGGAAAGCACCGGTCCCAGGTATTGGTCGGATCGTTGCCCAACCATTTCTGGTAAGTCGTGAGGAAGATGGCCCGGCGCGTTTCCGAACCGTGCCAGGCGTCCACTTCGCCGGTGGCATTGACCGGCCAGAGATCCATTACTTCCGGTGCGCCAAAAGGATGGAACCCGCGCTCGATCCAGTCCGCGGATGGCTTGATGCTGCCATCCGGCCAAGTGGCATATTCCGGCAACCGTGCCGCCGCCGCGGTCCAGTCAGCGGCCAGGTCCGGATCCATGTCGAGCACGCGGGCGGCCTTGGCCGCGTGGGTCAGCACGAAGCGGAACATGGCCACATCAGTCACGCTGTTGCGCATGAAATCGTCCAGCGCCTCGCACCAACTGTCGTACTCGTTGTACCGCGATGGAAAAATCACCAGCCGGCCCTGTTCGTCTTCCTGAAGGTAAGCCCGATAGAACAGAGCCGCCGCCTTGAGCAGCGGATAGCCGACGCGCCGCAGAAAATCGCAGTCACCAGTAAAGTCGTAGTAGTCCCACGCGCACTTCACGGCTTCGCCAGTGGTGTTGACGCTCAGGATGGTCGAGTTGTAAAGCGGCGAAGTGCTACCAGTCGGCTCGCCGGTCCAGGTGATGGCGTGCGGAAAGCAAACCCCCGGCAGCCCGTAGAATCGTTCCGTGGTGTGCTTCAGCCGTTCCGCGGCGCGGTGGACCACCGCGATCCAGGGTTCCAGCAATTCCGCGTGGTTCGTCGGGAGGATTCCCTGGTTGAGCTTCGATTCCTCGTAATTGAGGCAGAAGACTCCCCAGTTGAGATAATTGCCCTTGCGCCACGGCGCGCCGTAGCCAGGACAAACCTTGCCGGGCCGCCGCGCGCTGCCGGCTTTGTACAACCCCCAGTACCAGGCGCGTTCGGACGATCCCGGCGGCAGCGCCACCCAAGACCGCCGCCAAAATCGCGACCACCACGAGCCGTGTTCGCCACAGATGGTGTCAAAGCCCACCGCACGGGCGAGCTCAATCCTTCGACGCGCTTCGGCCACGGTATCCGCGGCGTCATGCGAGCTGACCACGGTCACAAACAACGTCACTGGTCCGTCTGCCGGTCGGCCCTGTCCGCGAATATCGCCGCGATTCGCCACCAAGCCCAGCGCCGGGCTGTCACTCGCAATCATCACCGTGTACGAATCGCCGCCCGACAACGGCATGGTGAACCATCCCAATGCTCCGTCCACGGCGGCGCGCGGTTGATACTTCGCATCGAACTCCGCCCGGGTCATGGACTGGAGATCAGGCCCGGTCGGTTCCAGCGCATCCCGCCCGAGTTCGAACCGGACTTCGCCGAGCGACTGCGGCGGGCGCAACCGGATCACCAGCACCTCTTCCAATCGCGAGACAAAGGACTGGATCCAAAATGGCCCCCCGTCCAAGCCGTTCTGCGACACGCAAAACTCGGTGGACGCCGTGGCATTCATCATGTTCAGGTATTCTTTGACGTTGTAAAAGGTCCCGGCCCGGCACAACTGCAGGCTCAACCGCGCACAGCCGGTCGGCGTTGTCTCAACGGTCAACCGTTCCGCAGTCGTGCGGCGGATGTCATGTTTGACCGACACATCCCCGGCGGCAACCCGTTCGCGCAGCTCGGCAAACGATAGGGTCGGGTACGGATCAATGCCTTCCACGTTCCCCCACCAGACATCATTCTTGGCAATGTGAAAACTATACTGATCGGGGTAGCCGTGAATGGCCGCGCCGAAATCACCGTTACCAATCGGCAGGCCCTTGCGCCAATCGAGGACGGATCCTTCGCGTTCGAAGTTGTTGGTGCCACAGCGCCCGACCGGGTCGCATTTGACCCGGAGATGGCGCTCGGTCATGACTTCTTCCGGCAAGTCGGCGAGCAATCCCCGGTTGGGTTGCACCTGCGCCAACTGCGGCGTGACAATTGGTTTCATGCTCTAGCGTAGCTGCACAACCGGAACGTCTTCGAGCGGACAGGCGGATTGTTCCACGACGATGGTATGGCCAATTTCTGTCGAAAACTCGACAAGGGCATCCGCGGCCACGTTTTGTTCCAACAGAATCCTGCCGGTATCCAGATCGCGGACGCGCACCCGGGTTTGACCGAACGGATTGGCAACGCGGCAGGGATTGCCGCGCAAGCTCTGAATCAGTGCATACGGGACTTTCCCATCGCGGAATTCGCTGCTCACCAAAAAAGCGCCGCGTGTGCGGAGTGAATGGAACGCATAGTGCCCGGTCAGCGGCGCCGCCGGGAACAGCCGCAAATCGCCTGCATGCGACTGCAGCAGGAACTCGGTCACCACTTCCGCCGGGAAAGCCGAGCCGGCATCGACTGCGAATGGACAATGGCCGTCCTGCTCGCCGGCATCGGGCGGATCAGCGCGGTTGATATTGCCGGCTTCCGGGATCGTCTGCAGATGCGCGAGGATCTTACCGGCGAAATCGCGGTCGCCCATGCGCGCGGCGACCAGGAACGGAAAGCACCGGTCCCAGGTGTTCAGCGGATGATGACCCAGGTATTTCCGGTACGACGCCAGCGCTTGCTGGCGCTCGGTTTCGGTTCCATGCCAGGCGTCGATTTCTTCGCCAACGCTCACGGGCCAAAGATCGAACAACTCCGGCCGGCACAGCATCAACTCGTACCCGCGATTGATGTGGTCTTCCGATGGTTTCCATGTGCCATCCGGCCAGGTGGGATAAGCCGCCAGGCGCGCGCGCGCGGCTGTCCAGTCGGCGGCCAACTCGGCATCGACACCCAGGAGCGTGGCGGCCGCGGCGGCATTCCGGAAGACCTGCCGGAACATCGCGATGTCGAGGACGCTGTTGCACATGAAATCATCGAGCCCTTCACACCACGAGTCGTGCTCGTTACAGCGCGAGGGGAAAATGACCAGCCGGCCGTTTTCGTCCTCCTGCAAATAAGCCCGGTAGAACAGCGCCACCTCTTTCAGCAGCGGATAACCAAAGTCGCGCAAAAAGCCAAGGTCGCCGGTGAACGCGTAGTAGTCCCACGCGCACTTGACCGCTTCGCCGGCCGTGTAGACGCACATCGGCGTGGAGGCGTAGAGGCCGACATGCGATACCGGCTCGCCCAGCCAACTCATGCCGAACGGCACACCGCCCGGCATTCCGTAGAAGCGCTGCGACGAGGCGCGCGATTTTTCCAGCGTCCGGCGCACGACGGCAATCCAGGGTTCAAGCAATTCGGCGTGATTGGTTGGCAGCAAGCCGAGGTTGTATTTCGTTTCCTCGTAGCCGAGCGTGAAACTCCCCCAGTTCAGGTAATTGCCCTTCCGCCACGGCGCACCGTAACCGGGACAGACTTTACCGGGCCGGCGCGCGCTGCCGGCCTTGTATAAGCCCCAGTACCAGGATCGCTCGGACATCCCTTTCGGCAACGCGACCCACGACCGTTTCCAGTACCGGTTCCACCAACTGGAATGTTCGCTCCAGATGGTGCCGATGCCGATCACCAGCGCCCGCTCAATTCGCCGCCGAGCTTCGGCCATGGTATCGGTCGCATCGTGACTGCTCACGACCGTCACGTAGATGGCCAGTTCGCCATCCTGCGGCCGGGCGCGCCCGATCAGGTCGGAGCCAACAACGTCCACCTGTAAGTTTTCGATGTTGCTGCCGAGCATGACGGTGTAATGGTCGCCGCCGGACAACGGCATGGTGAACCAACAGAGCCGGCCATCGGTCTCAGCCTTGGGCACAAATTTCGTGTCGAGCGCCGCCTCCGTTTCCCAGCCGTTGGCGCGGGCGCGGTCATGCAATTCGAGCGGGTCGCGTCCCAACTCGAAGCGCAACCTGCCCATGTTCTTGCCGGCCGGGCGCAGCTTGATCACGAGCACCTCTTCGAGCCGGGAAACCATCGACTGAATCCAGAACGCGCCACCGTCCAGACCGTTCTGCGAGACGCAGAATTCGGTGGAAGCGGTCGCGTTCATCATGTTCAGATATTCCTTCACATTGTAGAACGTGCCGGATCGGCAGAGTTGCAGCGTCAATCTCGCACAGCCCGTCGGAACCGGTTCCGGTTTGACGCCCGTTTCTGCCGTTTGCCGGATGTCGTGTTTGACGGACGGATCGCCGGCCGCCACGCGCCGGCGCAGCTCGGCCAGATTCATCGAGGGATACGGATCGGGGCCGGGCAGGTTGTCCCACCAGACATCGTTCTTCGCGATGTGAAAGGTGTAATTGTCGGGATAACCGTGAATGGCCGCACCAAAATCGCCATTCCCGATCGGCAACGCTTTACGCCAGTCGAGCACCGAGCCTTCCCGTTCGAAATTGTTGGTGCCGCAGCGCCAGACCGGGTCACATTGGACCCGCAGGTGGCGGTCCGCCATGGTTTCTTCCGGTAATTCAGTGAGCATCCCCCGATTGGGCTGCGCGTACCGCAATGTTTTGCTCGGTTGTTGCTTTTTATCAGCCATGGTCAAATCTCCGTTATCCATCCCACAAAGCCGCGACGCTACCGCTTCCCGGTATTTCGCTCCTTGATTATCTCATCAGGCTATATGCGCTAACACGCAAGTTCGCAATCTGCAATATCGCTTTTCAACCACGCGGGCTCGCTCCGGATGCCGGCATGCTGAGCTGCCTGCCGGGCATCCACCTGCGAATCCGCAAACCCTGCGATTTTGCTGAGTTCCGGGTCCCGCGCACTGTCGCGGGAAACGCCGGTCCCGCTATTAAACGAGCGAGACGCTCATTCGACGATCACAGCAACACCTTCTCTCGGCTGAGCGGTCCCAACCGACCGCCCAGCGAAGTTACCACGCGTCGTTCATCTGCACGGGTTGCCGCGGCAGCGCAGCCAGGTCAAATCGCCCGATCAATCCGGCTGGCAGAATTTCCTCCCCCGGCTCTGCCCACCCACAACTGGCTGCCAACCGCCCGATCACCCGCGCCGCGGGCACACCGGCCGCCCGCAACGCTGCCAGCCGGGTGGAATCCCGCCGCTTCGCCATCCGCTCCCCACCTGCATCCAATACCAATGGGACATGCAGAAACCGGGGCGGAGTCAGCCCGAGCGCCCGGCTCAGCAGCAGTTGCCGTGGGGTGGAACTGAGCAGGTCATCCCCGCGAACCACCTCGGTCACTCCTTGAAAAGCATCGTCCACGACCGTTGCCAGTTGATACGCCGCTGTTCCATCATTGCGAAACACAACAAAATCACCACTCGCAGCCGCCACGTCCATCGTGCAGGGGCCATGCACGACATCCACAAATTCGACCGGCCCAGCCGGCACTATAAATCGCCAGGCCGGTGCCCGGCCTCCATTGACTCCCCGGCGGCGACAGGTCCCCGGATAGACCGGGCCTTCCTCGCCCGCATGCGGCGCACGGGCTGCCAGCTCGATCTCGCGCCGGCTGCAGCGGCACGGATACACGAGTTCCGCGGCCCGTAGTTTTTCCAGTGCCGCCGTGTAAGCCCCACCCCGGCCGCTTTGTAAAACTGGTTCACCGTCCCAGTCCAACCCGAGCCATTGCAAATCGGCAACTGCCTGGTCGACCGCGCCGGGTTTTACCCGTGCCTGATCCAGGTCATCCAAGCGCAGCACCACGCGACCGCCGGCCGACCGTGCCGACAACCACGCGATCAGAAACGTTCGCGCGTTACCGAGGTGCAATCCACCGCTGGGTGTTGGAGCGAGTCGACCCACAATCATGGTGCCATGGTAGACCAGTCGCCCCACCCAACTCAAGCCGGCGGAATGCCCGGGGTGCAGAGTTTGGGCGCATCCGGACACTGCCACCAAATCCAAAGCCTTGTCATTCTGATCCCGCAGTCGCGGGAGAAGAATCTCAGTCTTTGTCCTTGGATGCATTGCGACTGAACGGGCGAGACGCCCGTTCCACTTTTTGCCCGTAATCGAATTTTAAAACACGCTCTCAGGCAATCCAACTACGCCACGATTTCGCCGACACCCTGAAGGATCAAATTCGGACGGTATGCGAATTTCGTAAGGTCCGTTTCCACGGTGACACCACTCAGGACCAACACGGTTTCTATGCCCGCCTCAATCCCGGCAATGATATCGGTATCCATCCGATCCCCGACAATCACGGTCTGCTCGCGTTGGCAGCCCAACGTTTTCAGCGCTTGGCGCATGATCAGCGGGTTGGGTTTACCCACGTAATACGCCCGGCTGCCCGTGACCAATTCAATCGGGGTCATGAGCGCCCCCGTCGCCGGCACCAATCCATCCGCAGCGGGACCGGAGACATCCGGATTGGTGCCGATCAGTTTGGCACCGGCCAGAACCAGGCGGATGGCATGGGTGATCTTGTCGTAGTTGTAGGTGCGGGTTTCCCCCACAACCACATAATCCGGGTTGATCTCGTTCATCGAAAACCCCACGGCATACAAGGCATGAATCAACCCGGCATCTCCGATCACATACGCACTGCCATTCGGACATTGGCTATGGAGAAACGCCGCCGTGGCCAGCGCGCTGGTGAAGAAATGTTCCTCGCCCACACTGATCCCGAGCCGCTCCAATTTCTGGGATAACTCGCGCGGCGAGCGTTCGCTGCTGTTGGTCAGGAATAAAAACTTTTTCTCTTGGGATTGCAGCCAGGCAATGAATTCGCCGGCGCCCGCCAGCAACCGATTGCCATGGTAGAGGACGCCGTCCATGTCGATGATAAAGCCCCGCTTGGCTTGAATGTCAGTGCGTGTAGTCATGCTGCGGCGGTTATCGGCCATCAGTTCCACAGTGTCAACTACCACCGCATTACCAAAAAAACATTCCTAACACTGGAAATGGGGCGGGATCATTGGTAGCATCGTTCCCCATGAAACAATCTCCCCCGACCACCGCGGATCGCATCGAAGCGCTGGTGTCAAAATTAACTCTGACTGAAAAGATTTCCCTAACCCTCCATCAAGCCCCGGCCATCGAACGCCTCGGCATCCCGGAATACAATTGGTGGAACGAATGTCTTCACGGCGTCGCCCGCGCCGGGATCGCCACGGTTTTCCCCCAGGCCATGGGGATGGCTGCCGCCTTCAACGCCCCACTCCTGCACCGCGTCGCCACCGCGATCTCCGATGAGGCGCGGGCGAAATTCAACCAGGCACAAAAGCTTGGAAATCGCGGCCAGTATTTCGGGCTCACCTTTTGGACCCCCAATCTCAATCTCTTCCGCGATCCGCGCTGGGGCCGGGGCCAGGAAACCTACGGGGAATGCCCCTACCTCACAGCGCGGATGGGCGTAGCCATGATTACAGGCTTACAGGGGAACCACCCCCAGTATCTGAAATTAGCCGCCTGCGCCAAACACTTCGCCGTCCATAGCGGGCCGGAGCCGTCCCGCCACCGGTTCAACGCAATTGTGACTCCGCGCGATTTGCGGGAGAGCTACCTCCCCCATTTCAAAGCCGCCGTGACCGAGGCAAAAGTCGAATCGATCATGGGGGCATATAACCGGACCAATGGCGAACCGTGCTGCGGCAGCCGGACCCTCCTGCAACAAATTCTCCGCGAGGAATGGGGTTTTACCGGCCATGTCGTCTCCGATTGCGGAGCGATTGACGATTTTCACGCCCACCATAAAATCACCAACGACGCCGCTGGATCCGCCGCACTGGCGGTCAAGAACGGCTGCGACCTGAACTGCGGCTGCACCTTCTGCAAACTCCAGGACGCCGTTGGGCTGGGCCTGCTCAGCGAGGAAGACATCAACCGGGCGCTCCGCCGTCTGTTGACCACCCAATTCAAACTCGGCCTGTTCGATTCGCCCAAGAAATCGCCGTGGGCGAAACTTGGGCCCAAGATTGTGAACGGCCCCACCCATCGCCAGCTCGCGCGGCGGATGGCCCAGGAATCCCTGGTGCTGTTGAAAAACAATGGCATCCTGCCCTTGCGAAAAGATCTGCGCCAACTCATCGTGGCCGGTCCGAATGCGATGGACCAAGCCGTCTTGTTCGGCAATTACAATGGGTTTTCACCGCAGATGCAGACTGTGCTCGAAGGAATCCTGCGCAAGGTTTCGCCCGGCACGCAGGTGCAATGGACCAAAGGCTGCGAGGTGGCCGGCGACCGTCCGTTCAACCCGGGTGAACTGCCCGGGCTCAGCAGCTACGGCCCGCCCATTGATGCAATCATCGCCGTGCTCGGGTACAACGCCTTTCTGGAAGGGGAAGAAGGCGGAACGGAAGGCGACGGCGACCGGCATCACTACGGGTTGCCGGGGCAGCAGCAAAAATATCTCGAACACCTCCATTCGCTGGGCAAACCGGTCATCTTGGTCGTCACCGGTGGGAGCCCGATTGATCTGAACTGGGCGCAGGCGAATTGCGCGGCGATTTTGTTTGCCTGGTATCCCGGCGAACAAGGGGGCGGCGCCATTGCCGATGTCTTGTTTGGCGATTACAATCCGGCCGGACGATTACCAATCACCTTCCCCAAGAGCTACGAACAGTTGCCAGCGTTTGAAGAGTACGCGATGCAGGGCCGGACCTACCGGTTTATGACGGCGGAACCGCTGTACCGGTTTGGCTATGGCCTGAGCTACACAACATTCAAGTACACAAAACTAAAAGTCCGCGGCACCGAAGTCAGCGTCGCAGTCAAGAATACCGGGGCACGCGCCGGCGACGAAGTGGTTCAATTGTACGTTCGCGACGTGGTGGCGAGCGTGCCGGTCCCCCACCGGCATCTGGAAGGGTTTCAACGGATCCATCTCAAACCCGGCCAGACGAAGATTGTCAAATTCACCCTGCGACCGGAACAACTCGCTTGTTGGGACGACAACGGCAAACCGTTACTGGAACCGGGCGAGTTCCAAATCAGCGTCGGCGGCGGCCAGCCGGAGGATGCGAACAGCCACGCGGTTTCGACAACCCTGACGATCCGCGCCTGAGCGGCGGGAACTCCAATTGGGTTACGGGAGAATGTCGGTGATTGCCAGGCTGTGGGCACCGAGTTTCTGGTTGGCTTCGGCCAACTTCTCCCGGCTGCTGACCACGCAGACCGCCGACCGTGATTCATTGGCATCCAGCACGCGCAGGATGGTTTCCTGGACCGTGGCCGGCGTGGCGCGAAGCGTGGCGGCATAACGTTGCTCCCGCTGGTCGTTGGTATCCCCCCGCAGATAGCGGACCAGCGCAGTACCGGTGGCTTCGCCGGGGCGAATCGGCCGTTCGGCTTCCTTGGCGCTGCCGATAATCGCACGGTCGATATCGGTCTGGCTCCACCGCTGCGCCGCCAGATAGGCGCGCAGACCGTCGAAGGTCCGCAAGGTCTCCACAATCTGCGGGTCGCGAAAACTGAAGAGAGTCAGCGTGCCGAGATCATCATTGTAGCCAGCCCCGCCGCCATAGGCGTTGCCTTTAAAACGAATTTCCGGCAGAAGGTAATCAAAATTAGCAAGGTACACTCCCAGCTTGAACAGCGGGACATCGGGATGCGCCAGATGCGGCGCCGGCATGGCCTTCGCGCAATGCGCCACCAACATCGGCCCGGCCAACCCCTCGCGCACCGACGCTCCAAACGGCTGGAACGCGGGCACCACATCCACAATCGGCTCGTTGCGCAGGCGCGTGGCCCATTGTTCCAAAGTCCGCGTCAACGTCTGAAAGGCCGCATCGCTACCGGTAAAACTGATCGTCCACCGGGCGCGCACCAACAGAAAATCGCGGATGCTTTCCACCTTCCGTATGATCTCGTCGGCACTTATATCGAAATGCTGAGTCAACTCCTCCACCACCCGCAAGGCAGTGGGACTTAAGAACTGGTGGTTGATCGCAGCCGCGCGGCTAAATCCGCGGGACGCTTGCCGGCGGGCCGTTCCCAAACCGTCGTTCACCAGCGCCGTCCGATACCCGGCGCGCGTCTGCGTCAGCACATCCCGGAGCCGGTCCCGATCGCGCGGGTCCACCCCGAAAATTAAATCGCCCAGCAAGCCCAGCGCTTTCTCGGCTTCGCCATCGAGCGTCTTGAGTCCGAACCGGAACCGCCGCAGCGTCCGCGCCGGGTCCACCCCATGCTGCCAGTTCGAGGCGTACGACCAAACCCCGCCCGTGCAAGCCGTCCGCCGCTCGGCAATCGTCGCGAAATTTTGACCGGCGGCGCCCAGTTTGTTGGTCACCTCCGTGAATCGCGGGAGCCATCCGTAGAGTACCACCGGCAACCCGGCCAGATCGATATCCAGTTCCAGGTAATTGACGCCGTTGGCGAAAACATCGTTGCGCAACACCGTGATCCCGGCCACCGGATCAATCTGGGTGGGAATGTGGCGGGGCTGGGCCGGCAAGTCGCGCGCCTTGAGCTGCGGCAATTTCGCGAGCGCGGCCGGCGTGTTCGGCACGCCCTGGGCCGCTGCCAGCGCCGCTGCAGTCTGCGCAATGTTGGCAATCTGTTGCGGGTCCAACTGCGCACGCTGCGCGGCCATCTTCTGGGCGAATGCGGCATCGGCGCGCGGTTGCATCTCCCGGTCGGGACGCAAGACGACGCGGAGCCGGTGGGGGTTATCCAGCAAACCAGTCCGGATCAACCGGCTGAATAACAACGGGTCGGCGCTGGCACGTTGCCGGCAAGCGGCCAGATGTTCCCGCGTCCGCAGGAATGGCAATGGATCAGCGCCAAAAGGCCAGGCGGCGTTGACCGTGTGCAGCAGATGCATCGGGAACAGCGTTTTAACTTCGAGCGTGTCATAGGCCAGCTGCTGGAAGGCGGCCGCGACGCGGGCGCTCGGGAACGGCGCGGCCGCGAGGCGCGTGAGCGTATCGAGGACCAATCGTTCAAAGGCGTCGGCCCGGTCCGGCTCGCTTCCTTTCAGGCCAACATGAAACTCCTGTTCGTAGGCCGCGGCGCAGGTCCCGGCAAAAAAGACGTCGGCTCCGAGCTGTGAATCGACCAGCGCTTTTTTCAACGGCGCCGCGTCGTTGCCGACCAGCAGTCGCGCCAACACTTCCCACTCGGTGATCAACGCCGTGTCGAGCGCGTCGCCGACGAGCCAATTGAGCGTAAAGAACGTCCGCGTCGCCGGGTCCTCGGTCGTGCCGATGGGATACTCCCTGGCGACACAGCGCGGGGCGGACCAGCGCGGCTGCCGGGTCGCACGAAGCTGGACGGGCCGGCGATCAAATTCATTCAACACCGGCGCGAGAAACTGCAATTGTTCCCCGGTCGGGATATCGCCGTAAATGTAGATCAGCGCGTTGCTGGGATGATACAGTTCCCGGTGGAATTGTTGGAACCGCTCGTAGGTCAGCTCCGGGATTCGGTCCGGGTCACCGCCCGAATCGCGGCCCAACGGCGTATCCGGGCAGAGCCCGCGGCCGGCCAGCTCGGACATCAGCGATTCCGGCGTGGAATACGCGCCTTTCATCTCGTTGTAAACAATCCCGGAAACCTGGAGCGGCGAATTCAGGTCCGCATTATTGGCGAGTGTCAGGTGATGACCTTCGCGCCGGAACGTGTCGGCCTTCAATTCCGGATGGAAGACCGCGTCGAGATAGACCTCCACGAGATTGAAGAAATCCTTCCGCACGTTGCTGGCCACCGGATAAACGGTGTACGCTTGGGCGGTCATGGCGTTGATGAAGGTGGCCATGCTCATCTTGACCATCTCAAAGAATGGCTCGCGCACTGAATATTTCTTCGAGCCCCCCAGCACCGCATGCTCCATGATGTGCGGCAAACCGGTATCGTCCGGTGGTGGTGTCGGAAAGGTAATGGCCAGGCAGTTCTCGGTATCCGCCGGGGTCAACACGTGCAACACCTGGGCGCCGGAGCGCTGATGTTCCGCGCGGATCGCCACCGCCCGCAGATCCGGGACCGGCTCAATCTGCGTAATGATAAACCCAGCCACCCCATCACCGACGCGTAATTCAGTCTGTAAGTTCATAAAAAAAACATCGAGCGCAGCATTGGGAATACAAACCGCGCGCCCGTCAGATTGCAATCAGTAACATAAGTCGGCGGCCAGAGCAAAAAATAAAGGACGGGGGTTGTCTGCCGACTGGTCAGCCGACTTCAGCACCGCTTTTGCTCCCTTGCCGAAAGCAATTCTTCCGCTACTATGCTCACCATGTCGTCGCTCCAGGATATTCAATGCCAGGCCTTAATCCGGCAAGTCTTAACCGGCTGCTGGGTGGACGTCGCGGAGATTCACATCCGCGTGACGAATGGGAAGGTTTACCTGACGGGGACATTACAACGGCTGACAAAGAACTTGCGGGAGATGCAGCCGGGACAGCTCAAATTCCTTGATCTCAGCCTCCGCAATTTGCGCGGCGTCCGGGCTGTCAAATACAGCTTCAGCAACTGGGAGTACAACGTCAATGGAACCTGGCAATCGAAAAGTAAAAAACGCTCGAAAGCGTTATGAAAATCAACTGTTCACTCACCCCACTCGTTAAGAAAACTGCGAAATTTCTCCCGGGCCAGGACGTGGTTTTGGAAATTACCCCGGGAGTCGGCGTGGAAGGGTTTCGCATCGACGAGACCGGCACCGGCACGCCGCGAATTACCGGTCATGATGAGTGCGGGCTGCTTTATGGCGTCGGTAAATTCCGCCGCGATCCGGCCTGGCGCGGAACATCGGTACCGGAAAAACCGATTCGCGCGATCTATTTCGCAACGCATTTCCATAACTTTTACCACAGCGCGCCGATTGCGAAAGTCAACCGGTACATCGACGAGTTGGCGCTCTGGGGCTGCAACACGCTGATGGTCTGGTTCGACATGCATCACTACCGTGGCATCGCCGACCCGGCCGCTCAGGCGATGATCCGCCGGTTGCATGCAATCCTGCAAACCGCACAGACAATGGGGATGCGCATCTGTCTCGGTGGACCGGTCAACGAAGCGTTCGCCACCAGCCCGCCCGCGTTGCGCGCCGATTGGACCGCCGGCCACGACGGATATTTCGCCGAGCCGCAAGGTCATTATCATGTCGAAATTTGCCCCAACCAACCGGGTGGCCTCGAACTGATTCTGCAGTACCGCCAGCAGATGCTCGCAGCATTTCGCGATCTGGAGATTGGCTATTTCACCCTCTGGCCTTATGACCAGGGCGGTTGCACCTGTGCCCGGTGCGCGCCATGGGGAACCAACGGATTCCTCAAAACCGCAGCCGCGGTCACACGGTTGGTGCGCAAAACCTGGCCAAAAACCAAAACCATCCTCTCCACATGGTACTTCGACCATTTTACCACGGGCGAATGGGCGGGATTGACGCAGCAATTCGCAGAACAAAAGCCGGATTGGGTGGATTACCTGTTGACGGACGATTGCGGCCGGTTCCCAGAGTATCCGTTGCAACACGGTGTCCCCGGCGGATTTCCCGCGGTCAGTTTCCCGGAAATCAGCATGGACGCCATGATGCCGTGGGGCGGGTTTGGCGCGAACCCGCGACCGGCTTTCTGGCAACGGTACTGGGACACCGCCGGCAGCAAACTTGCCGGCAGTGTTCCGTATTCCGAAGGTATTTTTGAGGACCTCAACAAAGTGTTGCACCTGCAGCTCAACTGGGACAGCCGGCGCACCACGCGCGAAATCGCCCGCGAATATGCCGCGTCCGAGTTCGCTCCGGCCGTGGCCGATGAAGTCGTCACCGCTCTGCTGGCGATGGAGGAAACCTTGAACCATCACGTTGATTTCGGCACCGTTGCCAATGTACTGGCGGCGGGCAGTTGGGCCAGGCGCAAGGGCGAACCACCGCGCATCTACTGTCAGCCAAAAGTTGTCGCCCCGGAACGCTACGCCAGCGCCTTGCGCCGAATCGCGGCGCAACTGCCGGCGGCAACACGCCAGCGCTGGCGCTGGCGGATCATTTTTCTCCGCGCTCTGCTCGATGAAGAATTGAATTGTTCCGGCGGTCGCCCCACAAAAATCAGTGACCGCTATTTTGAAGAGCTGACCCGGATTTATCACGGCAACGAGGCCCAGCTCGACGTTTCACCGGTCAGTCGTCGGCAATTGACGCGCTTACAGCAGCAATTCCCCATCCCCGTGTCGCCCACGGTGGCACCCCAGCCGACAACCAAGGGGTAAAGGACGCTGAATCGCACTTCCGCGCCAAGGTGGAAGAGCTGCCGGCCATTTGTTTCGCGGAAGGCCTGACCTACTGGCGCGCGAAACGGAAGTGATTTGAATGCAACGTTGTGCACCGGTCTCCGTTGTGCGCCGGTCTCCGTTGTGCACCGGTCTCCGTTGTGCGCCGGTCTCCGTTGTGCACCGGTCTCCGTTGTGCACCGGTCTCCGTTGTGCGCCGGTCTCCAGACCGCGCACTCCGGCCGACCGCAGGTCTCACGTTCAGCGCAGTCAGACGAAAAACTATTCGACAGTCTTGCGGTAGTCGAGAATGCCGTCGGCGATTCCTTTGGCCAGCCGATCCCGGTACTCTGCCGACAGCAGTCGCTGCTCTTCAATGGGATTACTCAGAAACCCGGACTCGACCAGGATGGCCGGACAGGCAGCGTCCCGGATCACGACATACCGGGCCCGGCGGATTCCGCGATCGTTCGCACCGGTCGTGTTGAGCAACTGACGCTGGACACAATGCGCCAGCCAGACATTTTTCTCGTCGAACCGGTTCCCTTTGCATTTGTCGTCGCCGCCGCCAAAAAACCGGCGGAACGGATTCGCCGTGGAGACCGCGCCTGCCGGCGGGACGCAATAAGTTTCAATGCCATGGGCGCTGCCGCCAGAATTGAAATGGAGGCTGACAAACAGATCCGCATGCCGCCGCTCGGTGATGGCGACGCGGTCATCCAGACTCACAGTGTCATCCGCAGTCCGGGTGGAGATCACCTTGAGGCCGGCGGCAACGAGCAGCTTTTGCACGCGCCGGGCCAGATCGAGCGTCAATTCTTTTTCGCGGCCCACTTCCCCGCGCGTACCGCGGTCGCCGCCGCCATGACCGGGATCAAGAACGATGGTGTGCACGGGGGTCTTGCCGGGCTGCCGGCCTTGACGGAATACGGGATCAATGACCTTGAGGACATCGAGGGAGGCAATCCAAAGCTGCCCACGAATTTCGAGGACGGGCGCGCTGAGCCAATGGGTGACGCCGTTGAGGGTGACATCCCGGCAGTCATGCTCAGCGATGAGCTGGGCACTGGCACCCCGGTAACTCGCACGGTCGGGGCCGCCCGCCTGGTTGGCGCCCAGCTCGTAGTACGCGGCAATGTCGCGGACGGACACGTAGAGAATGTCGTTAAATCGGGACGCCTTGAGGGAATGCGGGTCCGCCATGGCCACGCTAGTCCACAGCAAAGCACATAAAGCCGCAATCGTTAGACGAAAGTTCTGCATCGACACCGGTCCCCCTTGGTTGGCTCGCAAAATCGCATGAACCCGCGCCGATTGCAAGCCCGCGGGTGCATCCCAAATCCACGGCTAAGATTTATTTTCGGTGCGAACGGCGGGCTCGGGCCTTCGCCACGCCGTTCGCACCGAAAATAAATCTTCGCCATGGATTTGGGGAGCGGATTTCCTGTTGACGGTGCGCACCGGTATCTCTATACAAAGTTCGGGCGTGGCGCAGACGCTCGGTGGCTAAATCAATCATTCAGCGCGGAACAGGACTCTTTGAGCATGAGCAAGCAGGCAAAACTTGAACTCGATGGTAAGGTGTATCCGTTGCCGGTTGTCGTCGGCAGCGAAGGCGAACACGGCGTCGACATCTCCACACTCCGGCAGACGACCGGTCATATTACCCTCGACGACGGTTACAGCAATACCGGCTCCTGTGTCAGCAAAATCACTTTCATCGACGGCGACAAAGGCATCCTCCGGTACCGCGGCTATCCCATCGAAGAACTGGCGGAAAAGTCCACCTTTGTCGAAGCCGCCTACCTGGTCATCTATGGCGAGTTGCCAACCAGCGCGGAATTGCAGCGATTCTCCGATTTGCTCACCGCCAATGAAATGCTCCATGAGAGCATGAAGAATCATTTTGAAACTTTCCCGGCCACCGCCCATCCGATGGCGATCTTATCCTCGATGATCAATGCGGTGAGCTGTTACCATCCCCGGCTGATTGAAGGCTACAAGCCGGACACGTTTGATCTGCAAGCCGCCCGCCTGCTGTCCAAGGTCCGGACCATTGCGGCGTTTGCGTACCGGGTCTCCCGCGGATTGCCGGCGATCTATCCGAAGCCGGCCTTCAAATATACCGCCAACTTCCTGCACATGATGTTCTCGGAGCCGTACCAGGAATACAATTTGAAACCGGAAGTCGTGCGCGCGCTCGATCTGATTTTCCTCCTGCACGCCGATCATGAGCAAAACTGTTCAACCTCGACCGTCCGCATGATCGCCTCCAGCCAGGCGAATTTGTTTGCGAGCGCGGCCGGGGGCGTGTGCGCGTTGTGGGGTCCGCTGCACGGCGGAGCCAACCAGGCCGTGATCGAAATGCTGGAAGACATTCACCGCGCCGGTGATGATGGCTCACGGTTCATTGCCGCCGCGAAGGACAAGAACTCCGGCAAGCGCCTGATGGGCTTCGGCCACCGGGTGTACAAGAACTACGACCCGCGCGCCAAGATCATTAAAGCCCAATGCGACAAGCTCCTGAGCGTGCTCCAGATCCGCGATCCGCTGCTCGATATCGCCAAACACCTCGAAGAAGCGGCATTGAAAGATTCGTATTTCGTCGAACGCAAGCTGTACCCGAACGTGGATTTCTATTCCGGGATCATCATGCGGGCGATCGGCATCCCGAAAGAAATGTTTACCGTCATCTTCGCCATCGGCCGGATGCCGGGCTGGATCGCCAATTATAAAGAAATCGTTGACCACCAGGGCACCCGGATTTACCGGCCGCGCCAGATCTACACGGGTTCAACCGAACGTCACTTCGTGCCGCTGAACCAACGCCAACCGAAAGCCTGAACTCACCGTGAACGTCCACGAATACCAAGCCAAAGAAATTCTCCGCCGCTACAACGTGCCCATCCCGGCCGGCTCCGTCGCCGCCACCCCGGCAGAGGCCGAACAGGTCGCCCGCGACCTGAAAGCCAGCAAGCTCGTTGTTAAAATCCAGATTCATGCCGGCGGTCGCGGCAAAGCTGGCGGCGTAAAGCTGTGCAACACCCCCGCCGAAGCCGGCCAACTCGCCCGCACAATGCTCGGCAAGAACTTCGTCACCCACCAAACCGGCCCGCAGGGCAAGGTCGCCCGCAAAGTCCTCGTCGCCGCCGCACCGGTCATCAAACGCGAACTTTACCTGAGCGTCCTCGTCGACCGGTCCGTGGGGCGCCCCGCTTTCCTGGCCAGCACCGAAGGCGGTGTGGATATCGAAACGGTCGCGGCGAAAACGCCGGAAAAAATCATCAAGGAAGTCATCGACCCGGCCATCGGGATGCAGGCTTATCAAGCCCGCAAAATCGCCTACGCGCTCGATCTGGGGGGCGATCAATTGCCGGGCGCCGTGGCACTCCTGCTGAATCTCTACCGGGCGTTCATGGAGACGGATGCGGCACTCATCGAAATCAATCCGCTGATTGTCGACGACGCCAATCAGGTCATCGCACTCGATGCAAAATTCAGCTTTGATGATAACGCGCTGTACCGGCACAAAGACATTGCCGCCATGCGCGATCTCAACGAGGAAGACCCGCGCGAAGTTGCGGCTTCCAAGCACAACCTCAATTACATCGGCCTCGACGGCGACATTGCCTGCATGGTGAACGGCGCCGGCCTCGCCATGGCCACGATGGATATCATCAAGCATTACGGTGGCAACCCCGCCAACTTCCTCGACGTCGGCGGCGGCGCGACGCAGGAAACCGTGACCGAGGCGTTCAAGATCCTCTGTGCCGACAAAAATGTCGCCGGGATTCTGGTCAATATTTTCGGTGGGATCATGAAGTGCGACGTCATCGCGACCGGCATTGTCGGTGCCGTGCGCGAAGTCAAACTAACGGTCCCGCTCGTGGTGCGCCTCGAAGGCACCAATGTTGACCTGGGAAAAAAGATCCTCAAAGACAGCGGCCTGCCGATTATTACCGCCGATGGCCTCGCCGATGCCGCCCAGAAAGTCGTGGCCGCTTCCAAGAAGAAGGCATGAAGCTTTACCTGTATTACGAAAATGTCCAACAGCCTCTGGCAATCGAGATTCCCGACAGCGAAGTCGAAGGGTTCATGCGCGAGTATGAAGAAGCCCTGCACGATACCGCCGTCGAAACGTTCCAGTGGCGCAACTCCAGTTTCCGCATTGGCGGTTTAATGGCAATCATCACCCACCAGCACGCGAGTCTCTCATGAGCATCCTCGTTGATAAAAATACCCGTCTGATCGTTCAAGGCCTGACCGGCTCCGCCGGCAAATTCCACGCCGAACAATGCGCCAAGTACGGCACCCACGTCGTCGGCGGCGTCACGCCCGGCCGCGGCGGTGAAACCGTCGAATTGCCTGGGAGGGCGAGCCTCCCGGCGAGCCACTCGGGTAACCACGGCTCGGACGGAGCCTCGCCCTCCACAGTCCGTGTTCCGGTCTTCAACACCGTGACCGCCGCGGTCACCGCCACCGGCGCCAACGTCTCCTGTATCTTTGTCCCGGCGGCCTTCGCCGCCGATGCGATTCTCGAAGCGGCCGATGCCGGCATTGAATTGATCATTGCCATTACCGAAGGCATCCCGGTCCTCGACATGGTGCGCGTGAAACGCGCCCTGGCCGGCACCAACGTGAAACTCATCGGACCCAACTGCCCCGGGGTCATCACACCCGGTGCCTGCAAAATTGGGATCATGCCGGGCTACATCCACAAACCCGGTCCAGTCGGCGTCATCAGCCGCTCCGGTACCCTGACCTATGAAGCCGTCTGGCAATTGACCAGCCGCGGCATGGGCCAGAGCACCTGCATCGGAATCGGCGGCGACCCGGTCAAGGGCCTCGATTTCATTGAATTGCTGGAAATGTTTGAGACCGATCCGCAGACCGAGGCGGTCATTATCATCGGCGAAATCGGCGGCACAGCCGAAGAGCAGGCCGCCGCCTGGATCAAAGATCATTTCACCAAGCCAGTCGCCGCATTCATTGGCGGTGTCACCGCCCCGCCCGGGCGGCGCATGGGTCATGCCGGAGCAATCATCAGCGGCGGCTCCGGCAAAGCCAGCGATAAAATCGCCGCCCTCCAGGCCGCCGGCATCGCCGTCGCTCCCACTCCCGCCGATATCGGCGCAACGTTGATCGGTTTGATGAAGTGACGACCGCTCAACCGTGCCGGCTCGCGCACGAAGATTTAATGCAGTTGCCGATTCTCCGCTACGACGGACCGCTGCACGTGTGCCTCACGGAAGCCGACCTGGCCGCTGCCGCCGACGCGATCCGGCTGGAACGGGTGATCGGCTTCGACACGGAATCCCGCCCGACATTCCGCAAAGGCCCGGCCCATCCCCCGTGCCTCGTGCAGGTTGCCACCGCGACCGCCGTGTACCTTTTTCAATTGAATCGTCTCAATTGCACAACAGTCTTAACCGAGATTTTTGAAAACCCGCAGATCCGCAAAGTGGGGATCGCGATTGGCCGGGACCTCTCCGAACTGCAAAAACTTTTCCCATTCCAATCGACCGGCGTTCTCGACCTCGGCGACGTCGCCAAGAAAAATGGACTGGAACAAACCGGCATCCGCAACCTCGCCGGCCTCTTCCTCCATCGCCGCATCACCAAAGGCGCCCAAACCTCCAACTGGGCGGCTCCGGAACTTTCCCCAAAACAACTCACCTATGCCGCGACCGATGCCTGGATCTGCCGGGAACTCTACCTCAAATTCGAAGGTCTCGGCTGGTTGACACAACCGACTGGAGAACCACCCCATGCCCATATTCCTGCACACCCGCCTGCGCGTCAGTGATCTCAACCGCTCGGTCGCGTGGTACGAACAACTGGGATTCCGCTGCACCAGCCGCTCGGCCAAATCACCGGCTGGCAACCAGCTTGCCTTCCTCGAAATCGCCGGCAGCAACCATTTTCTCGAACTCTGCTATTCACCCGAATACCAATTAAAAGTGCCGGAAGATCTGCTGCACACTGCCGTTGGCTACCCCGACCTCATTGCCAAGTGCGACGAACTGGAAAAGAAGGGCGTCGCCATTTGGCCAGACGGCTGGCGCGAAAAGTTCAAAGCGGGCGGTAAAATGGCATTCGTCACCGACCCCGACGGCTACGAAGTCGAATTACTCGAAGTCGCAGCCGTGTGACGCTGAAAATGTTGCCCACTTCGCCCAAGGCTTTTAAGTCCACCCAGAAATCTCCGAGCGTGTTTTAAAATAGTGGAACGGGCGTCTCGCCCGTTTATTAGTCGGACAGGCGTCCCGCCTGTCGGCGATCTCTGCGGATCAATCAAACGGACGAGACGCCAGTTCTACTTTTTGCCCGTAATCGAATTTTAAAACACACACTCCGCTCGCTTGACACTTGCCAGCCGATACCGCACATTTGTGTGGTATGCCACCCAAGCCCCAACGCATTCTCCATGTGGATGGCGACGCCTTTTTTGCCTCGTGTGAAGTTGCGCTTGATCCGGCCTTGCGCGGCAAGCCGGTTTTTGTCGGCGGCGGCCGCCGCGGCGACGGCATCGTCATTGCCGCCAATTACATTGCCAAAAGATTTGGCATCACGACCGGCATGGCCTGTTTCGCGGCGCGCCGCCAATGTCCCACCGGCGTTATGGTCAAACCGCACTACGACGAATACCGCCGCCTCTCGCTCGAAATGTTCCGCCACATCCGCCACTATACCCCCCTATTGGTACCGACCTCGATCGATGAAGGGTTTCTCGACTTCACGGATTCACCACAGGTATTTCACTGCCAAACTCCAGCCGAACTCGTCCAGCGGATGAAGCGCGAGATTACCGACACGGTCGGGATCCCCGTGACGATGGGCCTGGCTTCGTCGCGCGGGCTGGCCAAGCTGGCAACGGAGCAGTGCAAACCCGACGGATTCTGCGAGGTCGCACCTGATCAGGAACGTGAATTCCTCCGGGATCTGCCGGTGCAGAAATTGGCAGGTATTGCCGAACGCCGGGCCCGCTCACTCCGGGCGCTCGGGGTCTGGACATTCGGGGACGTGGCAGCCTTGCCACTGGGATTACTGGAGAAACGATATGGATTTTTCGGGTTGGAACTATGGCTGTTGGCGACCGGGCAGCTCCGGGAAAAGCTCACCCTCGCCAACCGGCCCCGAACCTGCATTGGCAGTTCCACCACCCTCCCCTACGACGAACCCGATTACGACAGCGCCCGGCTGTTTTTATTGGAGCAGACAGAGCGCGTCATCACCACCTTCTTCCGCGAAAACCTCAAGGCCCGTGAAATGGGTGTCTATATTCGCTTTCAAGACCGGACCGGCCACGGCCAGTCGGTGCGGTTTTTGGGAGCCCGGTTTTTACCCCGCGAAATCCTCCCGGTCGTCACGCAACTGTTTGCAAAAATTGTCGCCGGAGAAACGCAGCCGATCCGCCAAGTCTGCATTAATTTCTGGAACTTGCAACCGCTGGACATGGAGCCCGACCTCTTTGGGACCAATCCGGATTACCGACATCGCCAACTGCACCACGCGCTGGAAGAAATCGAGTCCCGTTTCGGGAAACACCGGGTGAAAACAGGGACGCGAATCTTGCTCGAACACGCGGCGCAACATCTCGTCGGCGACAAAGCCAAATGCCCCTTTATTCCCCAGCGCGAGATGGAAATAAAAATCCACCGGTTACCGGAAGAAGTTTGCGACTGGCGCTACGAGGAAGACTGGCAACCGTTGGAATGTCCCCTCCCCGCCACGCCCCTGCCCTTGCCGCGCGCGTGGGGCCGCTCCACCGGGCGCGACCAGAAGCTGAGACGGAACGATACCGATGGATAAGTTCTGGTTGTGGTAGGCGCGGTGTCCCACCGCGCCGCTGTGGGCAAAGGGCAGGTCGGAGGAGGAACGGATCACACACTGAATGGTACGACCTCGATAGTGGATTTCGCCTTGGCACCGCGGAACGGCGGGCTGGGACAGCCCGCCCTACCATTTTCGAATGCATGGTTCTGGCTGGGTTAATGGACCCGCTCGACCGGGATGAGGATCTCATTCCGGCGAAAAAACGACGGCATAAACGGCGGATCATACCGGGCCCAGACTTCTTCCCCAACAATCTTGAGCTTTTGCGTGGCAATCCACCCGCGTAATAATTGAGCGTGTTCGTCGTACAACTTCCGTGTCCAGCGGCCCGAGTAGGTGATCCCCGCCATCATTCGTCCGGGAACCTGCTTCAGCCGGACCGTCGGGTCGTTCGGCTCGGGTAACATCTCCAGCTTGAATGTGGCCGGCATCATAAACGTAACGCTCCAGCCATTGGTCACCCGCTCCTGCCCCACGGGGGCTGTCATGGCAATTTTCGCAGACGGCGCAGCCGCTTCAACCGAGGTAATCGGGGGGTGGGAGGGTCGGGTTCGATTGTTACCGGAGATGTACCGGAACAGCCGGCTGAAGGCTTGATTGCCGGCATCGGAAAAATCGCCGGTCACGATTGTCTCGGCAACAATCGCGGGTTCGTACTGGCGCAGCTCGCAATCGCCCGCGCGTTCGATCACCACAAATTTTGCTTCTGCAACTGCCATCGCGGTAATCTGCCATGCAATACACGCAATCACAATCGCACAGAACTTCCTCATTGACCGGCCCGGTGGAATCTTCATCCGTGAGATGTAGCGAGTATGGCCGCCACGGACAAGCGCGAACTTACCTCCATCCGGCAGTTGAGTCTGCCGCCGAACCGAGCTATAACCGCCGGGCATGCGAATCATCGTCACAGGGTTGGTTGGGCAATATGCGTTCGGCGGCGTGGCTTGGGATTATCTCCAGTATGTCGCCGGTTTCCGCCAGCTCGGCCATGAGGTCTTTTACCTCGAAGATACCGAAACCTGGCCGTACGATCCGGTGAACCGGACCATCAGCGCCGATTGCTCCTACAACGTCCGGTACCTGGAGGCCGTGATGACGCGGCTGGGCCTCGGCAACCAGTGGATCTACCGGAACGCCGCCGACGGTACCTACCACGGCGTCCCCGAGTCCGTCGCGAAACAGTTCTGCGCGCAGGCGGACTTGTTCGTCAACGTCTCCGGCTGCGGCTGGCTCCGTCCGGAATATCTCGCCATCCCCAAAAAAATCTTTATCGACTCCGATCCGATGTTCACCCAAATCGGGCTGGCGTTGGGGCTGACGGAAGTCATCAACCGGATTGGTGCGCACGATTTTCATTTCACGTTCGCGGAGCACATCAACGCCCCCGACTGCCGGGTTCCCCACGGTGGATTGCCCTGGATCCCCACGCGGCAACCGATTGTTCTCGACTGGTTTCCGGTGCCGACGACCCCGCCGCGCGACGTGTTCACAACAGTGATGAACTGGGTTTCGTATAAACCAAGCGAATACAACGGCGAGACCTGGGGCCAGAAAGACATCGAATTCCTTAAATTCCTCGATTTGCCGACGGGCACGCCCCAGAAATTTGAAATTGCCATGGGGCGCGGCCAAGGCCAACAACGGCCCACTGACTTAATCCGCCAACACGGCTGGGAAATTATCGAGCCGGACGAAGCCTTGCCGGATCCGTGGACCTACCGGGACTACCTGCGCAATTCCAAGGGGGAATGGAGTGTCGCCAAGGAAGGGTACCGGAAATCACGCAGCGGTTGGTTTAGTTGCCGGAGCGCCTGTTACCTGGCACTCGGCCGGCCCTGCGTCTTGCAGGACACCGGCTGGAGCGCACACTACCCGACCGGGACGGGGCTCTTCGCCTTTGAAACGATCGCGGACGCCCGCGCGGGGATTGCCGAGATCAACGCCGACTACGCGCGGCATTCCGCCGGAGCGCGGGCGCTCGCGGAAAAAATGTTTGCTGCCCGCCGGGTCCTCGGCGAGATGCTGGAGCGAATCGCATGAAAATTTTGCACCTCGGCCCACTCTGGTTTCCAGTCTCGCGGGATGCGGCCGGTGGCCGGGAGACCTGGCTGGCCGGTCTGATCGGCGCACTGGAAAAACTCGGCTGTCACAATACGCTGCTCGCGGCGGGCGATTCGCAGACACCTGCGGAATTGGTGCCGGTCATCCCGCGGAATTTGGTCGACCGAATGAAAGCGGGGCAGGCGGGCGAGTGTCTGTACTACCAAGAACATCAACTGACATTGGCGCTGGCCCGCGCGGCCGAATTCGATATCATTCACTCGCACCTCAGCCCCGGCGTGTTCTCCCTCAGCGCCGTGCCGGGCCTCGGGGCCCGCGTCCTGCACACACAACATACGCCGGTCTGGCAGGATTGCGAATGGTTGATCCAACAACACCCGGACCTGTGGCTCAACACGGTCAGCGAGTTTCAAGCCCACAAACTCCGGACGGCCGGAGCCCGGCGCTGTTTTGTGGTGCATAACGGGATTGATGTTGCATCCTATACCTTTCAACCGCAGGGCACGGGATTGGTTTTTCTGGGACGGATTGAGCACGGCAAAGGCCCCGATCTCGCCGTGACCATTGCCCGAAAACTCAACCTGCCGCTGACGCTTGCCGGCCCGGTGATTGATCATGATTTGTTCAAACAGAAGATTGCCCCGTATCTTGGCGATCAAATCCGTTATGTCGGCGTGGTCAATCATGCGGAAAAGAACGCGCTCCTGGGCGCAGCCGCCTGTGCGCTGCTGCCGTTCCGCGGCGCGGAAGGATTTGGACTGGTCAGCATCGAGGCCATGGCGTGCGGCACACCGGTCGTTGCGCTGGCAAACGGTGCGCTGCCCGAAGTAATCGAGCCGGGGATAACCGGTTATTTAACCCCGGACGAAAACGAATTAGCTGCGCTGGTCGGCTCCGCCACCAAGCTGGATCGCACTGTTGTCCGGCGCCGCGTCGCCGCACGGTTTGATCTGGCGATTGTCGCGGGTCATTACCTTAAGCTCTACGAGAAAATAGTCGCGAGCTAAACCCAATCCGACTTGTGAACCGGCAGGTTCACACTGGCGACGGTTCCCATCCGTCAGTGCAACTTCGCCAGAACGATTCGGACCGCCATTAACAGGAGCACCACGCCGCCGGCCACCTCGGCCCAGCGCGCCAACACCAACCGCAGCCGATTCCCCACCCGGATCGCCAAAAAACAGATCACGGCCGTGATGATGCCGATCAGCACACTTGGATACCACACCGAAATCCCACTCAAGGCCAGACTCATCCCGACAGCCAACGCGTCCAGACTGGTCGCCATGGAGAGCATGATCAGCGTCACCCCCCGCGTCGGATCGGTCCGTTGGGACTGTGCCACCGGCTGCCAGGCCGCCCAAATCATCCGCGCCCCCACGCACCCGAGCAGACCGGCGGCCAACCAGTCATTCAGACCATGCAGTTGGCGTTCGATCAGCGCGCCCACCGCCCAGCCGAGGATCGGCATAAAAAATTGAAACAGCCCAAAATGAAAGACGAGGCGAAAGACGGCACGCCGGTTGTCCGCAAATCCCGCCGTGGCGGCACCGATGCAGACCGCTCCCGAATCCATCGCCAAACCCAGGCCGATTAATAAAATCGCGAACGTGCTCATCGGCGGCAACCGCTGCCCCAGCCCACCGCGACCCGCCACAGAAACCGGCTGCCGCCATCGGCGGTCACAGACAATCTTGTAATATCCATCGCGCGGGGACTGAAGCAGATTCAGGCAGCAAAATCAAACGTCAAAAAATTATGGTGCGCTCCCGAGCGCATCGGCTACTGCCGCCGTAGGAGCGCCCAGCCGGGCGCGCTGTCGGCGATTCACACACCGGTCACACCCAGCCCGCCCTGCGGTGCCCTCGGAGAATCCGTAATCGGTGGTCTTGGCCACGGGTCAGTCGGACGGTAGCGAATCTGTTTTGTCAATTGCCGCATGTTGTAACCGCAACTGGCCACAGGCGGCGGCGATATCGGTTCCCTTTTCGGTGCGAAGCGTGGCGGTGATACCGGCGGTTTTCAGAGTATGCTGAAACATTTTGCACCGCTCACGATCCGGCCGTTTCCACGCGAGACCTTCCACAGGGTTGTAGGGAATCAAATTCACTTTCGCGTGAAGTCGCCGGGCAATCGCGGCCAGTTTGTAAGCCTGCTCAAGAACATCGTTCACATTCTCAATCAGGATGTATTCAAAGGTCAGCATCCGCTTCTTGGTGTTGACGTAGTAATCACAGGCTTCCAACAACTCGGTCAGTGGATGTTTTTTGCTCACCGGCATAATCTGGCTCCGGACGGCATCCGTCGCGCCGTGGAGCGAGACCGCGAGGCGGAGCTGCATTGGCTCGTCCGCCAATTGGCGAATTCGCGGCGCCAACCCGACCGTCGAGACAGTAATTTTGCGCGCGCCGAGGCCGAGCGCCCAGGGAGCATTGAGAATCCGCAGGGCCCGCAGCACATTGTCATAATTCGCCAGCGGTTCCCCCATCCCCATCACGACCAGGTTACTGACGCGTTCGCCGGTCAGTTTTTGCACTTGGAGAACCTGGTCCACAATTTCGGCGGCAGTGAGATTGCGTTTTACCCCAGCCAGCCCGCTGGCGCAAAACCGGCAGCCGTAGGCGCAACCGACCTGCGTGGAGACACAGACGGTATGCCGGTCGCTCTGGCTGGTGAGGCCGGGTGTGGCGGGGATCAGGACGGTTTCAATCAACGCCTGGTCCCGCAATTGAAACAGAAATTTGTCGGTAGTGTCGGTCGCATGCCGGGTGCGAACGGATTGAACGGCGTGCAATTCGAACTCCGCGTCGAGCTGGGCCCGCAGGGGAGCCGGCAAGTTGGTCATCGCCGCGAACGAATCGGCTTGTTTCTCGTAGATCCATTGTAAAACCTGATCCGCCCGGTACGCGGGGGCACAGAGTTTGACGAGTTCGTCCCGATACAATCCTTTGATGTCGCGTTTGTCAGCCATGGACTTAAACCGTAGCATGAATTACCGCTGCTGAGAACTCGGATTCGTCCGGGACCGACCGCTGCGGATTCGCACGAGTGGCTTTTTTGTTTGTGCTGCTGTGAAAAAGGACTACTGTAGTTTCGCCGATGAAAAACCTTCTCAATCAATTGATCCAACTCCAAGAACTCACTTTTGCCAAGGAAGAACAACGCGCTTCCGGGATGCCGATGCCGCTCGCCCAATTGGAAAAAGCCATTACCGAACTGCGCGCCCAATTACCGGACGGTGTCGCGGACCGCTATGACCGGCTGCAAAAACGTTATCCGCTGGCGGTGGTGCCGCTGGCCCATGGAAGTTGTTCCCGGTGCAGCTTGGCGGTGCCGCCGAATATTGTCAACGCAACCAAGACCGGCGAAGAGCTGCAAAACTGCCCCCACTGTGGCCGCTACCTTTATTTCCCAGATACCGTCGCTCGGCAGCCGAAGAAAAAAAACGATCCGGATTTGGCCATTCCGGTCGGAATCGCCCGTTTCTCCTCTGTCAGCCTCATGATCCCCCGCTTGGACGGATCAACACCGGCAGAAGTAATCAGCGAATTAACCCAGCAATTGGCGACCAGTGGGTTTATTGAGAACGCCGGAATCATGAGCGATCTCGCCTTGCGTCGGGAAGCCGTCGTGAGCACTGCCGTGGAGCGCGGATTGGCTTTCCCGCACGTCCGCGATGTCGAAGGCGGGGGCCTGACCCTGGCGCTGGGGCTAAAACCCAAGGGGATCAACTTCGGCGCCGCCGGGGAACACCTCAGTAAGATTTTCTTTTTTATTGTGATCCCCACCCCTGCCACGGCGTTCTATCTCCGACTTCTCGCCGGCCTGGTGCGGACCTTCGAAGCCACGGAAGCCCGGAAAACACTTCTCGACTGTGAAAAGCCGGAGCAAATGTGGAAGACACTAATCAAGCTGACGCGGGAAACGATTCCGTAACCGGTACCTCGGGATGAAATCGGTTTCAGTGTTGGCCATCGACAGTCGCCGCAACTGGGTTTCCATTGACAATGCTCAATATTTTGAATTACGAAGATTGATATGGCGGCCAGTTTCCACCAATTAATGATTGAAGAGCATCAAGCCCGCGCGGCGCTCGAAGACGCCGTGGAAGAATTTTTAAAGGCGGAGACCTCCTTGATTGCGGAAAATTCATTCCTCCCGGATGTCACCCGCATCCACGCGCAGAATGCAGCACTCGAACTGGTCCACTTGCTGGTCGAGAAAAAACTCAAACAGCTCACCGCCCGCGCTCACGCGGAAGAAGCCAGCGCAAGTCCGCCCGCCGTCCCCTTTCCCTGACCACGATCAGGGGTAGTGCCGGGCTTGCAGGATTTCAAGCGCCAGCAGGCTGTAACTCGTCACCAGCACCGGATCGTTTTCCCACCAGCGGTTGTTATCGTTGATCCAAAAGCCATCCGCTTTCTGGAGGCTGACCAATTTATTCAGCAACTCATACCGCCAGTCGTGAATCTTTCCGGCCGCGTCGGTGAAGGTGTCACTGCCAAAAACTGTCAACGCTTTTGCCGCCGTATGGTAATAGTAAAATAATCCCTGTTTTCCCAAGCCGGGATTTTCTTCCAGTGAATAGTTTTTCTGCAGCCAATGCAGCGCAGCCAGAACGCGCGGGTCATCTTTTTTCAGGTCGGCATAGAGGTAGCTCTTCAAGCCGGCGTACGTCATGCTGGCATAGCTGCGCAACGGCGTTTTCTCATCGATCGGCTGGCCTTCATTGGCAAAACTCAGCGCCGGCAATCCTTTTGCAGGATCGCCCGGCATGTAGATAAACCCGCCACAATCTTCGGCGCTGGCCACCTTCGCCCACGGCTGATCATTCTTGTCCGGTAAATTCTGGCAACGTTGGAGAAATTGAATTGCCTTCTCCCAGTGCAAGGAAGCTTCGGGGCGCGGACGGAAGGAACCGTCCTCACCCACCGGTTTGTCCAAGGACTCGGTCAACCGCAGCGCTTCCAGCGACCATTGCATATTCGACATGTCGGGCCGTTCGCGTTTCCCATAGCCGATCCCGCCATAACTTGCGTCATTGGTCGCATAGCCCGTACGCTCGTCAAACTGCGAGCTCAGCAAAAACTTCCGGCCGTTCCGGATCGTTGTCGTGTATTCCGGCTGGCCGGAGGCCAGCAACGCCATCGCGCAAATGGCGGTCGAATAATTCGGGTATTTATCCTTGTCATCGCCGGCATAGATCGCGCCATTGGTGCGAACGTTGCTCAGGACGAATTGCAGCCCTTTGGCAGCAGCCGCCTGTTCCGACGCAGTCAGGGGGCGGCCGGCGCGATACACCGCAGTCAGCGCCAATGCCGTAATCGCCGGGTGATGCCGCCACGATCCGTCCCCTTCCTGCTGGTGAAGCAACCAGGTCAGCCCGCGTTGCTGGGCGGTACTCACTTCATTCACAAACGAAACTTCACGACTGGGCAAAGCCGGATTGGCAAAAGTTGTGATCGTCCAACCGATCATCAGCAGGGAGGCGATGATTTTCATAATTACTCTTTGTTGCACCTGAATTGCGGGCACGTCAACTGCGAACTGCGCCGGTAGCAGGCGCAGTTTGATCCTGCCGCCATTTCATTGTCATGGCTGGTAGGAGCGCCCATCGGTGCGCGCTCCGCACCCAAAGCTTGCAGAAGGCGAGCATCCTGCTAATACTTCCAACATTATGGCATTTCAAGTTGATGATTTTCAGTCTGAGATCGAGCAAGCGGTCGGCAATTACGACCGGTTTATCATTTGCATTGATAAGACTCCGGAGGATTTTCTCCGCGGTCTGCGCTCCTTGCTCAAGAAGGCCATCACCGCCTATGCGGACCGTGGTCCGGGCCTCCGGCACGGTTTGGCACTCGACCGGCATGTGACGGTCATGCTGAGCCAGACCGAAACGGACCGGCCCCACTGTGGCATCTACTTCAATCTCCACAGTCCCTACCAACGGCAAGTCCAGCTAAGCCGCGGGCTTGCGACACAGCAGCACCAGCATCAAGACCGCCGCGACACCACTGCTCGCACCCAGCCAGAGTAAGACGACCGGGGCCTTCGTCTGCTTGAAGAATTCCGTGCCGAACTGCAGCCAAAACGCCACCACCATCGTGAGCGACGTCAGCATTCCCCGCGCGGCAAAGACTGCGCCGCGCCGGGCATCTTCGACCTGAGCCTGCAATTTTGCATCAATGTAAATCAGGACCGTCACCGACACCGCACCGAGGACCACGACCAGCAGCGCTGCCAACGCGATCTGGGTCGTCAAGCCAAGCCCGACCAACGCCGCCCCCGCCAGCATCAACTGGAAAAACGAAACCCAACCGGAATGGGACCACGCTTTGCCGCGCCCGAGCAAAGCCAGGCCGATCCCGGCGCCAACCCCGGCGGCCGCCCCCAGATAGCCAACTCCAGCCGTCCGCAAGCCCAAAGTCTTGAACGCGTAGCCGAGAAACACAATCATTAACACGCCGAGAAGAAATGCAAAGAACGCATTCAGCAATACCAGCGGCAAAGCCGTGGGATGTTCCCAGAGATAAACACAGCCGGTCACAAATTCTTCAAACACCGGTTTGGCCCGCCCGGTCGTCGCGTGGGGCGGCATCTGAATCGTCCACAACAAACCAAAACTCACGAGAAAACTCACTCCGCTCAGTAGAATCGCCACCCCCACGCCAAACCGTTCCGCGACAAATCCGCCGAGCGCCATGCCGCCAACCGTCGCAATCGCCAGGCTGGTTGTAAAAATCTTATTCGCCTGCATCAACTGGTCGGAGGCCACGAGATTCGGCAGGACGGCCACGCGCGCCGGCAAATAAAACGTCGCGATCACCCCAATCAAACCGACCAGCAAATAAACGCGAAACAAATCGCGTTGCTCCACCTGGCCATTCAGCAGCGGCAGCAACCACGCGATAATTGCCACCGCCACCACCACCCGCAAGACATCGCTGATCAACAAGACACTCCGCCGTTGCCAGCGATCCAGGCACGCCATGGCCACCGGGCCGAGCAATAAACCTGGGATTGCCACTGCAAAGGAAAACTTTGCCGTCTCCACCCGCACATCATAGCCCCGCACCCGAAACAACTCGATCAAGCCCATCTGCATGAATCCACCGCCGATCGTCAGCACGATTTGTGACAGCCAGAGACGGAAAAAGTTGCGGTTCAGCAGCATCGTGTTTTTTCCTCAATAAACTGCACCATATCCTCCGGTAAATCCGCCAGGCACGTCATCAGCACCTGCGTGTGTGGATGGCGGAACGTCACCGCGCTCGCATGTAAGGCATGCCGTGGCAAAAGTAGTTTGGCAAGCAGGGCCGGCGTCATCCCCTGTGCAATGAATTCAAGATACAGGCGTTCGTCGGGCCCGTAAATTTTATCACCCACAATCGGATGGCCGAGCGACGCCAGGTGCACCCGGAGTTGGTGGGCCCGGCCGGTTTGCGGCCGCAACCCAACCACTGAGAAACCCGGTAATTGTTTCGCGATAAAGAATTCGGTGACACTCGGTTTACCGGCGGGATCGATGACCCGTTTCGTATAAACCGGCCCCCCACTGGTCACGGCAATGGGCTGGTCGATCAGCCCGGTCGCTTCCTGGAATTCCCCCCAACAGATGGCGCGGTATTCTTTTTGGATTTCGCGGCGGAGCACCTGTTTGCCGAGATTTTTGCCGGCGCGTTCGTTTTTTGCCACAATGACAAGCCCGCTGGTTTCACGGTCGAGCCGGTTCACGAGGCGCGGCGTGGTGATCCCGTGGTCACGGAGTTGGACCACAAGAGAGGTCTGACCGGGCCGGGATGCAGAATGGCAAACCAATCCGCCCGGCTTATTCAAGACGAGCACATCGTCATCCTCAAAAAGAATTACCAGATCCAAGGGTGGCACCGCCACGGTAGGCTGAATATTAGCCTCGGCTGAAGTCAGTGGCGAGGGAAAGCGCGCCGATAAAACCACCAACGCGCAACTTACTTGCAAGATCCCGCGACCTTGGGAAACATATTATTCGTGCTACTGGGAGTCACTACCCAGGCTGCATGAAAATCCATGTACAGGTAGTTGCAAATCCAGAGATTTGTTTTCTTCACATGCGCCGAGGTCACATCCCCTGGAACGCTATAATAATAGTTCGGCCCGGCCACCGCACTAGCACCCACGACATCGCCGGCACCAAATTTTTCCGTGACCACAGCAATATCGGTGAAGTTGGTTAGAAACGGACAGGTCAGCCGTGAGCCCTGAATCCAGTAGTTCCCCGGGATCCCACCAGAGCCAACGGCGATGGCATAGGAGCGCGGCACAGCGCCAACGACGGTGCGATTAGTTAAATCATCAGGACACGTAAAAACTTTTGCTGACACATAATTATTGGTCACCAATATCAAATCCCACAATACCGCATTAGGATTGACGTAATTCGAGCCAGCCGTCGGAAGGTGGTTGTCATTGTCGTTGGCATACGCGAGCATTCCCGCCCCAATTTGCCGCAAATTGCTGGAGCAAGCCATGCGTTTGCTTTTTTCCCGGGCCGCGGCCATCGCCGGCAGCAAAAACCCGGCCAAGATGGCAATGATAACAACCACCACCAACAGTTCGATCAGCGTAAAACCGATTGGTCGCCGCTTCATATAGTGCGTAATCCTCCGGGCAAACATCTGATTAAGAGATACATCGGTTGGAATAATGTGTCAACCGTGTTTCAGGCGCTCCTGTGATCAGCCACGATATTTTTCCGCGGGTTGTGATTGACTGCGCATTCGTGCTAATAAGCAAGGATGTCTCCGTTCCGAAAATACCTTTCGTTTGTCCGGTTTTCACACACAGTGTTTGCACTGCCGTTTGCACTGGCCAGCTTGGTCGTGGCGAGCCGTGAAACGGGTGGCTGGCCGGGCTGGCGGATGACGCTCCTGATCCTGGCAGCGCTGGTCTGCGCCCGGACTGCGGCCATGGGATTCAACCGGATTATGGATCGGAAGTTTGACGCCCAAAATCCTCGGACGGCCGGGCGGCATTTGCCGGCCGGGAAGATTGGCAGGGTGGAAGCTTGGGGACTGGTAATCGGGGCGGCGACCGGGTTTGTTGCGGTGACGTGGTTTATCAACCCGGTCTGCTTTTATCTTTCACCGGTCGCACTTGGACTCGTAGGTTTCTATTCACTCACCAAACGCTTTACGGATTTTACGCATTTCTTTCTCGGGCTGGCACTGGCAGCGGCACCGGTCGGTGCCTGGTTGGCGGTGACCGGGAGCCTCGCGTGGCCGCCGGTCGTGTTGGCTTTCGCCGTTGTGTTTTGGCTCGCCGGGTTTGACATCATTTACGCCACTCAGGATTTCGCGGCAGACACAGTCGCCGGCCTGCACTCGCTACCGGTCCGGTGGGGCATTGCGGGTAGTTTGCGGTTCGCCCGTTGGGCACATGGAATCATGTGGATAACGTTAGTGGGATTCGGGTTGCTTTTGGGATTGCGCTGGGCATATTTCACGGGGCTGGTCATAATCGCAGCTGGTTTGGTGTCCGAACACCGGCTCGCGCGGCGCGGCGACCCGGTCAGCGTGAACGCGGCGGCGTTGCGCGTGAACGGCGTCATTAGTGTGGTATTTTTAGCGAGTGTGGTGGCGGACGTGGCAAGCCGGTAGGACGAGCCTCCCGCTTGTTCAATCACAGTGCGTCAAGCCAGTTGCTTGACCGACAAGTTATGAATAAATTTGTTGAGCGATCGGAACTAAAAGATATTTTTGTGAAGGTCGAATCCGGCCAGCGGATTGACGAAACAGAATGCCATCGGCTGTTTCAGTCAAACGACCTCGCCACCCTTGGCGTCATGGCGAACTGCGTCCGCGAACGGAAAAATGGGAAGCGCGCCTATTACATCCTGAATCGGCACATCAACTACTCGAATCTGTGCATTCTCGATTGCGATTTCTGCGCATTTTATCGACGCCGCCGCGACGCCGGAGCCTACGAATACAATCTCCCAGAAATGGTTGCGAAGGCGCAGGCCGCGCTCCAGCTCGGCATCACGGAACTGCATATCGTCGGCGGACTGCATCCGTCGTTCAAGTGGGACTATTACATCGAAATGCTCCGCGCCCTCCAAGCGCTGGATCCGCGACTGCATTTGAAGGCGTTTACAGCCATTGAGATCAAACACTTGGCGTGGGTGGGCAAGCGCAGCATCCTCGAAACCTTAACCGCCCTGCGCGAAGCGGGACTGGGATCACTCACCGGCGGGGGCGCTGAGATTTTTGATCCCGCCGTCCGCCAGGTAATCTGCCACGCCAAAGAGACGGCGGACGAATGGCTCACCGTTCATCGAACGTGGCACCAGATGGGCGGGCGCTCCACCTGTACGATGTTGATCGGCCACGTGGAGACCACCGCCCAGCGAGTGGATCATCTCCGTCAATTACGGAAACTCCAGGACCAAACGGGAGGATTTACCGCCTTTGTGCCACTGGCGTTTCACCCGGAAAACACCAAATTGGCCCGCTTGCCAGGACCAAGCGGTTACGACCTGCTGAAAACGCTGGCCATTTCCCGCATCTATCTCGACAACCTCGACCACATCAAAGCGTATTGGGTCTTGATGGGCCTGAAACTTGCACAAGTCTCCTTGAGCTACGGCGTGGATGATCTCGACGGCACAATCATGGAGGAAAAAATCTATCACATGGCTGGTGCGCAGACTCCGCAGCAGATGGCTCAGGTGGAATTGATCCGGACCATTCGGGAAGCCGGCCGGGAACCGGTCCAGCGCGATTCCCTGTACGGACCTGTCAACCCGCATTTGGCGGGCGAGGCTCCTGCCGAGCCACCGGGGTTGAACCCTGGCTCGGCCGGAGCCTCGCCCGCCAGTGTCGGAGGCGGGCTGTGACCTGGCGGATTGGGTCCATCCCCTATCTCAATGTTCGCCCGTTGATTTACGGGATTGAAGACCAGGTTATTTCCACAGTTCCCGCCCAACTCGCGGAACGCCTGTATCAAGGCGAAATTGATGTTGGAATTGTGCCGGTCGCGGCGGTCTTGCGACATGACCAGTATGACATCCTGGATCACGTCGCCATTGCTGCAAACGGACCGGTCCGTAGCGTCTTGCTCTTCCACAAAGAACCGATTGCGAAGTTGCAGCGGATTGCCCTGGACCCCGCGTCGCGGTCTTCTGTGATGCTGTTGCGAATCCTCTTGCGGATGGTGTACCGGATTGAGCCGGAGTTTTATGCATGCCCTCCGAACGCACAACTGACCGAGCACCCGGCCGTGCTGATGATCGGCGACGCCGCGATCCGCTACTCACTTGCCCCGGCTGCCGCGCGTCCCCATGTGCTGGATCTGGCCGCCGCGTGGCGGGACTGGACCGGCTTGCCCTTCGTCTTTGCCGTCTGGGCTGGTCAACGGGGTGTTTTTCATGATGCCCGGCTGCGATCCCTGCTCTGGACCGCGAAAGCCAATGGATTGGCAAACATCGAAACGATCGTTCAAACCGCAACGGAAGCCACGCCGGAATTTCGCCGGGAGTATCTGACCCGCTGTGTCCGCTACGATTTGGGGACAGTGGAAAAAAAAGCGATCGCCCTGTTCCAGAAATATGCGGTCGAGTTGGGGCTGGTCTCGACAGCTGGCGAGTTGCGCTACAGCACGTAGCCGACGAGCCGCCAGACCAGGTTATTCGCCGCCCGGTTCGTCTGTCGAACTCGGCTCTTCCCCGCCATCCTGGTTCATTCGCTTGAGAACTTCCGTCATGTCTTCGACGGCATCAAACACCTTGGCCGTGACGTAAATCGGGCTTTTCTGCTGCACCGCCAAGGCAATGCAATCACTGGGCCGGGCGTCAATTTCGAGAATTTTTTTCCCGAGCTCATTTTCCGCCCGGAGGATCAACCGCGCATAGTAGGTGGTGCTCTTGAGATCATTGATGATCACGCGTTCCACTTTCACGCCCAGGCCGGTAAAAATATGGCCAATCAGATCGTGTGTGAGGGGCCGTTCCTTGGGCGTGTTGCGCATGAACATGGTAATCGCCGCGCCCACACTGTGATCCACGTAGATGACAAAACACTTGTCGTCGTTGCCGATAAAGACCGCACAGCCATTGGCCGTCGGCAGGACCCCGCGAACGTGGACTTCAACGACGTCATTCTTCACGGCCGATAGAATAACCCGGCCACCGGGAAATGCAATGCTGTTAGAACAGGTAGATGGCCGCCGTGATGACGGTGGT